>UMKZ01012154.1_pt1 | contig 26109 bp, 17 predicted proteins | sample 1966441 | NCBI WGS metagenome assembly UMKZ01 (sample SAMEA4836189, study PRJEB28245) | human gut metagenome | biome: gut microbiome; material: fecal sample | place: Denmark | collected 2008
AAACGGCAAACATTTATCGGAAAAAAGTATCAGACATTCAACAAAAAAGTATCTCAAGATACTTTTCTATATAGCATCATGTATCTATGAAGCCTATTCGTGACCACTTTGGGAAGCTGATACAACATTCATGTCTAATATGCATTTTAGCAAAGTTTGAAGGACAGAAATATGCATTTTAGCAAAGTACAAGGATGGTAACCGGCTGGTATTAAAGGCTTTATTGTATTTTTCAATCGAAATAAGAAATAATCCTCAAATAGAGCAATTATGGTAGATAAAAAAGTGATAAAAAAAGTATCTTAGGATACTTGCTCATGTATCTTAAGATACTTGGCTATGTATCCTAAGATACTTGCAATATAGGTTCATGTGCCAACAAAGCCTGTTTCATTGGACAACGAAGCCTGTTTCATCTTAAGATGAAGCCTACTTCTTGCACATCCCCAGAAAATACTTGTGTATCTCTAAACTTTCGTTCAATTCCGGATGGAAGGCGGTAACCAGCTGCTTGCCCTGACGGGCAGCTACAATCTTGCCATCTACCTCGGCAAGAACCTCGGCATCACCCCACACCTCTTTAATATAAGGAGCACGGATAAAGGTCATGGGGATATTACCCTCAATGCCCTTCATCGGAGCCTCGATGTAGAAACTGCCCAACTGGCGACCATAGGCATTGCGCAATGCCGTGATATCCATGGAAGCAATGCGAAGACTTGGCTCACCCTCTATCTTCTTGGCAAGGAGTATCAAACCGGCACAAGTGCCATAGACAGGCAAGCCTGCTGCAATGGCCTCCTTCACAGGTTCCATCAATCCGAGTTCATTCAAGAGTTTTGCCTGGGTAGTACTCTCGCCACCAGGAATAATCAAGCCATCCTTGGGCTGATCCCAATCCTTCAACTGGCGCACCTCAAAACTATCCACACCCAACTGAGCCAACTTCTGTCTATGCTCAGCAAAAGCACCTTGTAAAGCTAATACTGCTATTCTCATAAAACCATTTTCCCCATAAGAAGAAATTAAGGAGTTAATGGAGTTAAGGAGTTAAGACAATAGTATTCTTTTACTGAATTTCTGCCTATAAGCATTTGTCTTAACTCCTTTAACTTCTTAACTCCCTAACTCCCTAATATATCATCTATTACTTACCTCTTTCAGCCATGAGGAGCGCAATCTCCTGCTCGTTGATACCAACCATCGCCTCACCGAGATCCTCGCTCAACTCAGCCAGCATCTTGGCATCATTATAGTTGGTAACTGCCTTCACGATAGCCTGTGCACGCTTAGCAGGGTTACCGCTCTTGAAGATACCAGAACCTACGAATACACCCTCGGCACCGAGCTGCATCATCAGGGCAGCATCAGCAGGAGTAGCCACACCACCAGCAGCGAAGTTTACTACAGGCAACTTGCCATTCTCATGAACATACTTCACCAACTCGTAAGGAGCCTGCAACTGCTTGGCAGCCTCGAAGAGTTCATCCTCGCTCATAGAAACCAAACGGCGGATTTCACTCTGCATCATACGCATGTGGGTAACAGCCTGTACCACATCACCAGTTCCTGGCTCACCCTTGGTACGAATCATGGTAGCACCTTCAGCGATACGGCGGAGCGCCTCGCCCAGGTTCTTGGCACCACAAACGAATGGCACGTCGAACTGAGTCTTGTCGATATGATAAACATTATCAGCTGGAGAGAGCACCTCGCTCTCGTCGATATAGTCGATTTCGATAGCCTGAAGAATCTGAGCCTCAGCGAAGTGACCGATGCGGCACTTAGCCATTACAGGGATAGAGACAGCCTCCTGAATGCCCTTGATCATTTTAGGATCACTCATACGAGACACGCCACCTGCTGCACGAATGTCGGCTGGAATACGTTCCAAAGCCATTACTGCGCAGGCACCTGCTGCCTCTGCTATTTTTGCCTGTTCTGGAGTTGTTACGTCCATAATCACACCACCCTTGAGCATCTGAGCCAAGTTGCGGTTCAATTCTTGTCTGTTTTCTGCCATAATTATATTCTTTTTACTAAATTATGGATGCAAAGGAAACACTTTTTAGGGAAATAAGAGAAAAGTGTTCCAATAATTATAAACTTTGCGTCATTTTGTACAAAATGCATTTCTCAAATATACAAAGGATATTCCCAAATATATAAATAGCGTTGTTACTTCTTTCGATATTCCGAAGGAGTAAGCCCTCGCATCTTCTTGAAAAACTTGGTGAGATGAGCCTGGGATGAGAAGCCGAAGGTGTTGGCTATCTCTTGCACCGTATGCGTAGTGGTGGATAACTCTCGCTCTATCTCCTTTACAATATATTCATCTATGATAGCCTTCGGCGTCTTGCCGGAGATACGACGGGTTACCTGTGCCAGATAGCGACTGCTCACATTCAACTGGTCTGCATAGAAATGCACATCACTATAGGTGCGGCAGAAGTTGTTGACCTGAGAGATAAACTGATTATAGAGTTCCGAACTGCGTCCCTGCAGGTTGCTCTCACGTGTCAACTCTACGTTGATGAAATCCTGTGCCATCGCCAAAGCATCCTCCATCTTCTTGCCTTGGTTCAGATATACGGCAAGGGCAGAAGAGAAACGGTTGGTAAGACCATGAGAATTGGCATTATCGAGCAGGAACACCTTCATTCCACGACCCTCAGCCATGCGCAGCAACTTGGTGTCTTGCAGAATAATATCATTTTCTTTCTTTCGGGCAACAACGACCGAACAGAGTGGCAGCAAACGATACCTGATCTGGCTCACCACATCCTCCGTCATCAATGCATCGCCATTGCTCGACCAGATGGCAGGGGCATAAATGATATAATCCGGACGATACTTCGTCAGGGCATCTATCACCACACCAAGGGTTTCCACACGTCTTATCATACCCACCTTCACGATGGTGGGCTGGATATCGTTCATGATAGCCTCTATCTGTCCCGACACAATCTCTGCCGGTACATCAAAGAATTCCTGAATACCCAACGTATTCTGAACGGTGATGGAGGTGATGGCCGAAACGGCATAACCACCCAGTTCTGAAATGGTCTTGATATCGGCTTGGACCCCCGAACCGCCCGTGCTGTCGGAACCTGTAATCGTTAATATGGGATAAAAGACTTTCATACAGCGGCAAAAATACAAAAAAAATAGGATATTATCAAAATAATATTTGTATATTTGCACCAAACTTAAAAACTAAACATAAACTATTATAATATGAAAGCATTTTATCTTTCTATCCTGATGGCGTTGGCCCTCTTGCCAGCCCATGCCCAGCGCAGGTACAATGCGATGAGGGAAACTAAAAAGGAGTTTTTCAAAACAGAGCAAGCCCGACTCATCGGCGACCAGATTCTCGACTACCAGAGAGTGACAGGCGGATGGCCAAAGAACATCGACATGGCAAAGCCCATGACTCATGAGGAGCGGCAGCAAGTACTCAATGACAAAAGCCGGCGAGACGACTCTACCACCGACAACGATGCCACCAATATGCAGATGACGTATCTGGCTCGGCTCTATCAGACCACCAAGAGCAAGAAGTATCGTGAAGCTTTCTGCCAGGGTGTGGAATACCTGCTGAGCGGACAGTACGACAATGGCGGATGGCCACAGTTCTGGCCCGGGATGCGTGGCTATCAGGTTCATATCACTTTCAACGATGATGCCATGGTCAACACCATGGAAATGCTGCGCGACATCTATCTGCAGAAGGCTCCCTTCGATGGCAAGCTGACCGACAAGACGCTGCGCCAAAAGGCCATCAAGGCTTTCAACAAGGGTGTGGAGTGCATACTGAAGTGCCAGATAGTCAAGGACGGAAAGCCTACCATTTGGTGCCAGCAGCACGACCGCGTAACCTTCGAGCCTCGTCCGGCACGTGCCTTCGAGCTCTCGTCCTACAGTTCTAACGAGAGTGCACGCATCGTGGCTATGCTGATGGAGATTCCTAACCCAAGCGAAGAGATAAAACGCGCCATTCGTGGAGCCATGCTGTGGTTTGACACCTATAAACTGACGGGGCTGAAAGTAGTACGCAAGGGCAAGTTTGGTTCTCCTTTCAGAACAACCGAACTCGTTAAAGACCCCGATGCCACCACACCTCTGTGGGCAAGATACTACGACTTAGAGCACTGTGAGCCATTCGTGTGCGACCGCGACGGTGTGCCACGCCGGCATCTTTGGGAGATAGGTACAGAGCGTCGCAACGGTTATTCATGGTACAGCGACCGTACTGCTTTCATCTATCCTCTCTACGAAAAGTGGGCCGACAAGTATGATACGGCCAACAAGCTGAACCTCAGCCTCAACTCGCCCAGTGCCAACGAGCGTGGACTCATCAACATGAACCGCTTCTCGAAGCCAGAGCTGTCATGTTTCAATGCAATAGTCAATGCCGGCGAGCGCATACAGGATGCCATAGAGAAGGCTCCCGAGAACCCAGCGAAGCCTTTCAAGATACTCATCCGAAACGGAGTGTATCACGAGAAGGTCATTATCGACCGTCCCAACATCGTGCTCGTAGGCGAAGACCGCGACAGTGTCATCATCCAATATGCCGAGACCACAGCCTCACAAACCATTAAGGAATACAAGGGAAAGCCTGTACACATGGGTGTCATCGTACTGCAGGACAATGCCAACGACTGTATCATCAGCGGCATCACCGTATATAATAATTATGGTAGCACGGTAGAGAAGACCACCACACACCAGATGGCCATCTATGGCAAGGCAACACGCACCATCGTCATCAACAGCAATATCTTTGCCGACGGCAACGATGCCCTCTCGCTATGGTGTCAGAATGGAGGAATGTACTATCATGCCGACCTCTACCTGCGCTGTCCGGGAGTCGACTTTATGTGTCCTCGTGGCAGATGCTATGCCACACGCTGCAAGTTTGTTGGCGACAGCAGAGCCATCCTCTGGCACGACGGCAGAGGCGACATCAACAACAAGTTTGTCGTGACATGCTCTTCCTTCGATGCCCTCTCCCCCACCAAGTTGGGACGCTATCACCACGACCACCAGTTCTATCTGGCCCACTGCCGTATGTCGAAAAACATCCTCGACAGTAACATCAGCTATGCCTATAGCGACAAGGTGCTCGACCCTTGCCCCTGGGGATTGCGCGTATATTATTATGGTTGCGAACGCGAAGGAGGCGACAGCGGATGGCTGCGCGACAATCTCGACCAGGCTCCTGGCCATCCTGCCTTCCATGGCCTTACTGCCCTTTGGACCTTTGATGGCAAATGGGATCCCGAAGCACGCATCAGAGACCTGTGGTATGTTCTGAAATACCAAACAAAATAAGAACTTTTAGCAGTATTTAGCGTTAAATGCGTTAAATACTGCTAATTTTATCTCCAATTTAACCACTTTATAAAAGATTATTGCTACTTTTGGCAGCAATAAACGAAGTTATCTACTGACGACTAACAAAAAAGAAAACAAACATTTCTTAATGTATAACTAAAAACAAACCATTTATGTATCAACAAATCAAGAAGGGAGCTTTGGCTCTGTCTCTTAGCTTGTGTTGCATCGGTGCATTTGCACAAAAGACCATCACAGGTAATGTGAAGGATGCTACAGGTGAACCATTAATTGGTGTAACTATCCAAGCCGGAAAGGGCGGAACAGTTACCGATATCGATGGTAACTTCAGTCTCCAAAACCTAAAGCCTGGTGACAAAATCACCATTTCCTATTTAGGATGTAAAACACAAACCATCACCGTGGGCAACCAGTCGGCGCTGAACATCGTCATGCAGTCTACCGACAAGAGCCTCGATGAGGTGGTAGTTATCGGTTATGGCACGATGAAGCGTCGCGACCTGACGGGTGCTGTAGCCTCAGTTACAGGTGACAAGTTGGCTCAAAACCCTGTATCCAACATCGCCGAGGCACTGCAAGGCCAGTTGCCAGGTGTATCAGTAACCTCTCAGGATGGCCGTCCTGGCGGTTCAATGAGTATCCGTGTACGTGGTGGTGGTTCCATCACCCAGAGCAACGACCCTCTCTTCATCGTCGACGGTGTGCAGGTATCACGTATTGATGATATTCCTGCCGATAATATCGAGAGCATTGACGTGCTCAAGGACGCCGCCTCAACAGCCATCTATGGTGCGCGTGGTGCCAATGGCGTCATCATGATCACCACCAAGAGCGCCAAGGAAGGCAAGGCACAGGTGAAGTACAACATGTACTACTCTGTAAAGGAGAAGCCTACTACCTACGACACTGAAAGCGCCTACGACTACGTACTGCGCAACTGGAGCTATGCCACCTCTTATGGTGACAAGTATGGCACCAATGTTGCCAAGTATTTTGGTTTGGGCAGCGAGAACGGCAATCACTTGGAGGAATACCGCAACATGGGTACCCACAACTATCAGGACGACTTGCTCAGCAGTTCTCACGCTTGGAACCACGACCTGAGCGTCAGTGGCGGTACAGAGCATACCAAGTACTATGCTTCTGTCAACTATACTAATGATAAGGGTTCGCTGAAAGACACTGGTTTCCGCCGTTGGAATGTAAACTTCAAGTTGGCACAGGACATCACCAAGAACCTGAAGTGGAACATCGATGCCCGCTATAGCGAGATGCGCTTCCAGGGCTGCCAGTTCCAGTATGCCACATCTTCTTATGCATACCGACCCATCGACACTCCTTTAGGCGTGGATGACCCATCATTGTTGGGTATGGGCGATGCCAACGTGGACCCCAAATACAACCCTGTCAGCATCTATGACAGCTATACACAAAACAACACCCACAACCGTCTGCGTGCCACCAACTCGCTTACCTAGACTCCTATCAAGGGACTGACAGGCAAGACCGAGCTTACCCTTGCCCGCAACTGGCGTGAGCAGCAGACCTGGGACGACGGCTACGAGAATGGCTACAACCATGCCACCCAGACAAAGAGCAACGGCTACAACGTGCGTTGGACCACCACTGCCAACTATGCCGTACAGGGACTGGGCGAGGACCACAGCCTCGACTTCCTCTTGGGTAACGAGGTTCTTGCCAGCAAGAGCAACACCACAACATTCAACGGCTATGGCTATCCTTTAGGATGGGATATGGACACTGCCTTCGGTCAGCTCAACATGAGCCACATGGAGTCTACTTCTCTGAAAGACACAAACATGTCGAAGATCGGCACTCCTAACCACACCCTTTCTTGGTTCGGACGTGTCAACTACTCTTACCTGAGCCGTTACCTCTTCACCGCTACTTTCCGTGCTGATGGCAGTTCTAAGTTCGCACCCAACCACCACTGGGGTTATTTCCCTGCAGCAGCTGCCGCATGGCGTATCTCTGACGAGCCTTGGATGAAGGGCACACAAGACTGGCTGAGCAACTTGAAGCTCCGTCTCTCTTTCGGTACTTCCGGTAACGATAATATCGATGCTTCTCTGTGGAAGGGTACATGGGAAAGCGAGACTACCGAGGTTGACGGTCACCTTGTCAACACCTTCCGCCCTGGCACCATGATGCCTAATCCCGATCTGAAGTGGGAAACTACCATCTCTCGCAACATCGGTCTCGACTTTGGTTTCTGGGACGGTCGCCTGCGCGGTACATTAGACTTCTACTGGAACACCACCAAGAACATCTTGATGATGGTTCCTATTGATACTTCTACAGGTTTCACCTACCAGTTCCAGAACGTAGGTAAGACCTCCAACAAGGGTATCGAGCTTGCCCTGAGCTACGACATCGTCAACAAGAAGGACTGGGGCTTGACTTTCGGCATGACCTACAACTTCAACCACAACAATGTAGACGAACTCTTCGACAACGTATTGGCAGATACCCATACCAACTGGGGTTCACAGATGCGTATGCCATACTACGACTACGTCATCCGCAAGGACAATCCTGTAGGTTTGGTTCAGGGTTACAAGTCATTGGGCTTCTACACTGTAGACGACTTCAACGTAAGCACCGACGGTGTATGGACTCTGAAGGATGGCATTCCAGACAATACTGCCTGCAACTATTCTGCAGGATGCGCCAAGGCTTACAAGCTTCCTGCTGGCCAGAAGGCATTCCCTGGTATGTACAAGTTTGCCGATGTAGATAATACCGGTACCGTAACTTCTGACGACGTAACCATCATAGGTAAGACCAAGCCTGAGCATACTGGTGGTTTCAACATCTCTGGACGTTATAAGAACTTCGATCTCAACGCCAACTTTGCCTATCAGATTGGTGGCGACGTTTACAACGCCAATGCTCTACACGACATGATGGGTAACAAGGATACTGGCTTCGGCTCTGCACGTGTTTCCGAACTGGCAGACTGCTGGAAGATGTATAATGTAGACAACAATGGTAACCTCTATGCCGTTACCAACCCTGACGAGCTCCGCGCCCTGAATGCAGGTGCCAAGTATGCCTTGCCATACTGCGAGTACGGTCTGGTGACCAGCGAGTTCATCGAGGACGCATCTTATCTGCGCCTCCAGAACCTCTCTGTAGGCTACACCTTCCCTAAGACATGGATGAAGCCACTCGGCATCAGCAACCTGCGCATCTATGCCACTGTTACCAACCTCTTCTGCATCAAGGGCTATAGCGGAATCGATCCTGACGTCAACACAGACTTCAACGCTGGTGGCAAAGGATTCCCTACCCCTAACTACGACTACCAGGCTTATCCTAAGACTCGCTCTTGGACATTCGGCCTCAACTTAGCATTCTAATCTATTAAAACTGAATATTGACATGAAAAATAGATATTTATATATAGCTTTATGTGCGGCAGGCCTCCTCTCTGGTGCCACCTCATGTAACGATTATCTGGAGACAAGTTCACCATCCACTGTTGATAAAGAATTTGTATTCTCCACCACCACCACAAAATGGGCAGCTTTGGAAGGTGCCAAAAAATCTATGATGAATGCCTACACCCTGCAGGTTTTCGGTAGCGGACTTTATTATGCTGCTGATATTGCAGGCTCCGACATCATGCGCCATCCAGAGCCTCACAACAACCAGTTGGGACGCCATATTCCTGAAGGCCTTTACAGAAATGGTACTGAAGTAGGCAACTACAACCTCCTCATTTATCAGAAAGAGGGAACAGATGGAGCATACGGTGCGCTGTTCGATGTCATCGGTAAGTGCAACGCCATTACATCAGCCTTCGAGGAGGAAGAAGGATTCAACGAGATGATGGCACAGACAAAACCTACCGACGAGAGTCAGATTTATGGCGAGGCTGTAGCACTGCGTGCCACCTGCTACCGCGAACTCATCAAGTACTTTGGCGATGTGCCTTGCCCTGCCGAGTTCGGCAAGCCTGCTGGCGGTATTGCCTCACGCGACTCTATCTATGATGTCTGCATCGAGCAACTCAAGAAGGTGGAACCACTGATGTACGTACTGGGGGCTTGCCCTCACTACACCGCCAATGCCAAGAATTACTATTCACGTACCTACGTCGACGGACTCATTGGCCGCATGGCTCTGGAGGCAGGAGGCTATCAGACTCGCCGTGGCGACATCAAGCGAGTAGATGGTCAGGGCAATCCTCTCACCTTCGAGACCATGGGAACAGCCAATGCTGGTGCAGAATATGGCCGCCGTGCTGACTGGCAGAACCTTTACAACACTGCCAAGACCTACTTCAAGAAAGCCATCGATAATTCCGGAACAGCCATATTCCACGATACCGACCCACGTGAGAAAGACAATAAGGGACGCGTATTCGGCAACCCTTACCAGTATTTCTTCCAGCAGATGCACGAGGCTGATGTTACTTATGCTGACGAAAGTATCTTCGAGGTTCCATACACCCAGGGCTCTGATGGTGGTGTGACCACACAGAGTGAGCGCTCTTATAGCTTAGGACGTGCATCAAGCGGTGGCGGTAAGAACGCATATCCTTGCAAGGCCTACGGACAGGGACGTGCCAACCCAGCCTTCTACTATGGTGAGTTCGACCCCAAGGACTTGCGTCGTGACGTATGCTTCACGGTTACAGGTAGTACAGGTAAGGGTATGGAGACTCTGATTCCTCTCGTACCTAACTCTAAAGCTGCTGGCGGTGGTATCTGCTGCAACAAGTTTGATGAGAATCGCCAGGCAAAGGTATGGACCAAAAACCAGCGCCGTTCGGGTATCAATAGTCCTTACATGCGCCTGTCTGAAATGTACTTGGGCTATGCCGAGGCTTGCGCCGCACTCGATGCCAACAGTGCCGAAGCCAAGACATACCTTACCAAGATACGCAACCGTGCTTTCCGCACACCTGCAGAGGCCAATGTGGATGGTTTTATCGCCAAGGAAGGCTCTCTGCTCAAGGCTGTCATCGATGAGCGCGGCTTCGAGTTTGCAGGAGAGGGCGACCGTCGTTTCACTTTGATTCGTACTGGTCTGTTGCCAGAGAAGATTCGTGAAATCAAGGAACTCACCCGCAGAATGCTGGATGGTCTGGAGTCTAATGGTTATTACACCTTCGAGAATGGTAACACCATCTCAAGCTATATCTATACCAAGAGCGTGGATGCCAAGACTGAGAAAGGTTACCGACTGACAGCACAGTGTCCAGAAGGAAAGGAAAACGACCCAGTACTCTATCCTTCATGGCGCGGCCAGAACGACAAATGGGAGGCTTACGGCTTGGATTACAAGACAGATACTCCTTTGACAAACGTCGCTATCAAGGGCTTGTTCAACAAGCTTTCTGCAGAAGAGGAGACTGCTCTTGAGGCAGATGGTTATGAGAAGGTAAACTGGGGTAAGGACCTTGCAAACTATGATGACGAGTACTACAAGTATCTCTTCTGGGATTACGACTATGTAAAGGCTCCTATCTATCTCTGGCCTCTCACTCCTAACATCTTATCATCTGGTGGCTTCGAGAATGGCTACGGCTTTAAGAACAAATAATACGAGCATTCAAGAAAGAAGAAAGAAGAAAGAATAAACTTAGAGTTTATAAAAAATCATCAGGCGGGAGGACGCAACAGGCGTCTTCCCGCTTTTCTTTTGTCTCTGTCAATACTTGGACATTACTATAGGAAGCCTCTGTCAATTATAATTGCGCTTCGTTTTCCCCTAAAAAAGCGCATCGTCAGCTATCAGTAAATAAGGTACTCCGCAGAGCATCACACTTGCGAACAAAGGTATTAAACTACCTCAGTTCGGGATAAGGTCGATTCCGAAGGCGTAAAGCGATAAGACATCTGCTATCCACGTGTTGCTTTTTTAAAAAATAGAAATACGCAAAAACCCTTCACCATTCATTTTTCCCTCGGAATCTCCTGTGTTTATCAGTGTTTCAAGGGGGAAATGACAAGGTGAAGGGTGAAGGCTTTTTGCGTAATCCATTAAAAAATACTGATTACCAACTGAAGTTTCGCAAGTTTTGCCCCACACGCCATGAAGGGGCAGAAGCTCTTAGCCCGTACTTAAAGCACTTTGTGAAAGTTCAATTACATATTCACAACTTTCTTGACGGATACATGACCTTGAGCGTCGGTAGCCTTAACAATGGTGATGCCATGACAGGGAGCAGACAGACGCTTGCCAGAGAGGTCGAAGTACTCGGCCTTGGCTGTCTGAGCAGCAGCATAATCGAACATTTCGATGCCAGTAGTAGAGGCGCCCGACATCTCTTTTCCTTCTGCATCATAGGTCTTGGCAGTGCTGTAGTTCTTGATGGCATGATCGAACTCGGCTATATCTGCTGTAGGAAGTACATCGGTATAAGCCTTCCATATTTCTACCTTGCCTGCGCCAGAATACTTCTCGCAGATGGCAGGAACATCAACTGTCTTGTCGAGATTATGCTGGGTGTAAGAGGCTACGGTCTGAGTAGGAACCCAATCGGTTTTGGTCACACCAAAACTTTTACTTATCTTAGCGCCATCAATATTGGTGTAACCCTCCATTAAGTTGTTACAACCCTTATAGATGCAGTCATAACCTTCAGCTTTAGAGATATTCAAGCTACCGCCTCTGTCTGAACGGATAGGCGACTTGGTATTTTCGAAATAACAAGCTTGAACAAATGCCACAGCTCCCGTACGAATATCCCAACCATCCTCACAACCACGCATATAGTTATTATAATAATGTACATGACCACCACGTTGGAGAGGAAGACGAGAACCTTGGATATTATCAAAGAAATTGTGGTGGAAAGAGATGGTACGGCAGTTTTCATAAACATCTGAATCACCCTTACCCCACAAGCAGCTCTTGTCATGGTCGTGGAAATAATTATAACTGAAGGTCATCCACTGCACATTGTTCTTGCAGTCGAGCAAACCATCGTAGCGGTCTTTATTGGCAGCATCACCATTGAAGAACTCACAGTGGTCTATCCAGATATGTCCACCCCAGTTGGTCTTGGCACTTACCTTATCTGCCTGGATTCCGATGCAGTCTGGGTCGCCCACTTCTACTTGTGCACCATTACGCCAAGCCACAATCTTATTTTCACCAGTTCTGAGCACAGGTACACCCTTCATCGTGAAACGACAGTTGCGGATGATGATGTTATCAACAGACTGCATCACGAAGGTGATATGAGAAAAGAGAGGAGCCTTGCCTGTTACAGGGTCCACCACACCAATCAAAGTCTTGTTAGGAGCTACCATAATGCGCTCACCATAGACAGACTCCACGCCAGACTTACCACTCTGGTCGTCAAGCAAACGACCAGTACTCAGATCATCCACATAGCACTTGATGCCTGTAGTAATATCATGATCTACGATAACAATATATGGGTCAGTTGCCTGGAGATAGGCCTGTAGTTCAGAGAAAGTATTGGCCTTTACGACCTTACCACCAGCACCACCAGTGGTACCACCAGCACGATACCAATTAGAGCCTGCCACACCTTCATAGGCAGCGAAGCCATCCAAAGAGAAGTCACGACCATCCTGGGTCTGTGCATTTGCCATCATAGAGAAGCCACAGAGCAAAGCAGAAACCAAGAGGGATTTACGACAAACAGCCTTGAGCTGTGATGATATATTAGAGTTTGTCTGTTTCATTGTAGGATTATTTTTGTTTTGAGAAAAAAGGGCTGTCCTCATCAAAAAAGACAGCCCTTTGTATTATTTATCTTTCCCCCTCATGAGGGAAAATATGTTTATTATTCTTTTACAGGTACAAGTTTGATACCATAGAGATTAACGCTCTTAACTTTGGTAATCTCATAAGTTCCAGCATCCAAAGTAGTAGTATATGTGCTACCAGTAGCAGTAATCTCTGCTCCATTAACCTTCATCGAAGCAATCTCCGAATCACCGAAATAGAATGTTGCAGAAACCTTCTTATCCAAGGTAAGCTTAATAGAAGTTGAAGTTTCCATCTTTACACAAGTAGAGTATGGAGTGCCATCAATAGTAGCGCTACCCTTTGATGTAGAATATTTACCAGCAACTGTTACGATGTCACTTGAAGGGGTACCACCTGCAAATGTAACAAGAACTGTACCCTCAATAGGAGTAACAGTGCTACCACCTTCACCTGAACCAGAACCAGAGCCACCGGTCTCGCCACCTTCGCCAGAACCTTCACCAGAGCCAGAGCCACCAGTCTCACCACTTGATGCATTCTCATCACCAAAGATACCCACGAGGTTTGTCTTGTAAGAAGAAAGGATAGCGTCAAGACCTGCGCAGCGACCATAGTCAGCATCATCAGTAGCATTATTGAATGTATAGTGAATATCACCTTGATTCAAGCGACCAGCGCCATAGAAACCAGTAACCTTAGCAGGTACATCAACAGCTGCATCTGGAGTGTAAGCATACATCTTAGAAGCATCAGTATCGAAGTTGTTGTATGAAGTGACACCAGCCTTAGCAACAACAGTTGAAGGAACTGTCTCTGAAGGAGACTCTACCTCATAAGCGTCGAAGTCAGTATTTGATTGTTTCCAAGTGATATAGCTGAAGTGGCTTCCCTTCTCTGCGAAGATATTGCCATAAGCCTTCACTACGCCACCATTTTCGCCTGAGAATGTACCATCGCCCTTAGCATCAGTACCCTGCTTAGAAATCATCATAGGATACTTGGTGTTGCGGAAGTAGTTAGACTCTACAAATACACTTGCTCCCATTGTTACACCTACACCATACTTAGCAACACCATCATAGTAGTTGTTCCATACGTGAACTGAAGATGTACGTACACGTGGGTGACGAGAGTCTGAGTGGTCGAACCAGTTGTGGTGGTAACAAATCAGGTTATCAACAGTTTCCTTCTTCATACCACAGAGGTTTGACTTACCTGTGTCGTGATAGTGGTTGTAAGAGAATGTGCAGAAAGAAGCACCATCCTTAGAGTCCAAAGAGCCATCACCCTTACCGTGGTCACCGCTACCCTTCTCACCATAGAAATAGTCGTTGTTGTGAACCCAGATGTGCTGAGTTCCCTTAATCTCCATGTTGTCGTTGCTTGAGCCCTGGTTGAAGAAGGCCATATTACGAACCTCAACATTTGTACCATTGATGATTCCCAAGCCGAAGCCATTGAAACAAGCATCATCACCGATACCCTCGATGGTAACATTCATGACTGTGGTTGCATTGTTGCCTTTCAACAAGAGACCCTTCTGGTCTGTCTTAAGTTGATCGCCTGCATCTGCAGTCTTAATCTCGCCAATAATGCGAACTGCAAGAGGAGTATTATCCTTACCCTTCTGCTTTGCAAGAAGAATATCGCCAATACCTGTATATTCAATAGGGTTTTTACCATCGCTCAAAGAAGCCTTGATTGTCTTGAAAGTATTCTTTGTAACATAGAGAACCTTAGCACCTGCCTTCAAAGTACCATCATTGTTGTAAGCACCTACACCATCGCTGATACCCTTATGAGCAAAACCCTGACGGTCGTAGTTGACAACCTTCAAGTTGTCGGCAACACCGTAAGCTGATGTTTCTGCATCATTAGCATCGACAGCAACAACCTTCAGAGAATAGTTGCCAGCCTTCAAACCAACAACATCCACACGACCATAAGAACCGTAGTTGCGAACGAGCTGCTGGTCTACCTTGGTATAGTCAGCATACTGACCACCCTTTACATATACATTGTAGCTCTTGGCATCAGAAAGCAGAGTCCACTTAGCGTAAGCACTCTCCTGCCAGCCTTTGCTCTCAGTGATAGTGATACCTTTCTCGGTTACCTCACCACTTTCGCCACGTTCTGCAGCCTTAGCAAAGCTCAACTCTTTAACAGTAGCATCGTATACATCATCTTCAGCACCAGCCTTTACTGGAACTACAATAGTCTTGTCGCCATCAAAAGTTACCTTTGTCAGGTCTTCTGTATTGTAATAGTTTACTGCACCACTATTAGTAGTTACAAACATCTGGTTCTTATAAGTATTACGACTTACAGCATTGTTCACCTTATTATTAGCATCAGGATTAACAGGGTCTGGAGTTACCGAATTTGGATCCTTAACAGAGATGCTGTAAATCAACATACCACCATCAGTAGTAGTCAAAGTTACATTACCAGTCTCTGTAACAGTACCTGTACAAGTAGTCTGACTCGTAGACTTTGTACCGAAACCGGTAGTTCCACCAACATTGCTGCTTACATAAATGCCGCGAGCTGTTTTGCTACTTGCAGTCTTGCAAACAACAGTCACAACCCAGTCTTTCTGAACATTAGGAATTGTAAGAACAAGGTTTTTACCATTTAATTCCAAATATTCACCAGTATAGTTCAAGCGGATTTTACCACTCTGATTAGCAGGAGTCTTACCATCACTTGATGCAACAGCAGCACCACACTTAAAGAGCAAACCTTTGGCAAAGTTCATTTCTGTACCATTAGCTGTTAAAGCTGCATTATCCAAAGCAGAAAGGAAATTGTAACGACCCTTTGTTGCATCATTATACCAATTGGTAGCATCTGCATCAATCAAAGCTACATCTGCATCACCGATAAATGGATCACGATCCGCAAAGTTCCATGTCTGTGCCATGGCAGCACCCAAGCTCATCAAGAAGAGAGCCAAAGAAAATACCATTTTTTTCATTTTACGTTCCTCCTTTTTTACTTGATGATTACTTTCTTACCATTCACGATGTAGATGCCCTTGTTCAGGTTCTGGGTAGAAGTACCCACAAGCTGACCGTTGAGATTGAACACCTTGCCTGCAAGGACCTTGTTGTTTGTCTCAATGTTGCTGATACCTGTGGTGGTATAAGCAAAAGAAAGTTTCACAAGCGACATGTCCCGAGTATCAGTAGTCTCATCGCTGTAAGTAAGAATTACGTTGTCACCATCGAAGGTGATTTCTTTGACGGTCTTGCTAACCTGCGAGCCGTCGATTGTTACGGTTTGCTTGTTGTCTGCCATAGCAGCAGTAGACAAAAGCACTCCTAACAACATGAAGTACACTTTTTTCATTGTTTTTAGCGTTTTAGTAGATTTGTTGTTTTAAGTATCTGCTGCAAAATTAAAACAAAATAATAAAGGACGGAAACGTTTTCGTCAAAAAAGCTACGTAAACGTTTACATAAGTGGTATTCTGACAATTTATCATTCACCAAGGCAAAAGACTATCAAAATGGCACAAAAAGGAACAAAATCAACCCAAAGAAACTGTCGCTTATACAGGAGAAATTTTACTCTCAAACTATAAAAATGTTTTGTTTAGCCTACAATAATCTCCGTTCCGTGATACGGAACCGCCATTCCGTGATACGGAACGGCCGTTCCAAAGTACGGAATGCACATTCCGTATCACGGAACGGAGATTTATCTACAAGAGACAAAACAAATTCATAATGAACAGAAAACAATTTGTATAGTATTAAAGTAACTACTTATGGCTAAGGGGGCGCTGAGTTGTTACAACTTCCGAGGAAAAACAAGAAAAAGCAAAAGGAGCGTAAGAAATCTTTTGAGCACTTTACTTGAAGATAAACAAAAAAGCTGACTCTCGTAAGAAAGTCAGCCTTTTGTGTGGTACCACCAGGAATCGAACCGGGGACACAAGGATTTTCAGTCCTTTGCTCTACCAACTGAGCTATGGCACCATTATAATTTATGTCTCACAAGGCGGGAAGCCTTATTTGCGGGTGCAAAGGTAACATTTTATTTTGGTTCTTGCAAATATTTCAGCAACTTTCTTTCAAAAAAGCAAAAAAAAGACATATTACTTGGACTTTTCATTCTATTTTCTTACCTTTGCATGAGGTTTTAGAATAAACCTATCGGGATTTAGCGCAGTTGGTAGCGCACTACGTTCGGGACGTAGGGGTCGGGCGTTCGAGTCGCCTAATCCCGACTTTTATGAGAAGTATATTTTATCTTCAACGCAACGATCGAAACGCAATTATCGTCATATTGATGATAATAGCTATCATTTGCTCACTTATTATCTTCATCGGAGGCGAGGACGACGGTTCCCGCCAGGGAGTTGCCGACTCTACCCTCACCCAGCACCCGGAACGCGTAGACAAGGAACATCCTTTATATTATAAGGTAGACGAAGAGATACACGAAGTTTTCGCCTTCGATCCCAATACAGCCGACAGCACCGACCTGCTCAGGCTGGGGTTGCAGGAATGGCAGGTGAGAAACATCTACCGTTACCGTGCCAAGGGTGGTATCTACAGACGACCCGAAGACTTTGCCCGTCTTTATGGTCTCACCAAGAAACAATACGAGACCTTACGCCCCTATATAATAATAGGTGAAGACTACCGACAAGCGAGAGAAGAAGGGAAAACGGAGAAAGGCCAAGCCACTGGCGAGAAGACCGAAGAGAAGATTTACAGTTATCCACAGAAGTTGAAAGCTGGCGAGCATGTCAGCCTGAACTCTGCCGACACCACCGAACTGAAGAAGATTCCAGGTATCGGAAGCGCATACTCGCGTGCCATCGTGAGATACCGGGAGCGTTTGGGTGGATACGTCAATGCCAACCAACTGATGGAGATTGAAGGTTTCCCTGAAGAGGCGCTGTCATTCATGCAAGTAGAGAAAGACAAGATAACGAAACTGAAGATCAACAAGCTCTCGATGAGTCAGCTTCGCCGACATCCCTATCTCAACTTCTACCAAGCACGCGATATCTGCGACTATCGCCGACTGCATGGTCCCATTAAGAGTCTGCGGCAATTATCGCTCCTCAAGACTTTTCCTCCTGCACAGATAGAACGTCTGGAACCTTACGTGTCGTACGAATAAGATGCGGATTTGGTTCACGTAAAATGCGAAGATTGACGAATGACAGACGAAGCGTTAAAGTACGCCCAACTGATGCAGGAAAATAACGAGGATGCAAAGAGGGCAGACGAAACGAACCATGAAAAGATAAACGCCAAAGAACCTGCCACGAAGGGTTGACCAATTGGTAAACTCGTCATGCACTACCTTCTTAGGAATATACCATCCCACAAAGATACAGGTGAAGAAAGAAGCCATCGGCATGAGCCATTGTGCCGTAAAATTGTCGCAACAGTTGAGAAACGACTTGCCAAAGAAGGTGAGTTCGGGAACCGCACCACAAGACAAGGCACAGAAGATACCTATCACACAACAAGCCACCGTCTCTATCCAGGCTCCACCACGGCGGGAGATATGCATCTCCTCATAGAAGAAAGCCGTACCTATCTCGTGCATGGAGATGGTAGAGGTAAGCGCCGCCAACACAAGCAGGGCATAGAAAAGCACCGAGATGACATAACCCACCACAGGCATGGAAGCAAAAGCCTCATTGAACACATTGGGCAGGGTGATGAAGATAAGCGATGGACCGCTGTCGGGCTGCACGCCCACGGAGAAGGCTGCAGGAAAAATCATCAGTCCTGCCAGGATGGCTATCAGCGTATCGAGGAAAGCTATCTGCGTGGCTGTCTTGAGAAGGTTGGTCTGACGGCTGAAATAGGAGGCATAGGTACAAAGACAGGCCGTGCCAAGACTCAGCGAGAAGAAAGCCTGTCCCAAAGCCTCTATCATCACATTCGGGTCTACCTTCGAGAAGTCGGGCTTCAGCAAGAACTCCACACCCTTCCAGGCTCCCTGCAAAGAGCAGGAGGCAACGACCAGCACCACCAACAGCACAAAGAGCAGGGGCATCAGTATCTTGGAAGCTCGCTCTATACCATTGCGCACACCCTTGACCACCACCACATGAGTCAGCAGGATGAAGGCGATGGTCCACAAAGTGGGACGCACAGCATCCGAAGAGAAAGAGGCAAAGTACTCCTTCACAAAGTTGGCATCGCCCTGCACCTCGGCCATGATGCTGGCATAGAGATACTGCAGACACCAACCAGCCACCACCGCATAAAAGCCCAGGATAATCATCGAGGTAAAGACACCCATATAGCCGATAACACCCCAGGGCTTGCCGTTGGAAAGATTCTTGTACGACCTTGCCGCATTGGCTGCAGAATGACGACCGATAATAAACTCTGCCACCATGCCGGGAATGCCCAACATAAAGATGCACACGAGATAGATAAGAATGAAGGCTGCGCCACCATTCTGCCCTGTCATATAGGGAAAGCGCCATATATTGCCCAAGCCCACTGCCGATCCTGCCGTAGCAAGGATCACGCCCAACTTGCTGCCAAAGCTGCCTCTGCTGTTTTCCATTTTCTCTCTTTTTTATATGGTTGATATGATTGATTTACCCCCTTACAGGATGCCTTCGAGAAGTCCCAACTGATTGAGGAACACCAAAAGGATGAGTACCGGGCACACGAAACGCACCAAGAACAGATAGACAAAGAAGAGATTTCCCTTCAATGTTCCCCAGTTGGTAAACTCGTCCCTGACCAGTTTCTTGGGCACATACCAGCCTATGAACAGACAGGTAAGGAAGCCTCCTACAGGTAGGAACACCTGCCCCGTGACAAAGTCGAACCAGTCGAACAACGACTTGCCGGCAAACGTGAGCGCATCTGTAGCCCCTAAAGACAGCGAGCAGAAAGCACCTATCAACGCACAAGACACGGTGACAATCAAAGCGCCACTCTTGCGGCCTATTTTCAGCTCCTCATAGAAGAAAGAGGTGTTGACCTCATGGAGTGACATGAGCGATGTAAGAGCCGCCAAGGACAAAAGAACATAAAACAACAGCGAGATTATCCAGCCCAGGACAGGAACTGCCGCGAAAGCCTCATTGAAGACATTGGGCAGAGTGATGAAGATGAGTGACGGGCCACTATCGGGCGAGACACCCACAGAGAAAGCCGCAGGGAAGATCATCAGTCCGGCAAGTATAGCCACCATGAAATCGATGACTGATATCTGCAGAGCGGTCTTGAACAGATTGGTCTGTCGGCTGAAGTAGGAAGCATAGGTACAGATACAGCCCATACCGATGCTGAGCGAATAGAACGACTGCCCCAAGGCACCCAAGAAAACGCTGTTGTCCACCTTGGAGAAGTCGGGCTTCAGCAAGAACTCAACGCCCTTTCCGGCATTAGGCAACAGGCAGGCAGCCACCACGATGATAAGCAGGAGGATGAACAAGACGGGCATCATAATCTTTGACGCCTTCTCAATACCCCCACGAACACCATGGATAATCACAAAATGACAAATCAGAAAGATGACTACCGTCCACATGACAGGCCGTATAGGATCGGCAGAGAACTCCTTGAAGTACTCTGCCACAAAGGTTGGGTCGCCATGCAGCTCGCCCATGATGCTGGCATACACATATTGTAGACACCAACCCGACACAACGGCATAATAGCCCGTAATAAGGAAACCGGTAAGCACCTCCAAGTAGCCCACCCACTTCCAGGCCTTGCCTCTCGACAGCTTGGTATAGGCACGGGCTGTATTTGAAGCGCCATGACGGCCTATAATAAACTCGGAAATCATACAGGGGATGCCCAAAAGAAGCACACACCCTATATAAACCAAGATGAAGGCTGCGCCACCTTCCTGACCTGCCATATAAGGGAAGCGCCATACATTGCCTAAACCTACAGCACCACCCGCAGTAGCAAGAATCAATCCTATCTTGCTACCAAAACTACCTCTATCTAATTCTGTCATTTTTATCCTTTCTCTATAATACGACTGCAAAATTATAAAATATTTTGCATATAAACGTATAAATTGAAAGTAAAAATGCAAATTAACTGCAAAAAGGCAACTTGATACTAATAGAGCAAGGTTACTTAATCAGTAAAAAACTATTCTTCCGGCAGACTGTCACGCCACTTGCAGAAGGGATTGACAAGTAAATGAGAATTGTAAAAACGTTTGTCGCCCGTCACCTCACGACCTATGAAGTCGGGCTTCTCGTAGGCCTCATCCTCACTGCCCAGTTCCACCTCTGCCATGACCAGTCCCTGGTTGTCGCCATAGAACTCGTCGACCTCAAAGACATGATTGCCACTCTTTACCAGATAGCGGCGCTTGTCGATGACGCCACCCTGGCACAACTGCAGCAGATGCTGTGCCTCGTCGAGCGTGATTTCTTTTTCAAACTCATAACGCGTCATGCCACCATTCACCGACTTACCCTTGATGGTAAGGTAAGCCTTGTCGTCGCGTGTGCGCACTCTCACCGTAGCTCCCTGCGCAGGGATATAGCCCTGCTGAATATGACTATCAGAAAAGGCGGCGCTCTTGTATGCGTCGCCTTTCTTGACAAGGAACTTTCTCTCTATTTCCAGTCCACTCATTTTTTATTTCTGTTATGTCAGGATATGATCCGTTACACGATAGTAGCCGAATAGATGGCAAAACAAATGGCCAATGCTATCAGCACGAAAAATATCCACTTGATGATTCTCTCACCCTTTTCAGCCTGCTTCTTCTCGTAAGCAGCATGCTTTGACTTTCTTAATTCTTTATTACTACTCATAGTCGTTCTATATTATTAGGTTATTACTATTCTTCATTCTCAGAGGGGAACTCCATCAGGTAAGCCTTGATGAATCCGTCTATCTTGCCATCCATCACGCCATCGACATCGGATGTCTGATAGTTGGTGCGATGGTCTTTGACACGACGGTCATCGAACACATAACTGCGAATCTGGCTTCCCCACTCTATCTTCTTCTTGCCTGCCTCTATCTTCGCCTTAGCCTCAAGGCGCTTCTTCATGGCGCGGTCGTAGAGTTGACTTTTCAAGAGAAGCAATGCCTTGGCACGGTTCTTAGGCTGGTCGCGCGTCTCGGTATTCTCGATGAGGATTTCCTCTTCCTCGCCTGTGTCGGGATCAGTATACCAATAACGCAGACGCACACCCGACTCCACCTTGTTGACATTCTGACCTCCGGCACCACTGGAGCGGAAGGTATCCCATGACAACTTGGCTGGGTCTACATATACCTCAATAGTATCGTCGACCAACGGCGTAACGAAGACACTTGCGAAACTGGTCATACGCTTGCCCTGAGCATTGAAAGGGGACACACGCACCAGACGATGCACACCATTCTCGCTCTTCAGATAACCATAGGCAAACTCGTTGCCTTCTATCGTCATGGTAACACTCTTGATACCTGCCTCATCGCCTTCCTGTATATCGGTAATGGTCACTTTGTAGCCATGAGCCTCAGCCCAGCGCATATACATACGCATCAGCATGGAAGCCCAATCCTGGCTCTCGGTACCACCGGCACCTGAGTTGATCTTCAGCACACAGTCCATCGGGTCTTCCTTCTGGCGCAGCATGTTCTTCAACTCCAAGTCCTCTATGGCCTTGATGGCCTTATCGTAGTCGGCGTCTACCTCTTCCTCGGTCACCATTTCGTCTTTGTAGAAGTCGAAAGCCAACTGCAGCTCGTCTGCATACTGGCGCACGGTCTTGTAGCCGTCTATCCACTTCTGTATACCCTTCACTTTCTTCATCTGTTCCTGGGCATACTTTGGGTCCTCCCAGAAATCGGGAGCCTGTGTGCGGAGTTGTTCTTCCTCGAACTCCACCTGTTTCTGGTCTATATTGAGATAGCGATGCAGGGCGTCAGCACGCTCCATCACATCCTTCAATTGGTCAGCTGTTATCATTAATTTATTATAAATTATTGAAGTTATAGCAGTCAAATCCGTTACCGCTTCTTCCTTCAGTCTCAAAGGAGTTTTTAGCCAATAGCCTTATGCTGCATATTACTCCTCATACATTTTGTCAATCTCTGCCTGATAGTTCTTATTGATAATAGGGCGGCGGATCTTCAGCGTATTGGTCAACTCGCCCGACTCCATAGAGAAGTGATGAGGCAAGAGTGTGATACGCTTGATCTGCTCGTAATAGGCCAACTGTTGTTGCAAGGTGTTGATGCGCTCCTGCAGCATCTTCTTCACCTGTTCGTTGGCACAAAGATCCTCACGACTGCTAAAGGCGATATGATGCTCGCGTGCCCAGTCCTCAACAAGTCGGAACTCCGGTACGATGAGTGCAGACACAAACTTGCGCTGGTCAGCAATGACAGCCACCTGGTCGATAAACTTGTCAACAAGCAACAGCGACTCCACCTGCTGGGGAGCGATATACTTGCCATTGGAAGTCTTGAACAAGTCCTTGATGCGCTCGGTGAGGAACAACTCGCCATCCTTCATATATCCAGCATCGCCAGTACGGAAGAAGCCCTCCTCATCGAACACCTTGGCATTGGTGGTGTCGCGATGATAATACCCCTTTGTAATGGTTGGACCCTTGAGCAATATCTCGTTGTCCTCACCTATCTTGATCTGGATGCTGGAGATAGGGCGACCAACAGAACCGATGGTAAACTTCTTGTCGAGATGCACACAAGATACCGTAGCAAGACTCTCGGTCAAGCCATAGCCTACGACCATGCCAATTCCGATAGAGAGGACAAACTCCTCGACTTCTGGACTCACATAGGCACCTGCCGTAGGGAAGATATTAGGATGTTCCAAGCCCAACTGCTTACGCACCATGCTCAAGATGGTCTTGTTGATAATCCTATATTCCAACTCGAGTGTCAAAGGAGGACGCTTGCCATTGGCAATATACTCTATGTTGCGCTTGCGACCTACGGCAAGGGCATGATAGAAAAGTTTCTTCTGTACAGAACCAGCCTCATCCATCTTGGCCTTTACGGCTATATACACCTTCTCCCAGAAGCGGGGCACGCTACTCATACAGGTAGGATGTACCTGGCGCATGCTCTCCTGAATCTCGTGCGGATAAGTGTTGATAATCAACTGTGCTCCCTCGCTCAAACAGAGGTAAGCCCATCCACGCTCAAAGATATGGGTAAATGGTAGGAAGTTGATGACACGGTCTTTCTCAGAGACAGGCACTACCTCGTCGTTGGCTCTCAGGGCAGCATAATACTGTCCATAGGTCAGCATGACTCCCTTGCTGTCACCGGTAGTACCACTGGTATAAAGGATATTTGCCATATCATCCATGCTTGCCGACTGATACAAAGCCTCCACCTCAGTCTGTCGAGGCAGGTTCTCGCCCAACTTGATGAAGTCCTTGAAGTAAAGGGCAGCCGGGTCGTGAGTACTGATGCGCACGCTGGAGTCGAAGATGATGATACGCTCCAACGAAGGACAGAGAGCAAAGACACGATGTGCCTTGTCGTACTGGTCCTGCTCGCCTACAAAAAGGAAGCGCACCTGTCCGTCGTTAATCATATATTGTATCTGCTGCTCGCTGCTGGTAGCATAGAATGGAATCGAGCACACCTTGATGCCATAAGCACCAAAGTCGGTATAGAGATAATGCACGCAATTCTGGGAGAAAACAGCAATCTTGTCATGCGGCTTTGCACCGATGTTCAGCAAAGCATTGCTCACTTGTTTCACTCTCAGCGAAAACTGATTCCATGACACAGACTGCCACTTGTCGCTGCCAAACTTCTTGAACGTAAGTGCAGTTTTATCGCCATATTTATTGGCCAAATCGTGAATCAGTACCGAAAGATGACTTTTGACTTGCATAAGCATAATGTTTAATTATTGGATGCAAAGATAATAGAAAACATTAAGAAAACAAAATAAATCGGAATTTTATTTTGTCCTTATCCCGTTTTAGCTTAACTTTGCATCACAAATAAGACTAAGAGAGACAGATATGATGACACAAGAGGAATATGTAAGAGACGCCATCGGGTTGCTCAGCCAGCTGATTGCTACCCCTTCGACAAGTCGCAACGAGAAGGATGCCGCCGACATCATGGAGAAAGCCCTTCGCAACTATGGTTTCACGCCACATCGTGAAGCCAACAATGTATGGGTGATTAGCCCACACTTCGACGAGCAGAAGCCCACTTTGCTACTCAATGCCCATATAGACACCGTGAAGCCTGTCGATTCATGGAGGCGCGATCCCTTTGCTCCTACAATAGAGGGCGACACGCTTTATGGTCTGGGCAGCAACGACTGTGGAGGCGGTCTGTGCTCACTACTGCAGACATTCCGGATGCTGACAGAGAAAACACAGAACTACAACCTTATCTATTTAGCATCGGCCGAAGAGGAAGTCTCTGGCAAAGACGGCATCAGCCGAGCCTTGCCTCTCTTGCCAAAAATCGACCTGGCTATTGTGGGTGAGCCTACGGGCATGCAGCCTGCCGTGGCAGAGAAGGGACTGATGGTATTAGACGTGATCGCGCACGGAAAAAGCGGACATGCAGCCCGAAACGAAGGAGTAAACGCTATCTATGAGGCATTGGATGACATGCGATGGATTCGTGATTACAAGTTTGAGAAGGTGAGTCCTTTCTTAGGTTCTACCAAGATGACACTTACCGTGGTGAATGCAGGAACGCAGCACAATGTGATTCCCGACACCTGCACCATGCTGGTGGATATCCGTACCAATGAGTTCTACGACAATGAGGAGTTGTATCATTTTATCTGCCAGCACTTGAAGAGCGAAGTAAAAGCTCACAGTTTCCGTCTAAAATCATCGCGCATCGACCCCGAGCATCCTCTTATTAAGAAATGTGTAGCCATGGGAATGAAGCCTTTCGGTAGTCCTACCCTTAGCGACCAGGCGCTGATGCACTTCCCTTCGTTCAAGTTAGGTCCGGGCGAATCCTCCCGCTCCCATTCTGCAGACGAGTTTATCAAGATAAGCGAAATAGCTGATGCTATCGCCAAATACAAAGAGCTCTTAGATGG
>UMKZ01039723.1_pt1 | contig 25902 bp, 19 predicted proteins | sample 1966441 | NCBI WGS metagenome assembly UMKZ01 (sample SAMEA4836189, study PRJEB28245) | human gut metagenome | biome: gut microbiome; material: fecal sample | place: Denmark | collected 2008
CTTTTTTTGGGGACTATTCTTTTTTCACAGCCCCTTTTTTTTACGGAGGGTATATGTATAGCGAAGTTTATATGGATATAGTGAATAAATGCAATGCACGTTGTTATTATTGTAAAACGGGACAGAGTAATCTGACAGGGCAGAGTCATAAAATTTCCAGATACGATATGACGGTAGAAGATTTTGATAAGTTGGTGAAGCATTTATTAGAGAATAAGATTATTACGGAGAATTGTTTGTTTAGAATTTACAATTGGTATGAACCGACTTTAAATCCCAATTTACCAGATATTATAAATTATATGCATGATCATGGATTACGTCTTGATATGAGTACAAATGCGAGCGTTTTGCCGGATTTTTCCAAAATAAAAACGTGTGAACATTTTACAGGGATATTATTTTCTATGCCTGGTTTTAGTCAACATTCTTATGATAAGATACATGGATTTTGTTTTGAAAAAATTAAAGATAATATTAGAACAACTATGAGCGAAATAAGAAAACGCGGATTTAAAGGGGATGCATATATTAACTATCATTTGTATCAATTCAACATTGAAGAGGTTTATGAAGCTAAAAAGTTTGCAGATGAAATAGGCATAAGATTACATACAATGTTTGCATATTATAATGGAACACAAGGCTTTGAAGAATATATCAAAGAAACGATGACACCTGAAATAATGAAAAAATCATCTCAGGATTTATTCTTTTATTTTGTGGATGATTTAATGAAGGAAAAAGAAAAGTATAAAAAAATATTCGTAGAGCCGCCATCAATTACTTTGAGTGAATATTGTAATGTTCTTCCAGGAAGAGGAAGTAATGATGACGATGCGATATGCAGTATATATGATTTACACAGTGCACAAGAGGTTGAAGAGGTATATCAAAAAGTTGATGAAAAAAGAAATCCAGATTTTGAAAAAGTAGGGTATTGGGCAATGAGTTATAAACTTTCCATGAATCACTTATTTGGTATAGATTAAAGGATTCAAAGCGAGGAAAAAATGAAGAAAAAAGATTATAGTGGGTATTTATATATTTTACCTTTCTTTTTAGTAGTACTTATATTTTGGTATATTCCGATACTGATTTCGGGGGCATTTAGCTTTACTCATTATAATGCTCTTGGTAAACCTCAATTTGTCGGATGGTCCAATTATATTTTGCTTTTCAAAGATAAGATATTTTTAAAAAGTATAGTAAATACACTGTTCTTTGTTGTAACAATAGTTCCGTTGCAGACCATACTTAGTTTTTTGATTGCAGTATGGGTAAATAAAAGAAGAACTACATTGCTTGGGAAATTTGTGAGGAATGCAATGTTTGTCCCGAGTCTGGCGTCGGCAGGAGTTGTTAGTATTGTATGGCGTATCCTGCTAAACAATGAACAGTCGCCATTGGCATATTTTTTAAAAATATTTGGTATAAAAGCAAATATGGTATTAGGCTCTGCAAAAATGGTATTTCCGGCATTGATTATTATGGATGTGCTGCTGCAGGTCGGTTATTATATGGTTTTATATTTGGCGTATTTGGTTGACGTTCCGGACAGTTATTACGAGGCAGCAAGACTGGATGGTGCATCATCTTCTCAGATTATGAGATATATTACGATGCCATTAATGAAATCAACAACAACGATGATTGTTTTTTTGGGAATAATCGGAACATTTCAGTCTTTTGATATGATTTACGTAATGACAGGCGGAGGACCTGGCCAGGGGACAACGATGACAATTATGATGTCTTTATATTTGTACAGTTTTAAATATTCAAAAATAGGATATGGAATGGCAATAGGGAATATACTGATTTTACTGGTTGTATTTTTTACATATTGTCAACAAAAATTACTAAATCAAAGAAATACAGATTTATATTAGAGAGGATGCTATGAAAAAGATACAAAGTATAATAACAACAGCTGGAATATTAATACTGTCGGTATTTATGTTACTTCCGTTTGGTTATATGCTTATATCATCATTACAGATTACATATTCGCAGTATAGGATTAGCTTTGATGTGAGTAAATTTACCTTACATAATTATTATGCAATATTTCAATTGCCAAGCTTTAATGCGTGGATAAGAAACAGTCTTTTTATTTCTATAGTCGGCGTAATATGGACACTTCTTATTTGCACATTGGCAGCCTATGCATTTGCCAAAAAAAGGTTCCCGGGTGATGACAGAATTTATTTTATGTTTTATGCAACATTATGTATTCCATTTCCTGCTACGGTGGTACCACTTTGGCTTATGGTAGGTAAACTGGGACTTATGGATACATTCTGGCCGTTGATTTTACCTATTCCATCTATGCTCGGAGTTGTACTTATTCGACAGGCAATTATCGCGATTCCAAAAGAAATGTTTGAAAGTGCTAGAATAGATGGATGTACAGATAAAAAAATAATGAGAAAGATAGTGATACCGATGATTAGACCAATATTGATTACGGTAGGTATTTTGTTTTTTACAAGAAGCTGGAATAGTTTGCTTTGGCCATTGATTGTATCTAATACAGATGCAACAAAGACATTACCGGTTGGATTAGCTGCAATACAAGGCGGAACAGATATCAATTATGGAATGATTATGGCAGCATCAATGTTGAACTTCCTACCGCCATTTTTGATTTATCTGTTTATGCACAAGTATTTTCTGGCAGGTATTACAGGGAGCGGATTGAAAAACTAAAATTGAGGTGAAAAATGGTGAATAAAATACCGACAATTTGTCGATTTTGTGGAAAACAATGCCATGTGCTTGTAGAGGTAGATGAAAAAGGACAAGTTGAAAAAATATATCCAGATAAAAAATATAAAACAGTCTGGTGTATGACCGGAAAAAATGCATTGAATTTTATGAATCATCCGGATAGAGTACGAACTCCCCTGGAACGAGTAGGAGAACGTGGAGAAGGAAAATGGCAGACGATTAGCTGGGAGGAAGCATTTGAAAAAATAGGATGTAATTTCAGAAAGATTATTGAAGAAAATGGACAGAATTCATTTCTTGGAATCCGTGGTTTTAATAAGCCATATTTTAATGCAATATACGAAAGATGGATGAATCATATAGGAAGTGTTAATAGTATGGGTGCGGCAAATATGTGTCATTTTCCATCTATGTCTGCTGCGAGAGAAACTTTTGGTTTCTTTCCGGAGTGTAAAATAACAGAAGCAACAAAATTTTTAGTATTGTGGGGAAGCAATCCATATAATACGGATAAAAAGAGGGCAGCACAAATTGTAAATGCAAGAAAAAAAGGAATGAAAATAATTGTAATTGACCCGTGTTACACAAAACATGCAGAGGATGCCGACTTTTGGATGTCAATTATACCTGGAAAAGACATGGCGTTAGCACTGGGAATGATTCGTTTAATTATTGAAAATAACTGGTTTGATAAAGAATACATACAAACATGTACATATGGATTTGATGAGTTGAAAGAACATGTAAAAGAATACTCACTTGAAAAAACAGAACAAGTAACTGGAATCAAGGCAGATATTATCAAAAAAGTTACAAAAATGATTGCGTTGGAAGGACCAGGACTAATTGAAATCGGTAATGCCATGGATCACAATGCAGATAGTTTTCAAAAGTGTCGAGCTATCAATATTTTAATCGGAATTACAGGGAATGTTGACAAAGATGGGGCATTAAATTCTGGTATGCCAATGTCTAAGAGGCAAATTGAACAAAGAAAGATAATAGCATGCCCTCAGATAAGCCCCTATAACGAAAGAAAAAATCGGGAAAAAATAATTGGATATCAAAATAGTTATGTTGACATATTTAATGAATCAAGTGGACAGAAACTGGCAGAAGCAATGAATTCTGGAAAACCATATCCGATAAAAGCATGTTATGTACAGGGGGGAAATCCTGCGATGATATGGGAGAATAGAGAAGAATTGGTTAAAGCCTTTTTGAAATTAGATTTTATGGTAGTAAGTGATTTTTTTATAACACCAACTGCAATGCTTGCAGATATTGTTCTCCCGGCAGCTATGTATATGGAATATGAAAGCATATATGTAGACGGAAATGACATATTATATTATTGTCCCCAATTAGTAAAGAATGATTGGGGCAAAAGCGATTTGGAAATTACGAATGAGATTGCCAAATCTATGGGGTATCGAGATGAATTCTGGAATACGATGGATGATTATTGGAATACATTTTTGAGTCCTTTTTGTGTTGATTTAGAAAGATTGAGAAGTGAAAAAGTTATAAAATGTTCAGATAAAGATAATTGCAAAAGAGAGTATGGCAAATATCTGAAAAAGGGATTCCCAACACCATCTGGAAAAATTCAATTTTACTCAGATAGTATGAGAAAAAAAGGAAACAATCCAATACCAGTTTTTTATGATTATGCAAAAACAACTTCAAAATACCCATATTTTGCAACGAATTATAAATCACAATATTATTATCATACTGCTGGAAGACAAGTGAAAGTTTTACGAAAAAAAGAGCCGGAAGCAATTGCTTTTATAAGCAGTGATATTGCAAGCAAATGTGGAATTAAAACTGGAGAGTATGTGAGAGTTACAACAGATGTTGGTTGTGTCATTCAAAAAGCGAGTGTCGCAGAAAAAATGACAAAAAAAACAGTTGCTCTAGCACATGGATGGTGGTATCCGGAAAAAGAAAAAAATCCGTTTATATTATCTGCGTGTTCGAACAATATTGTTGATGATAAAAGAATGATTGGAAAAGAAATACCGTCATTTACTACGAGAGGAGTGCCGTGTAACGTGGAGAAATATAATAGTTATGAGAAAATGTATCCGCAAAAAAAAGAAAAAGAATATGATGTAAAAATCGAAATGAATGCTAGAGATGCATATATGGATGTCTTAGAGGAATTGGAAAGTAAAGGCTTCATGAAAGGAAAACCTAATCTTATACTGAAAGAAAATCAAGAAGTAGAGAAAATCTTACCGCAATTAAAACAGAATGGTTATAAAGTAACGGTTTTCAGTGAAGGAATAAAAGAATGCTCTAAAGAATATTCATACTGTTCATCAATTTATTTTCGAATTTATGGTTTTTCGCAGAAAATATATGATCGTGTAAATCAATATGACTGGAATAAAATAAAGAGAAATATTGAAAAAAGTATAAATATATTAAAAGAAACTGTCCTATGTAAAATTGAATATATCATGTATCCATTTAATTTTTGCGAGTTACATGTCGCAAGAAAATGGGCAGAAGATCTTGGAATAGAATTGGTATTAAAGTATGGTTCTTTTGACGATTCGTTAAAATTAAAATATGCCTCTGATGAGATGTCAACAAAAGAAATGATTGTTTATTCTAAGAAATATTTCTTTACAAATTACAGTAAGATTGAGGAAGAAAAAGAAAAGTTATGTGAACATTTTGCAGGTGCAGAGTCAATACGAATCGATTCGAATAAGAATCTTATATTTGAATGGGATGTTACTGGTAAAGGACAAGCATTGGATGATGTAAAAGATTACTGCGAGTGGAGAAAAAATAATTGTGAGATATATGAAAAATATAGTCTTAGACAGGCAGTAACGTTATGGTGGTTATGGAAACGAACAGAAAATGAGTGTTTATAAAATGAAAGGTGAGTATATGAAATATTATGAATTAGGTAGTAGCAAAATTGCTGTTTCAGAAATGGGACTTGGATGTATGTCTTATGGAGCAAGAATAGATCAGGCAGAGTCTTTTGAACGGATGGATGAATATGTTGAAGCTGGAGGTAACTTTTTCGATACGGCAAACATTTATGGGAGACATGAAAAGAGTAACATACAAAATGGAAGCGAAGAAATCATAGGAAAATGGCTAAAAAAATCTGGAAAAAGAAATAATGTTATTATAGCCAGTAAAGTTGGTTTCTCTTATCCGGGAATAGATAGTGGAACTTCTAAAAAGCAAATAAAAGAAGAGTGTGAAAAATCTTTGAAACGTTTAGGGGTAGATTATCTAGATTTGTATTATTTGCATAAAGATGATTTTGACACACCGATGGAAGAATCCTTAGAAGCAATGCAGGAATTACTACAGGAAGGAAAAATCAGAAGTATTGGTGCAAGCAATTTTGATGCATGGAGACTGGAAAAGGCGAATAACATATGCAAGCAGAATCATTGGGTACCATTTTCATGTGTACAGCAAAGGCATACATATCTTAGACCGAAACAGGGATCTGTTTTTGGAGAACAAAGATATGTAACCTTGGAAATGGAGTCGTTTTTAAAAGAGAATAATTTAATACTAATTGCATATTCGCCATTAGTCGGAGGGGCATATATGAATGAAAAAGGAGTGCCAAGACAATACATAAGTGAGGATAACAGAGTCAGAATGAATGTATTGAAAAGTATATCAGCAGAAAGTGGGATTAGTGCGAATCAATTGGTATACTATTGGCTGATGAATTCAAGAATACAGGCAATACCATTGATAGCACCAAGTTCACATTTACAATTTCAAGAAGCAATTGGTACATTAAAAATAGATGCGATTGCTTATATGGAAAGATTGAATGAAGCGGGCGAAGGATATTTTGGACCGGATTTTTTTGAGAGAGAACCATTGTATAAGTAAATTATATTGAAAAAAGGACACTACTTTTGAAAAAGTGATAGCAAAGTGTCCTTTTTATTCTTTCTACATATAAAATAGTTTGAAAATCATATGGAAATGAATTAAAGTAATTTTAATAGTATCACTTTGCTCATCACTCCGAACATGCTATGATATATCCAATTCAAGAGACCTTCTAGTCTCCGAAGACTCAGAGCCGTAGGGCAATCATTTCGGCGTTTCAAATTCTGAAACAATTACCCGATATGAAAAATAGTAACATGTAAACTTAAGAACGATTGTTGCAAACAGGAAGCGAAAAATTTATAATGAGAGGAGAACTAGATGAAAAAAAGAAAAGTCATAGAGTGGCATCCGGCATTTGAAGCATCCATCCAAATTGAATTTGAAAAAGAACTTGAAAAAATGACTTTCGAACCGGAGCATTTGTTATCAAAACAGCCGATGCGGATTGATGAACTGGTAATAAAACTTCATGATAATGAAAAAATTGAGAAGAATATAGGACGGATATTCAGAAAGCATAATATTATTGAATATAAGAGTCCAGAAGATTATCTGACAATCAATGATTTTTATAAGGTATATGGGTATTGTTGTTTTTATCAGTCCGATACAGAGCATGTATGCGAAATAAAACCAGAAGAATTAACGATTACGTTTATTTGTAATCATTATCCGAAAAAAATGATTCATCATTTGGAGGAGTTTCAAAAACTACAAATAGAACCGATTGAACCAGGAATATACTACATAACAGGAAATGCAATTCCTATACAGTTAATTATTACAAGGGAATTAGATAAGGAAAAGAATCAGTGGCTTTGCAGTTTGAGAAATGATATTACAGATAAAGCAGAAATCGAAAATCTCGTAAAGAAATATGAGGAAAAGAAAAATTCGAAATTGTATCAAGCTGCAATGGAAGTCATTACAAGAGCAAACTGGGAAGCAATCAAGGAGGTAAAGTCAAGTATGTGTGAAGCATTAAAAGAGTTGATGGCAGAAGAATTTCAAGAAATGAGAGAACAAGTGACAGAACAGGTAACAGAACGGGTAACAGAACAGGTGACAGAGCAAGTAACAGAGCAGCTTACAGAACAATTTATAATGAATGCGTATGCAAGTACAGGGGATACGAGAAAGGTTTCTGATCTGCTAAAAATACCAGTGGAAATCGTTGAAAAAACAGTGGCAGCGCATGAGATATAGGAGGAAATCCGGGAAATTGATGAGATTATCGTAGATTAGTGATAGATGAATGATAGAAGCAGGAGGGCGTTACATGGATTATATAAAGGAGATTGGAAAGCGTGCAAAATCAGTTTCTGCACAGGTTCAGCATCTTTCCCAAAATCAGAAAAATGAAGGACTTCGAAGAGTAGCGGAAGAACTGGAAAATCAGAAAAGCTATCTTATGGCAGAAAATGAAAAGGATATTGAAAAAGCTGAGAAAGACGGTATGAAAGCATCTCTGATTGACCGTCTTCGCCTGACGGAAGAAAGAATTGAAGGAATGGCAGAAGGACTCAGACAGATTGCTGATCTGGAGGATCCGATTGGACAGACATTGTGGGAGAAAGTCAGACCGAATGGTCTTCGTATCGGAAAAAGAGTCGTACCGCTTGGCGTTGTGGGAATTATTTACGAATCCAGACCGAATGTTACAGCGGATGCTTTTGGACTTTGCTTTAAGACAGGAAATGTTGTAATCCTACGTGGAGGTTCTGATGCAATCCATTCCAATTTTGCAGTGACGAAAGTGATTCAGGAAGGTTTGAAAAAATGTAATCTTCCAGAGGATGCGATTCTTCTTGTTGAAAATACAGATCGTGCAGTTGTCAATCAAATGATGAAGCTAAATAAATATATTGATGTACTGATACCAAGAGGAGGAGCAGGACTCATTGCAAATGTAGTGCAGAACAGTACAGTTCCGGTTATTGAGACAGGAACTGGAAACTGTCACATTTTCGTGGACGAGACAGCAGATCTTGACATGGCAGTCCCGATTATTGTCAATGCAAAGACGCAGCGACTTGGCGTATGCAATGCATGTGAATCACTTGTGGTTCATGAAAAAATCGCAGAACAGGCCATTCCGGTTATTTATAAAGCACTTTGTGAAAAAGGCGTAGAAGTCCGGGGGGATGAGTGTGCTCGCGAGATTGTACCGGAGATTGTGACGGCAACAGAAGAAGACTGGGGCACAGAGTACTTGGATGCGATCATTTCCGTGAAGACAGTTTCTTCTATAGAAGAAGCGATTGCACATATTAATAAGTATAACACCGGACATTCCGAGTCCATCATTACAAAAGATTATACAAATGCGCTGAAATTCCAGGATGAAATCGACGCGGCAGCAGTGTATGTCAACGCATCGACCAGATTTACGGACGGATTTGAATTCGGATTCGGAGCAGAGATAGGAATCAGCACACAGAAATTGCATGCAAGAGGACCAATGGGATTAGAAGCACTCACTACGACAAAGTATGTGATTTTTGGAGATGGGCAGATTCGCCCGTAAAAGTGGAAGGGAATACTTAAACGTAGAATTTTCTCGTATCCAGTTCCGTTGTGCTGAGCATTCCAATGAGCCTGATAGAACAGAAAATCATGTCAGCAAAGGCTGACATGATTTCTCCAGTCTCATTTCCATAGCCCAAAGTCACAGGAACTGAGAAAATTCTACTGCAGAAGTTATTAGCCGTCGCACTTTTACAGGCAGAAGGATAAAGCGTAAAGATTAAAATATGCTGTGAAATTGTGCAAAAGTATTCATGAGATTGGATAATATGCATAATATTAAAAAGTTATGCATAAACACTTGAATATTATACATATAAGTTGTATAATCATGCACATAGCTTGAAGTGTATACAATGATAGTTTGACCAACAAAGTAAAGATGGAGCATAATGATACTTTGGTCAACAAAGCAACGGGGAAAGAACCAGCTCATTTTATCCGGTAAAGGTAAGGTGGAACGCCCCTGGTTTTGACGCCATATTTAAGTAGTAAAAGTATAATTGGTATGTGAGAGCTGATTTCAGACAGTCAATCAGTTTTTTGGTAAGTCCGTGAGCATAGCCTGACTTCTGAAGCACTGTTTGAGCCGCCTTTTGGCGAGTTTGCGGAAGAAGTCAGAGATAAGCGGCACAACGGGCGAAAAAAACTGGTTGTGTCTGCAATTAGCTGTCACATACCTTAGATAATTTTAGATTTTACAATATAAGGAAGGTACAAAAATGATAAAAGTAGGAATCATCGGAGCCACAGGCTATGCAGGTGGAGAACTCGTTCGTATTTTAATGGGACATAAGGAGGCAGAAATTGTGTGGTATGGCTCAAGAAGCTATATTGATCAGAAGTATGCAGATGTATATCGCAATATGTTTCAGATTGTAGATGCAAAATGCATGGATGATAATATCGAAGCATTGGCAGATCAGGTAGATGTGATTTTTACAGCGACTCCTCAGGGATTTCTGGCTTCTGTCATTAACGAGAATATTTTAGGCAAGACAAAAATTGTAGATTTAAGTGCAGATTTCCGTATCAAAGATGTTAAGGTATATGAAAAATGGTATGGTATCGAGCACAAGAGTCCGCAATTTATTGAAGAAGCTGTTTATGGACTTTGCGAAGTGAACCGTGATAAAGTAAAAGGCGCAAGACTGATTGCTAATCCGGGCTGCTATACAACTTGCTCTATTCTGACAGCATATCCGCTGGCAAAAGAAGGGATCATTGATATGAGAACACTCATTGTAGATGCGAAATCCGGTACTTCCGGAGCAGGAAGAGGAGCAAAGGTTCCGAATCTTTTCTGTGAAGTCAATGAGAACATGAAAGCTTACGGTGTAGCATCTCATAGACATACACCGGAGATTGAAGAACAGCTTGGATATGCGTCAGGTGAAAATGTGACCATCAGTTTCACACCACATCTTGTTCCGATGAATCGTGGAATACTGGCAACAGAGTATGCTACATTGAAAAAAGATGTAACAGGTGAAGAAGTAAAAGCAATTTATGATAAATATTATGCAGACGAGAAGTTTGTGCGTGTGCTTGGTGAAGGCGTATGTCCGGAGACAAAATGGGTAGAAGGCAGCAATTATGTAGATATCGGATTCAAATTGGATCCAAGAACGAACCGTATTGTTATGATGGGAGCCATCGATAACCTTGTAAAAGGTGCAGCTGGACAGGCGGTTCAGAATATGAACCTTCTTTTCGGACTTCCGGAAAGCGAAGGACTGGAACTTGTTCCGATGTTCCCATAGAACAAATCTGAGGGGAGAAATAAAATGATACGAACAATGACAATTGAAGATTATGAACAGGTGCATGATCTTTGGATGAAAATACATGGTTTTGGAATTCGAAGTGTGGATGATTCAAAAGAAGGTGTGGAGCGTTTCTTAAAGAGAAATCCAACAACGAGTGTGGTGGCAGTTGAAGATGATAAGATTGTTGGTGCTATTTTATGTGGACATGATGGAAGAAGGGGGTGTCTCTATCATGTCTGTGTGGATGAAGCATACCGCATGCGCGGAATCGGAAAAGCAATGGTTGTATTTGCAATGGAAGCACTAAAAACAGAAGGAATCAACAACGTTTCTTTAATTGCATTTACAAAGAATGATATAGGAAATGCATTCTGGAAAGAGATTGGCTGGAAGAAGCGGGAAGATTTGAATTATTACGACTTTATATTAAATGAGGCGAATATCACTGCATTTATTCAGTAACTGAGAATGAGGCAAGTGCGAAGTGCAGAGCAATCTGCAGGCATCATAAGAATGCCGAGGCATTCTTGAATATGAAGAAAAAGCTTTGTAAAATAAGTGAATAAATAGAAGGAAACTTCAGGAGGAATATATGAAACAGATAAAAGGCGGCGTAACAGCTGCGAAGGGATATGAGGCTGCAAGTACAGCCGCAGGGATTAAATATCAGGGACGTACCGACATGGCATTGATCTATAGCCAGGTGCCTTGTGTATCTGCAGGAACATTTACAACAAATGTTGTAAAGGCAGCCCCGGTTAAATGGGATCGCCAGATAGTAGACAGTGGCGCAGGCGTGCAGGCAGTTGTTGTAAACTCAGGAATTGCTAATGCATGTACCGGTGAAGAAGGCATGGGATATTGCAAAGAGACAGCCGAGGCAGCAGCGAAAGCGCTTAATATTGACGCAGCAGGTGTCCTGGTTGGTTCTACAGGAGTCATCGGAATGCAGCTTCCGATGCAGAAGCTGGTGGACGGAATCCAGGTGCTGGCAGGAAAGAAAGCAGAAGGTCTACAGAGCGGACACGATGCAGCTCTTGCAATCATGACTACTGATACAGTAGAAAAAGAGATGGCAGTTGAGATAGAGATTGGCGGCAAGACAGTCACAATCGGAGGGATGTCCAAAGGTTCCGGTATGATCCACCCGAATATGTGCACGATGCTTGCATTTATCACAACAGATGCCGCAATTACAAAAGAGGCACTGCAGAAGGCGCTGAGTGAAGACGTAGAAGATACTTATAACATGATTTCTGTAGATGGAGATACATCTACTAATGATACAGCAATTCTTCTTGCAAATGGTCTGGCAGGCAATCAGGAGATCACTTACGCAAGTCCGGAGTATGAGACATTTAAAGAGGCACTTCACATGGTCAACGAGACACTTGCCAAGAAAATGGCAGGAGATGGAGAAGGAGCGACTGCTTTATTTGAGGTGAAAGTCGTGGGAGCAGAGAGTATAAAGCAGGCAAAGACACTTGCAAAATCAGTTGTATGCTCCAATCTTACAAAGGCTGCAATTGCCGGACATGATGCAAACTGGGGAAGAATTCTCTGTGCAATGGGATATTCCGGTGTACAGTTTGATCCGGAAAAGGTGGATCTGTTCTTTGAAAGTAAGGCTGGAAAGCTTCAGATTATTGAAAATGGTGTGGCAACAGATTATAGTGAAGAAGTAGCCACAAAGATTTTATCTGAGCCTGAGATCACAGCAACGGCAGATATCAAAATGGGCGATTACAGTGCGACCGCATGGGGCTGTGATCTGACACATGAATATATCAATATTAACGCAGATTACAGAAGTTAAAGTACAGATAATTGTTAGAAACTAGTAGTTGGACGACAGAAGGGAAGTTTTTGGACATGAATAAAGATATGCAGCAATATTTGGATAAAGCAGAAGTACTGATTGAGGCGCTTCCATATATCCAGCGTTTTAACCGTAAGATTATCGTAGTAAAATATGGTGGAAGTGCCATGGTTGACGAGGAACTCAAAGCAAGAGTCATTCAGGACGTCACACTTTTGAAACTGGTAGGCTTCAAACCGATCATTGTTCATGGCGGCGGCAAGGAAATCAGCCGCTGGGTTGGAAAAGTTGGTATGAAACCGGAATTTAAGAATGGACTTCGTGTGACCGATGAGGCAACTATGGAGCTGGCTGAGATGGTTCTGGGCAAGGTAAATAAAAGTCTTGTTCAGCTTGTAGAGAGCCTGGGAGTCCGCGCAATCGGCATCAGTGGAAAAGACGGAAGACTTCTCTCTGTAAAGAAAAAATATGCAAATGGTGAAGATATCGGATTTGTCGGTGATGTGACAAATGTAAATGCAGATATTCTTTACGATCTTCTGGAAAAAGATTTCCTTCCGATCATTTGCCCGGTAGGACTGGACGATGACAACAATACATACAATATTAATGCAGATGATGCAGCATGTGCGATTGCAAAAGCTATGAAAGCAGAGAAGCTTGCATTTCTGACAGATATTGAAGGAGTCTATAAGGATCCACAGGATTCATCCACACTGATTTCTGAACTGACAGTATCAGAGGCTCATAAGCTGGTGGGAGATGGATATATCGGTGGCGGAATGCTTCCGAAGATCAACAACTGTATCGAGGCTATTGAGAGTGGGGTATCCAGGGTTCATATTCTGGATGGAAGAATTCCACACTGCCTGCTGCTTGAAATCTTTACAAACAAAGGAATTGGTACAGCTATTTTAAATGACAGTGAGAGAAGGTATTATGATGGAGAATAATCAGACAAATACATATATGGAAGAGACAAACTCAGAACTGGTCCATACATATAACCGTTTTCCGGTTGTCTTAGATCATGGTGAGGGTGTTTATCTTTATGATACAGAAGGAAAGAAGTATCTGGATTTTGCGGCAGGAATTGCGGTATGTGGACTTGGATACAGTAATGAAGAGTATAAGACTGCATTAAAAAATCAGATCGATCTTCTGACACATACTTCGAATTTATACTATAATACAACTTGCGGAAAAGCAGCAAAAGCACTTTTGAAAGCATGTGAGATGGATAAAGTATTTTTTACTAACAGTGGTACGGAGGCAATTGAAGGTGCATTAAAAGCTGCCAGAAAATATGCTTACAAAAAAGGTACCGGACGTTATGAGTTCATTGCTATGGAAGATTCTTTCCATGGAAGAAGTATGGGAGCATTGTCTGTTACCGGAACAGAGCATTACAGAACGCCATTTGAGCCACTGATACCGGGCGTGAAATTTGCAAAATATAATGACCTTGACAGTGTAAAAGCACTGGTAAGTGATAAGACATGCGCAATTATTCTGGAAGCTCTTCAGGGGGAAGGCGGAATCACTCCGGCTACTGATGAATTTATGAAAGGACTCCGCCAGATTTGTGATGAAGAAGGAATTCTTCTGATTTGTGACGAGATTCAGTGTGGTATGGGACGTACAGGTTCTATGTTTGCATGGCAGGGATATGGTGTAAAACCGGACATCATGACGATGGCAAAAGCAATTGGAAATGGAGTTCCGGTAGGAGCATTTGCCATGACAAAAGAAGTGGCAGAATATTCTCTTGAGCCGGGAGATCACGGAACAACTTATGGTGGAAATCCGCTGGCGTGTGCAGCAGTTGCCAAGACGCTGGAGTTATTTGAAAAATATGATCTCACAGCTCATGTGCGTGAGATTGGCGCGTATCTGACAGAAAAGCTGGATGAACTTGTTGCAGCAAATGACGCAGTTCTGGAGAGACGAGGAATTGGACTTATCCAGGGGATTAAGGTTAAGAAGCCGGTAGGAGAGATTAGCTCGGAGGCACTGAAAGAAGGACTTCTTATTATCAGTGCAAAGGGGAATGTACTTCGCCTGGTTCCGCCACTTGTGATTGAAAAAGAGCATGTAGATGAGATGCTGGAGATTTTGAAAAAGGTTCTGTAATAATAGCAGAGTGAAAAAATGTGGAGCAATCCGCAGGCATCATGAAATGTATCTGGCATTTATAAAAAGGAATATAAAAACCGACGCACGGATATACTAATTACGACAGGTAAGGAGGTATCACAATGGTCGGTTTTTTTATTGCTCTTTTATCAGGGGCATTGATGAGTATACAAGGTGTTTTTAATACAGAAGTTACCAAGACGACAGGTATGTGGGTTGGCAATGCATGGGTGCAGCTTACTGCATTTGCCGTCTGTCTGATTGCCTGGCTGATTGCAGGTAGAGATAATCCGATGGTACTTATGAAAGTAGAGCCCAGATATCTGCTTTTGGGAGGAGTGATCGGAGCTGGAATTACACTTACAGTAATTCGGGCAATGAACCAGCTTGGCCCGGCAAAAGCAGCATTACTGATTGTTATCGCACAGTTGATCATAGCTTATGGGATTGAACTTCTCGGATTGTTTGGGGTTGATAAAGAACCTCTGGAATGGAGAAAAGTAATCGGCATGGGGATAGCACTGATTGGAATTGCAATTTTTCAGTGGAAATAATAGAAGTGATTTTACGTCTCTTTGGCGGATCGCAGTTGCAATTTTGGAATGGAGATAGTAAAATAAAACTGTCTTACATTTTGAGGGTACAAGCCACTTTGTATGAGAATTACAAAGGAGGACATATGAGTAGGACAAGGTGGAATTACAGGTATTTTATCAGAAGCGTAGTTGTAATTATGTGCGTGGTATTTTGTGTGGGCTGCCAGAAAAAGTCACAGGAGACAGATCTTAAGACAGTGTCTGTCAGGGAAGAAGAACCGGAAAGTACACCGGAAGACTCAAGAGAAGATACCACAGAAGATGTCGGAAAAGTGAAGGAAGAAGACACTGCTAAGAAGAAAGATGATGCGGTGCCTGACACAGAAGATAGACCAGAGAAGCTGTATGTACATGTGTGCGGCAATGTAAATCAGCCAGGAGTCTATGAATTACAACAGGATAGCAGAGTTTTTGAAGCGATAGAGGCAGCAGGAGGTATGACTACAACTGCCGCTTTTTCTTATCTGAATCAGGCTGAGCTTCTAAAGGACGGGCAGCAGATTTATGTTCCGTCACAGGAAGAGGTAGATTCCGGAAAAGTTACGTCAACCAGAAATGCATCTGAGAGTGATGAGACATTCAGTGTGCAGGCTGTGGAAAATGTATCCGGGCAGGATGACGGAAAAGTTAATTTGAATACAGCTTCAAAAGAAGAATTGCTGACATTAAATGGAATTGGTGATGTGCGTGCACAGGCAATTTTAAAATACCGGGAAGAACATGGCGAATTCCGCTCGATAGAAGAGCTTATGGAAGTAGAAGGAATTAAAAAGGGGACCTTTCAGAAATTAAAAGATCAGATTAAGATTTGACAGGGGAGACTGGCAATGAGCAGAAAAGTATTAGTAGTAGACGATGAAAAACTGATTGTGAAGGGAATAAGGTTCAGTCTGGAACAAGATGGTATGGATGTGGACTGTGCCTATGACGGTGAGGAAGCATTGAAACTGATCCGTGAGAATAAGTATAACATTATTCTTTTGGATGTGATGCTGCCTAAACTGGATGGATTTCAGGTGTGTCAGCAGGTACGTGAATTTTCTGATGTGCCAATTGTGATGCTGACAGCAAAAGGCGAGGATATGGACAAGATCCTCGGACTGGAATATGGTGCAGATGATTATATCACGAAGCCATTTAACATTCTGGAAGTGAAGGCAAGAATCAAGGCAATCATGAGAAGAACCGAAAGACAGACAGAGGAACGGCCGGAAGGAAGACAGATCGTCAAAGGCGATATGAAGATCGACTGCGAAGGAAGAAGAGTTGTGATCGGAGAACGGGAAGTGAATCTGACAGCAAAGGAATTTGATCTTCTGGAGCTTCTTGCAATGAATCAGGATAAAGTCTATAGCAGAGAGAATCTTCTGAATATCGTATGGGGATATGAGTATCCCGGTGACGCAAGAACTGTCGATGTACATATCCGGAGACTTCGGGAGAAGATAGAAAAGAATCCGAGTGATCCGAAGTATGTACATACGAAGTGGGGAGTTGGTTATTATTTTAGGGGTTAAGAAGTATTTGAAAAGAAGCAGACTAGGGAGTCTCAGGTTTCAGATTGGATTCCTGATCATTCTGGCGGGGATCATTCCGGTGCTGATTATTGAAGGGGTACTCCTTAGTACTTATGAAAAAAGGGCAGTGAATGTACGCACTGCCGAGATTCAGAGTCAATGTACAATTCTATGCAATCAATTGGGTGACAGCAGTGACCTGAAGGGAAAAAATTCAGAATTTATAAAGACAGAACTCGACCAGTTGACAAATATTTACAATGGCCGGGTGATGTTGATCGATGATAATTTTCAGATTATGGAAGATACATATGGAATGGACGATGGAAAGACCATTGTTTCAGGTGATGTGATTCAGTGTTTAAAAGGGCAGGGAACCAGCCATTATGATTCAGGGAACCGCTATATTGAAGTGACTTCACCGATTGCTGATTCACAGACCAATGAAGTAAAGGGCGTTATGTTAGTCAGTGTGTCCACAGATACGATCGTAGATACACTTCATGAACTTCGGTCAAGTGTCAGAACAGTAGGAGGCGTAATCTTGATCATCTGGGTGCTTATAGCACTGGTATTCAGTAAGCTTATGGTCCGGCCATTTATCAGAATTACCAGATCACTGGAAAATGCAACGGCGGGCTATGATGAAAGTATGCTCCATGAAAATGCATATACAGAGACGAGACAGATGACAGAAGCATTTAATAAAATGCTGGGAAGACTCCGGGTGTTGGATGATTCAAGGACAGAATTTGTGTCAAATGTGTCTCATGAATTGAAAACACCACTTACGTCTATGAAGGTATTATCAGATTCATTGCTGACACAGGAAGATGTTCCGGTGGAGTTGTACAAGGAGTTTATGGGGGATCTGTCAGAAGAAATAGAGCGTGAGAACAAGATTATTAATGATCTTCTATCTCTTGTTAAAATGGACAAAACAGCGGATACGATGAATATTTCTTCCGTGAACATTAATACTCTTGTGGAAAGAATATTAAAACAGCTTCGTCCAATTGCGGCAAAAAATAATATAGAGGTGGTGTTTGAAAGTTTCCGACCGGTGACTGCGGAGGTAGATGAAGTAAAATTATCGCTTGCAATCACAAACCTGGTGGAAAATGCGATTAAATATAATCAGGAAAATGGCTGGGTGCATGTGGCGTTAAATGCAGATCACAAGTTGTTTTATATTGAAGTGGCTGATTCCGGCATTGGAATCGCACCGGAGGAGACAGATCATATTTTTGAGAGATTCTACCGGGTAGATAAGTCTCACTCCAGAGAAATCGGAGGAACCGGACTTGGACTTGCGATTGCAAGAAGTGCAATTGTTATGCACAGAGGTGCGATTAAGGTTTACAGTCAGCCGGGAAAAGGAACAACATTTACAGTGAAAATTCCATTGACTTACGTGTCATAGAAAGGAGAGGCAGTATGAATAAACGAAGGAAATTTACCGCTTTGTTAGGGATTCTTATATGTGTGGCTCTCCTTATGTCCTGTAAGAAAAATGATACGGGTGAGGAAACTTATGAACTGTATTATGTAAATGTACAGACCCAGGCACTGGAACAGGAAAAAGTTCAAATAGAAGGGGATACTACGGAAGAGAAGATTGAATCTATGCTAAAAGAACTGAAGAAAAATCCAGAAGATGTAGAAGTAAAGAGTACATTTCCCAAAAAGATAAAAGTGGAAAAATGGGAACTTACAAATGGACGACTGGGGATATCTTTTAATCAGGAATATAAAAATGTGAAAAAAGTGCCGGAACTTCTTTTTCGTGCGTCACTGGTTCAGTCACTGATACAGATTGATGGGGTTGATTCTGTAAAATTATATATTGGTGGGGATCCATTGTGTGATGCGAATGGGAACGAAATCGGAGCTATGAATGACGAATATTTTGTTCAGAATATAGGTTCCACACTTCATACATATCAAAGTGTAGATCTTGAATTGTATTTTGCAAACAGTGAGGGAGATAAGCTTGTGACTGAGACAGAACATGTCCGGTACAATAGCAATACATTGAAAGAGAAGTTGATTGTAGAAGAACTGATGAAAGGGCCTTTTGCAGAAACTTATAAAAAGGTCATTCCTATGGATACGGTACTTTTGGGTGTGTCTGTGAAAGATGATGTATGTTATGTGAATTTTGATAATGGATTTTTGAATATGACAGATATACAGCCGGAAGTTACTATTTATTCTATCGTAAATTCTATAATTCGAGGAGGAAGTGCATCAAAAGTACAGATTCTGGTTAATGGAGATTCAAATCTTAAGTATCAGGATCAGGTGGATCTTAGCCAGCCGCTTACAGAGCGGGAAGATATTGTGGAGGATTAATCATTTGAAGAACAGACCACTATGCAGTTTATGCCTGGTGATCGCAATTTTAATCGGAATCCTGACAGCCGGGGCGGGTGCGAAGTTCGTGTCAGAGCTTCGCCCTTCTCCTGTTGAACAATATGGAGAAAAAGATGATTGGCTGATTGTCAGGGGCCAGGTATATAAAAAAGAAGAAAAAGAAAAGTATCAGATATTATATCTGAAAAAATGTTCTGTCTATTTTCAGAAAGATCAACAGAGTCAACAAAATCAACAAAGTCAGCAATCGTTAATAAAAGAATCCAGAATGCTCATTTATGATGAGAAGAAAAATAAGATACAGATAGGAAATGAGGTGGAGGCGGAAGGGAAGCTTAGTTTTTTTGAAACTGCGCGTAATCCGGGGAATTTTGATCAGAAAGCCTATTATCAAAGGCAGAATATTCACGGAAAAGTATGGAGTGAAACTTTAAGAATAACAGACCACACAGTAAAACGGATACAAAATGTATTGGAGAATATACGAGTACATTGTAGAAATATATTACTGAGTGAAGCGGGAGAGAAAAACGGCAGTATTTTAAGCACCATACTTCTTGGAGAAAAATCCCAGATGGACCCAGAGATAAAAAAACTATATCAGGTGAACGGAATCGGACATATATTGGCAATTTCCGGTTTGCACCTGTCGGTAATCGGAATCGGAATTTATCAGTTACTTAGAAAACTGACAGGAAGTTATACGATAGGAGGAATCGGAGGCATATTCTTTTTCTTTCTTTATGTATTGATGATTGGGGTTACAGTATCTGTGATCCGTGCCGGTATTATGTATTTGTTCCGGGTAGGTGCAGAAATCGCGGGGAGACATTATGACAGTGTGACGGCACTTTCTGTGGCAGCGGCAGTAGTACTCATCTGGCGGCCGCTCAGTATTTACGACGGGGCGTTCTGGTTGTCATTTTTGGCAGTATTTGCAGTGGTGGTTATAATGCCAGCCGGACAGATGGAGAAAGCAAAAACAAGAACAGAGATAGACATTCAGAAAAACAGAGAAAATAAGGCTTGGATAATACAAATAAAAAGCATGATAATAAGCAACATAGGAATGCAATTATTTCTTTTACCTGTTGTTCTGTATTTTTTTTATGAATTTCCACTCTATGCAACATTTTTAAATTTGCTTGTAATTCCGCTCATGACAATTTTGCTGAGCCTGGGAATTACTGGAAGTTTTATATGTATGTTGTGCTCTGGTATGTTCAAGATTCCAGGAAAGTGTATGCTGGGAATCTGTGGCTTTATTCTGACGATTTATGAAAGATGCTGTGAGTTTTTTTGGGAACTTCCTGGGGCAAGAGTCGTTATTGGAAGAATTAAGATCTGGCAGATATTGTTCTATTACGGCTGCGTAGTGGTCATATATGTTATATACTACTATGAAAAGAAACGTACTCAGAAAAAAGAGTATGCGAAAGGGCAGGAACGCAATGAAGCACAGGAATGTGAAAAACAAAGAAAACGTGGAAATATATTGACAGGAATGTTATGTGCTTTGGGATTATTTGTTCTTCTTCACCGTTTTGATAGTTTGTCGCAGATGCAAGTGACGGTGTTGGATGTGGGTCAAGGTGATGGAATATTTTTAAAGAGTCCCGGAGGTATGACCTGTATGATTGACGGAGGGAGCAGTGATGTGAAGAATGTCGGGCAGTACAGGATCGAGCCATATCTGTTATCGAAAGGAGTCGGGACACTGGATTATGTGTTCATTTCCCATGGTGACAGTGACCACACGAACGGGATTGAAGAAATGATATCGAGGCAGAAAATCGGTGTGAAGATTAAAACGCTTGTATTTCCAAAAGAAAGTGTCTGGGACGAAAGCCTGAAGAAATTAGCAATATATGCAATAGAAAATGGAGTGCAGGTAGCGGTTATGGAGCAAGGACAGGAGATTGAAAAACAGGGAATGAAAATCCTCTGTCTTTGTCCGGGGAGTGATTATTCCGGAGAAACTGGTAATGGAGCTTCCATGGTTTTATCTGTCAGTTACCGGGAATTTGATTTTTTATTTACCGGGGATGTGGAAGGTATAGGGGAAGAAAAACTTTGTGAATCTATAGAAAAATATTGTCCTGAAAAAGCATTTGAGGTATTGAAGGCGGCACATCATGGTTCCAGAAATTCCTCTTCTGAAATATTTCTTCAGAAAGTCAGACCAAAGTACACAATCATATCGGCTGGGATAGAGAATTCATATGGGCATCCGCACAGAGAAACTATTGAAAGATTAGAAAAAACCGGCAGCCGGATCTTAGATACGGCAAATTGTGGAGGAATTGAAATCACGGTTGAATTCGGTGGGAAAATTCAGTATACTCTTAAGGAAGGGAGCGAAACGACAGCTTATGAAGAATCTGAATGAAGATTTGAAAACAGGGAATATCAAGCAGGCATATCTTTTGTATGGAGAAGAGGCTTATCTGAAAAAGCAGTACCGTGACAGATTGACAAAAGCTGTGCTTCCGGAAGGTGATACAGTGAACTATGCGCATTATGAAAGCAAGGGGATCAATGTACCGGAGATTATAGATCTGGCAGAGACAATGCCATTTTTTGCAGAAAAGCGTCTCATTGTGATTGAAGATTCTGGCTTATTTAAGAATGCAGATGCAAAGTTTGCAGATTATATTAAGAGCATGCCGGAAACGGTCTGCTTTGTATTTGTGGAGAGTGAAGTTGACAAGCGGAGTAAGATGTATAAGGCCGTAAAGGATACTGGAAGAGTGGTCGAGCTTGGAAGACAGGATGAGAAGACATTGCTTTTGTGGCTTGCTGGTAATATAAAGCGTGAAGGCAAGCAGATTAAGCAGTCCACTGCAGAATATATGTTGTCCCGAACTGGAACCGACATGGAGAATCTGGAGCGGGAGATGGAAAAGCTGTTTTCTTATACGCTTGGAAGAAATGAGATTACGGTGGCGGATATTGATGCAATCTGTACGACGCAGATCACGAATAAGATTTTTGATATGATTGAAGCAGTTGCAACAAGGCAGCAAAGGAAAGCTTTGGATTATTATTATGATCTGTTGGCGTTAAAAGAACCTCCGATGAGGATTTTATATTTGCTGGCGAGACAATTCCGTCTGCTTTTGCAGGTAAAAGATCTGATGAACCAGGGAGCAGACAAAAGCACCATCGCAAAAAAAGCGGGACTTCATCCATTTGTGGCAGGAAAATACATGCAACAGAGCAGAAGCTTTACAATGAGAGAACTAAAAGGTATCATGGAAGAAGCGGCAGATACAGAAGAAGCTGTAAAGACCGGACGGCTCAGTGATACAATGAGTGTAGAGTTATTCATTGTGAAGTATAGTGCACCAAAGAAGTAGCGCATTAGCATTGTGGGAGTGTATCGCACGAAACAATCTGCAGGTATCATAGTTGGGGCTTTTGACTCCAACATCATTATAATAGAAAAAAGTTTAAGATAAAGAGATAAAGAGGTAGAAGATAAGTGGCAGGAATAGATCAAAGTAAAATTCGCAATTTTTGTATTGTGGCTCATATTGACCATGGTAAATCAACATTGGCAGACCGTATCATTGAACAGACAGGGCTTCTGACGAGCCGCGAGATGCAGGCACAGGTGCTTGACAATATGGATCTGGAGCGCGAGCGCGGAATCACGATCAAGGCTCAGGCAGTCCGTACAGTATATAAGGCAAAAGACGGAGAAGAGTATATCTTTAATCTGATCGACACACCGGGACATGTAGATTTTAACTATGAAGTATCAAGAAGTTTGGCAGCGTGTGACGGTGCGATTCTGGTCGTAGACGCAGCTCAGGGAGTAGAGGCTCAGACACTGGCCAATGTATATCTGGCGTTGGATCATGATCTGGATGTAATGCCTGTTATTAATAAGATTGATCTTCCAAGTGCAGAGCCGGACCGTGTCATTGAAGAGATTGAAGATATAATTGGAATCGAGGCACATGATGCGCCACTTATTTCTGCAAAGACAGGGCTGAATGTAGATCAGGTTCTGGAGCAGATCGTGGAAAAGATCCCGGCACCGGGCGGAGATCCGAAAGCACCATTGAAGGCATTGATTTTTGATTCACTATATGATTCTTATAAAGGGGTTATCGTATTTTGCAGACTCCGTGAAGGTACCGTGAAAAAAGGTACGAAGATCCGTATGATGGCGACAGGAGCAGAGGCAGATGTCGTTGAAGTCGGATATTTTGGAGCCGGACAATTCATTCCATGTGATGAGCTGGAAGCAGGTATGGTAGGCTATATTACTGCCAGCTTGAAGAATGTCGGAGATACCCGTGTAGGAGATACGATCACAGATGCAGCGAATCCTTGCGAGGAGCCGTTGCCGGGATATAAGAAAGTGAATCCGATGGTTTACTGTGGACTGTATCCTGCGGATGGAGCAAAGTATCCGGATCTTCGGGATGCTCTTGAGAAACTTCAATTAAATGATGCGTCCCTGCAGTTTGAGCCGGAGACTTCCATTGCTCTTGGATTTGGATTTCGCTGTGGCTTTTTGGGACTTCTCCATCTGGAGATTATTCAGGAGCGTCTGGAGAGAGAGTATAATCTTGATCTTGTTACAACAGCACCGGGAGTTATTTATAAAGTATACAAGACGAACGGAGATGTCATAGAACTGACAAACCCGTCTAATCTTCCGGATCCTTCTGAGATTGAATATATGGAAGAGCCGATGGTAAAGGCTGAGATTATGGTAACATCCGAATTTATCGGTACGATTATGGATCTATGTCAGGAGAGGCGAGGAGAGTATCTTGGCATGGAATATATTGAAGAGACCCGTGCAGTTCTGCATTACAGACTGCCGCTCAACGAGATTATCTACGATTTCTTTGATGCATTGAAGTCCAGATCCAGAGGATATGCTTCTTTTGATTATGAGATGGACGGATACCAGAGATCTGAACTTGTGAAACTGGATATTCTGGTCAATAAAGAAGAAGTAGACGCTCTTTCCTTTATCGTCCATGCAGATACTGCATATGAACGTGGAAGAAAGATGTGCGAGAAGCTTAAAGAAGAGATCCCAAGACAGCTCTTTGAAATCCCGATTCAGGCGGCTATTGGTGGGAAGATTATTGCCCGTGAGACTGTAAGAGCAATGCGAAAAGATGTGCTTGCAAAATGTTACGGTGGTGATATCAGCCGTAAGAGAAAGCTTCTTGAAAAACAGAAAGAAGGAAAGAAGCGTATGCGTCAGGTTGGTAACGTAGAGATTCCTCAGAAAGCATTTATGAGTGTACTGAAGTTGGATGACAAATAATGAGATTATTAGAATTATATATTCATATACCATTTTGTAAAAAAAAATGTAAATATTGCGATTTCCTCTCAGGTCCGTCAACGGCGGATGAGAGGGAATCTTATGTGAAAAGCCTTTGTCAGGATATTCGCTCATACGCGCACCTGGCGAAGGCTTGCCGTGTTATCAGTATCTTTGTCGGTGGGGGAACGCCTTCTACTTTGACAGCTTTTCAGATGCAGCAGATATTTTCAGCAGTCCGTGATACATTTGTTGTAGAAGAAAATGCAGAGATCACAGTTGAGATGAATCCAGGAACTGTAGACAGGGAAAAGCTTTCCGATTATAAAAAATGTGGAATTAACCGATTAAGCATTGGCCTGCAATCTACAAAAAATAGAGAACTTCAGATACTGGGTCGTATTCATACATATGAAGAATTTCTTGAAACATATCATATGGCAAGAGCAGAAGGATTTGAGAATATTAATGTTGATTTGATGTCAGCAATTCCGGGACAAAGTCTTACTGACTGGGAGGAAAACTTAAAAACAGTGGCAGAGCTTGCCCCGGAACACATTTCTGCATATAGTCTGATTGTGGAGGAAGGTACTCCATTTTATGAGGAGTATGGGGAAGGGCGTCATGCAGACGAATTACCTGATGAAGAGACAGAGCGTAAGATGTATTGGAGAACGAAAGAAATACTTTCAAAATACGGATATGAAAGATATGAGATTTCTAATTATGCAAAGCCTGGATATGCTTGCAGACATAATATCGGATACTGGGAGCGAACAGAATATCTGGGGATTGGAACCGGAGCTGCATCACTGATCAATAACAGTAGATTTAATTATGGAGAAGAGCCGGAAAAGTTAACTGTATCTGCACAGATGGAAGAGACGATGTTCCTTGGCCTGCGTATGATGAAAGGTGTATCAAAAATAAAATTTCTTAAGATGTATGGTGAGAGCATGGAGAACGTTTATGGAAATGTGATAAGAGACATGGAACAGAAAGGACTTCTGGAAGATGGAGAAGACTTTGTGAAACTTACAGATCGTGGAATCGATGTCAGCAACTATGTTATGAGTGAGTTTTTGTTGTAAAGATTATTCTTGGATTTGTTGATCTAATAACATAAAAAATGATAAAAGAAAGTTTTGAGATTATATAGCAATAAAAAAGTTTACAGTAAACAGCAACGACACGGGGAAAAAGATGGAGACTAAGAAAAAGAAAATAGGTTTTA
>UMKZ01007663.1_pt1 | contig 25806 bp, 19 predicted proteins | sample 1966441 | NCBI WGS metagenome assembly UMKZ01 (sample SAMEA4836189, study PRJEB28245) | human gut metagenome | biome: gut microbiome; material: fecal sample | place: Denmark | collected 2008
CCCTCTTTTGGAATTCCCGCGCGCGGCGTATACCTATATACGAGTACAATAACGTAACCACATAACAGGGGAGCTAACCGCCCGCGATGCGCGGCTGTTCGGCTGAGAGGGGGCAAGGCCCCGACCCATAGAACCTGTATGGATAATGCCAACGAAGGGAGCCGTGATGGCGCAAGAACGTCTTATCACTCAAATCGATTATGCCCGTGCGGGCAAAATCACGCCTCAAATGGAAGCAGTTGCCGCCAAGGAGCATAAAACGCCCGAAGAGATTCGTGCAGGTGTTGCGAAGGGCTGCATTGCCATTCCCGCCAACATACACCATGCCGCTTTGAGCCCCGAGGGCGTAGGCGAAGGCATGCGTACCAAGGTAAACGTTAATCTGGGTATTTCTGGCGACCTGATGAACGCCGAAATGGAACTCGAAAAGGTGCGTACTGCTATCGAGCTGGGCGCGGAAGGCATCATGGACCTTTCCAATCACGGCAAAACGCACGATTTCCGCAAGCAGCTTATCGACATGAGCCCCGCCATGATCGGTACGGTGCCCATGTACGATGCCATCGGCTACTTGGAAAAACCTCTTATTGGTATTACGGCTCAGGACTTCTTGGACGTTGTTCGCGCTCACGCTGAAGACGGCGTGGACTTCGTAACCATCCATGCTGGCATGAACCGCCGTACCATCGAAAACTTCAAAGAAACCGGTCGCTTGATGAACATCGTAAGCCGTGGCGGTTCGCTGATTTTCGCCTGGATGGAGGCTACGGGCAACGAAAATCCTTTCTACGAGTATTACGATGAAGTGCTGGAAATCTTGCATGAGCACGATGTGACCATCAGCATCGGCGATGCTATGCGCCCCGGCTGCAACTACGACGCTACTGATGCTGGGCAGATTTCTGAGCTTATCGAGATCGGCAAGCTTACCAAGCGTGCATGGGATGCAGGCGTTCAGGTTATGGTTGAGGGTCCTGGCCATATGGCATTGGACGAGATCCCCGCCAATATGAAGATTCAGAAGCGCTTGTGCCACAACGCCCCGTTCTACGTTCTTGGCCCGCTGGTTACCGATATCGCTCCTGGCTACGACCACATTACGTCTGCTATCGGTGGCGCGGTTGCCGCATCGTGTGGCGCCGACTTCCTGTGCTATGTAACGCCCGCCGAGCATCTGCGTTTGCCCGATGCCGAAGATGTGCGTGAGGGCCTTGTTGCAACTAAAATTGCAGCTCATGCTGCCGACATCGCTAAGGGTATCCCCTATGCGCGTGATGTCGACAACCGCATGAGCGATGCTCGCCGCCGTATGGACTGGGAGGAAATGTTCAGTCTTGCCATCGATCCGGTGAAGCCCCGCAAGTACTTTGAGAGCGCGCCTCCCTCGACGGAGGGCACCTGCACCATGTGCGGCAAGATGTGCGCAGTTCGTACGGTTAATACCATCATGGACGGTCTTACCATCGACCTCGGCGAGGAAATGTCCGACAAATAGCAAGTATGAAGCGGCTGTCCCTTTGGGCAGCCGCTTTTACCTGTGATGCAAGCGGCGGGTGTTCGGGCGTTGAGGTGGCTCAAGCCCCCCTCGATACCCGAGCCGTTAGCTTGCCTTGAGCAAGGAGAGAATATGAAAACAGCGCTAACCATTGCTGGTTCTGATTCAAGTGGCGGAGCTGGCATTCAGGCAGATATCAAAACCATGAGCGCTTTGGGGGTCTATGCGGAATCGGTCGTCACAGCGCTAACCGCACAGAACACCATGGGTGTGCAAGGAGTGGTTGCGACGGATCCCGATTTTGTATTACTGCAGATGGAAAGCGTGTTTTCTGATATTTGCCCCAATGCGGTTAAGATCGGTATGCTCCCTACGGCGGAAGTGGTTCATGCGGTAGGGCAGGGCTTGCAGCGTTTCGATGCTCAGAATGTCGTGCTCGATCCGGTCATGGTTGCTACAAGCGGGGCTGCGCTTTCGGAGGCGCCTGCAGTGCAAGCGCTTTTCGATTTGCTTGTGCAGGCTTCCGTGGTAACGCCAAACATCCCCGAAGCCGAAGTGCTTTCAGGCATGCGCATCGAAACTAAAGAGGATATGCTGGCTGCGGCGAAGGCTATTCAGCTGAAAGGAGCACAGGCCGTTCTGGTGAAAGGCGGCCATTTGACTGAAGAAGCCGACGATGTGCTGCTGGAAACAAACGGTGCGGTGACGTGGCTTTCCGCTCAGCGTGTGGAAACGAAGAACACGCATGGTACTGGCTGCACGCTTTCTTCTGCTATCGCTTCGTATTTGGCAAAGGGCGAAACCTTGAAGCATGCCGTGGCTTTTGCGAAGCGCTACCTCACTGAAGCAATCCAATCAAATCCTGGGCTAGGGAAAGGCAACGGTCCTGTGAACCACCTATTCGCGCTGCGCTAACAAGGCGGTTTAGGATTGCATGAATCGCCTTGCCAACGCCAGAAGTGCTTCGCGCTCAGGCGCCACCTCTTCGTTGGCTACGGCGTTGAACAACTCGTTGAGCACAAGCCCAACATGTGGTCCTTGAGGCACGCCGAGAGAGATAAGGTCGGTGCCATTTACTGGCAGGTCGGCAGGAGAAAGCACTTCGCCTTGCTTAAGCATCTCATTGAATAGGCTTTCGGCCGCGTTGATCTTCTGGATCCATTTTGTTGCACGGGTCGATTTTCCCCTTGCATCGCCCCGCATCAAGTCGCAAATTGCGTGGAACAGGTTCTCGTTGTGTTCTACCAGGGCATACAGCTTGCGCACGCTTTTTGCTGTGGGCTCGGGTCTGTCGCCATGGTAGCGGATAATCAAGTCGAGGTCATGCTGCATCTTCTTGTTGAAATGCAGCGTTTTTGCGCTTTCGCGCATGTGGTGAACGCTTGCTATGGGGTGATTGGGCATATGGCCCAAGTTGTCTGCTCCAATGAGGAACGTATCGGGTTTGCCTGCATCGTGAAACAGCGCCGCCCAACGCACCAAGGGGTAGGCGGGGGTGTTTTCGACTACCGCAGCGGTGTGTTCCCATACATCGTAGATGTGCCAAGGGTTGTGCTGGTCGAAGCCGTCCATGGCTTCAATGCAGGGAACAATATAGGTAAGTTCGCGGGGGAACCGAAGCAGGGTTTGGCGCACATGGTTTCCGCAGAGGAGCTTTTCGAGCTCTTGCCTTAGGCGCTCTCCTGCAACGTCGGTGAGGGTAGGTGCATATCTGCGTATGGCGTCTTCAGTATCGGGGTCAATCCAGAATCCGAGCTGTGAAGCGAAGCGCATAGCGCGAAGAACGCGCAGGGCATCTTCTTGCAGGCGGATATCGGGATCGTTGACGCAGCGGATTATCTTGTTGGCCAAGTCGTTCTGCCCGTCAAAAGGATCTACAAGGCCACGAACCGGGTGGAACGCCATTGCGTTGATAGTGAAATCGCGTCGCGCCAAGTCTTGCTCGATGGTGTCAACGAACAGCACGCTATCGGGGTGGCGGTGATCGGTATAGGCGCCTTCGGTGCGGAAGGTGGTAACTTCGATGGGTTCGTTTTGATAAACCACGGTTACCGTACCGTGCTTCGTTCCTGTTTCGTGCACCGCCATGCCGCTTGCCAGACACGCTTCGCGCGTTTGCTCCCAGTGAGCGTTGGTGGCGATGTCGGCATCGTGGGGTGTGACGCCGCGAAGGGCGTCGCGTACGAAGCCACCGACAACCCATGCCTCAAAACCGCGCTTCTCCAAAGCGTCGATGACAGCGCATACCGATGCGGGAAGCTGGGCAAGCATTCCGTGGGCTTCGATATGTGGCGCATCATTAAGAGACATGACCTCAGGCTTTCGTTACGAGTATGTTTCAGTATACGGCTTCGGTAGCGATTCGTGCGTCCATACTGGAGATATGTCTTGAGACAATAGCCTGTGCGGCGTGGTGGTTTGTTGCGATTGCTTTCGCATGCCTTTCGAATTCGGTAGCGTAAAATCAAACGATGAAAGATACGAACACGGTGCGCCGAGCACCTAAAAGGGGTTGCCATGATTGATGAAGTGCATATTCGCGATGTGGCGTTGATCCACGAGGCAACGTTTGCGCCAAGCCCCGCCTTTACTGTGGTGACAGGCGAAACGGGCACGGGTAAAACCGCTTTACTGAATGCGCTGAAGATTCTGGTCGGCGAGCGCGCTGGTGCGTCGTTTGTGCGCGAGGGCTGCGAAGAGCTCCAGGTAGAGGGCCGTTTCTTTGGCGAAGGATGCGGGGAGGACGGCGTGGTGGCTGCGCGCCGCATCGGTGTGCAAGGGCGTAGTCGCGTTTCCATTGACGGTTCGCTTGCTTCAGTGAAGGAACTTGCCGGCGGCTTGGGCCAGACGGTTGATCTTTGCGGGCAGCACGAGCATCAGCGCTTGCTTTCGCCGGCTTATCAGCGTGCTTTGCTCGACGAATGGGGCAAAGAAGAAATCAGTGCGCCGTTGGGGGTGTATCGAGCATGCCTTTCTGCGGCAAACGATGCGTCTGCCGAGCTTGTTCGCCTGCAAAAGCTGGAATCAGCCGATGCTGTCGAGCTCGACAGGGCACGCTTCGCTTTGGAGCAGATCGGCAAAGCAGATCCCCAGGAAGGTGAGTACGAAGAGCTTATCGAGCGAATGCCTCGCCTGGAAAACGCCGAAATGCTGGTCCATGAAGCCATGTCTGCCCAGCGCAATCTAACAGGGTCGGGCGGTGCGGTGGAATCGCTTGAGTCGGCATTGGGGTCTCTTGAGCGAATCGCGGCGGTAGACGCTTCCGTTGAATCCGTGTTGGAGCTTGTGCGTGAAGCATTCTTTTCGCTGGAGGATGTGGGTCGCGATTTGGCGACGTACAAAGATGGTGTCGATTTCCCCCAGGAAGAGCTGGAGGCGGCGCAGGACCGCATTGCCGAGTTGCAAGGTCTTATGCGTGGCTTCGGTCCGCGCATGGAAGATGTGTTGGCGCAGCGTGCCGAAGCTGAGGCGAAAATCCGCGAATACGATGGGCGTGACGAGCTTATCTCCCAGGCTCGAAAGAAGCGCGATGCAGCGGAATCGGCACTTGCCGACGCGGCGCATGCCTTGGCGGAAGCTCGCGGCAGGGTTGTTCCTCGCTTTATCGATGCCGTCCAAGCCCAGATGGCTCGTTTGGAAATGAAGGGCGCACGTCTCGAGGCAAATATTTCTGATCTACCGCGCGGGCAGTGGGACACATGGGGCTCTCAGTCTTTCGAGTTCCTTTTTGCTGCTGGTGAGGGCCTTAGCGCTCAACGGCTCGGCAAAATTGCTTCGGGCGGCGAAACGAGCCGCGTGATGCTTGCCCTGAAGGTCGCATTGGGCGAATGTGACCAGGTAGACACCCTGGTGTTTGACGAAATCGATGCTGGCGTGGGCGGCAGTACCGCTCGTGCACTTGGTACCGTTCTTCGCGATTTGGCAAAAACCCATCAGGTCATTGTGGTAACGCACCTTCCTCAAGTTGCCGTGTGCGGCGATACTCATTATCTGGTAACGAAGTCCGATGATGCGTTGCCGCAAACCTGCTTGACTCCTGTTTCGGGCGAAAGCCGAACGGCGGAAATTGCCCGTATGCTAGCCGGCGAGGTAAGCGAAACGTCTCTTGCCCACGCCGCCGAGCTGCTCAGCGAGCAGGAGTAGCTGGCACTTGATTCGGCCCGTCATATGCAAGGCAAAGAAAAAGGAGAATACATGTCCGAATACCAAGCCGTATTGCGGCAACCGACAGATGGGCGCATGCCCGTTATTGGTTGTCATCTTTCGTCGGCTAAAGGGTATGCCGCAATGGCAAAAATGGCAGCTTCCATCGACGCCAACACGTTTGCGTTTTTCACGCGAAACCCGCGTGGCGGGAAGGCGAAAGCAATCGACGATGCTGATGTGAAGGCGTTTGCGGAAGAGGCGGCGCTGGCGGGTATCGGGCGCATTGTTGCGCATGGTTCGTATACCGTGAACCCGTGTGCGGCGAAAGAACAGGTGCGCAGTTTCGCATTTCAGGCGCTTGCCGAAGATTTGGCGCGAATGGAACGCACCCCAGGCCAGCTGCTCAACATTCACCCTGGCTCCCACGTGGGGCAAGGGGCGGATGTGGGCATTGAGCTTGTTGCCGAGGTCTTGAATACCGTATTGACGCCCGAGCAGACTACCACGCTCCTGCTGGAAACCATGGCGGGAAAGGGAAGCGAGGTGGGCCGCACCTTCGAGGAGCTGGCTGCCATCATCGATCGTGTTGAGCTCAACAGCCATCTGGGGGTTTGCCTTGATACCTGCCATGTATGGGATGCGGGATACGACATTGCGAATGACCTGGATGGCGTGCTCGAGGAATTCGACCGTGTTATCGGGCTGGATAGGCTGCGTGCTTTGCACATTAACGATTCCCTCAACGAATGCGGTGCCCATAAAGATCGCCATGCGCGCATTGGCGAAGGTCGCATTGGCAAAGAAGCGCTGGCTGCCGTAGTGATGCATCCTCGACTGTTGGGATTGCCCTGCATTCTGGAAACGCCGAACGAGCTGCCGGGCTATGCGGAAGAGATCGCATTTTTCCGTTCTTGCGTTGTGTAAAACGATTGTTTACCATGAACGGGTCTTATTAATTCCCCTTAACAGCATATTTGCAGGTGGCCTTTTACGGGCAAAGTGTGCCTGCACGGTTATTCATTTCTTTTAAGGAGGATCCAGTGAAATTCTTTCTGGACACTGCTGATCTCGATGAGATCGAAGAGGCAGCAAGCTGGGGTGCGTTGGCTGGCGTAACCACCAATCCGTCTTTGTATTCTCGCATCGGCGGCAAGCTTGATGACTTCCACAACCACATCAAGCGCATCTGCGACATCGTTGGCCCTGATTGCCCCGTTTCCGCAGAATCTGTTGCTATGACGCGCGAAGAGCTCATCACCGACGGTCGCGAGCTTGCCGCAATTGCCCCCAACGTTGTTGTGAAGATCCCCACCATGGTGGAAGGCCTTGCCGCGACGCATGCACTTGCAGCCGAGGGCATTCCGGTGAACATGACGCTGTGCTTCAGCGTTCCTCAGGCCATCTTGGCTGCCCGCGCTGGCGCTCGCTACATCAGCCCCTTCATTGGTCGTTTTGACGACATTTCGGAAGACGGTCTTGATCAGGTTGCCAATATTGTTACTGCGCTGAACAACTACGACTTCACCTCCAATACTGTAAACGGTGAGCAGGTCGAGGTTATTGCGGCTTCTATCCGCAGCGCAAACCATGTTACCCAGGCAGCGTTGATGGGTGCCGATATCGCAACGGTTCCCTTCGGTGTGCTGAAGAAGATGGTTCAGCATCCGTTGACCGATCGTGGCCTTGAGGCATTCCTCAAGGACTGGGAGAAAGTCCAGAACGCATGAGTGATGCAGAAGTAGTCGAAGAGTCTGCGCCCGAGGAAAAAAAGCCGGCACGTACTACGCGTCGTCGTATGGCGAAGGCCTCCGACAAGCAGGAGGGGGCGGCCACAGCGGCTGCGCCCTCCGATTCTGCTGAGGTAAAGCCTGCGGTTGCCGAGGCTTCTTCTCCGGATGAAAAGCCCAAGCGCCGTAGGACAAGCAGGAAGAAAGTCGAAGAAGCTCCTGCCGATACCGAAGCTGAGCAGAAACCCAAGGCGGCGAAGCCTGCAAAATCCAAGGCTGCCGAAAAGAAGGAAGAGCCCCAGACTGAATCTTCTGACACGCAGAAGGGCGACGCTTCCTCCGAGGATGAGTCCAAACCAAGGCGAACCCGCACCCGATCCAAGTCGAAGGCAAAGGCAGAAGAAGCGTCTCAGGGCGAAAATGCGAAGGCAGCTCCCAAGCAGGAAACTGAGCCTAAGCAAGAAAAAACTTTTGAACAGGCTTCTTCTTCCGATCAAGAGACTCCATCGAAGCAAAAGGATTCCTCGAAGCAGGAATCGGCTCCTTCTGAAGGGGCGGAAAAGCAAGAGGCCTCCGAACCCTCGGATGCTTCTGATGCTGCCGAGGAAAAGAGTTCCAGCGAGCGTGAAGCGCGCGACGACTACAAGGGTCGTCGTCAGCGCAAACCCCGTCAGCAGAGGGGCGGCGATCGTCAGAAGGGTGATCGAGGCGACCGCCAGAAGAACGATCGTTATCACAACGGTCGTCGCCAGCACCAGCAAAACCGTCGTGAGCCGGTGGCCCCTCAGGTTTCCAAGGAAGATCTCGCGAAACTTAAGGTCGTTGAGCTTCGCGAAAAGGCTCAGGAACTGGAGATCGACTTCAAGGGCCTTAAGAAGGCAGAGCTTATCGAGGCAGTGTTTGCTGCCAGCATGAAAGCCGAAGGCTTTGAAGAGGTCAGCGGCATCCTTGATGTGCTTTCCGATGGCTACGGGTTCTTGCGTACGAGCGGATATCTTCCCGGTGAAAAAGACGTATATGTTGGTACTTCTACTATTCGTCGCAATCACCTTCGCAAGGGTGACTACCTTACCGGCCAAACGCGCCCAGCGCGTCCGAAGGAAAAGTTTGCCGCTCTTCAGCGCATTGACACCGTGAATGGGGTTCCGCTCGACGAGGTCGGCAAGCGTATTCGCTTTGCTGATTTGACGCCGGTGTTCCCTGATGAACGCCTGGTGCTTGAGCACGGACGATCCTCTATCACTTCTCGAGTTATTGATCTGTGCGCACCTATCGGCAAAGGCCAACGTGGTCTTATCGTTTCGCCTCCCAAGGCGGGCAAAACCACGATCTTGAAGGATATTGCAGCGTCCATTACGTCGAACAATCCCGAAGTGCATCTGATGTGCCTTCTGGTCGACGAGCGCCCCGAAGAAGTTACCGACATGGAGCGATCCATTCATGGTGAGGTAATTTCCTCGACTTTCGATATGCCTTGTGAAAACCACGTTGCGGTTTCCGAGATGGTTATCGAAAGGGCAAAGCGCTTGGTAGAAAATGGGCAGGACGTCGTCATCCTGCTTGACTCGCTTACGCGTTTGGCGCGTGCCTACAACCTGGCGCAACCCGCATCAGGTCGCATCCTTTCTGGTGGCGTTGATTCGACGGCGTTGTATCCGCCTAAGAAGTTTTTGGGCGCTGCCCGCAATATCGAGGGCGGCGGAAGCCTTACCATCTTGGCATCGGCTCTTATTGAGACGGGTTCGAAGATGGATGAGGTTATCTTCGAGGAATTCAAGGGTACCGGCAACATGGAAGTGAAGCTTGATCGCTCGTTGGCGGAGCATCGCATCTTCCCCGCAATCGATCCGGTTGCATCGGGCACCCGTCGAGAAGATCTGCTGCTTGATCCTCAGGAGGCGCCGCTCATTTGGGCAGTGCGTCGTGTGCTCGCCAACCGCAACAACGTTGAGCGAGCCATGGATTCGCTTATCAAGTCGCTTAAGCAGACAAACGATAACCAGGAGTTCCTGATGCGCGCTGCAAAAAAGGCGCAGCAGGGACGTCATTTCGACGAGAGCGGAGCGATTGAAATCTAATAAATGAGATTTCGGTTCGCGACGTGATCTGGCTGCGTAGAGCATATCGTCATCGCTTATAATTACGAAAAAATGGAACCCTGCCGTTCGGCGGGGTTCCGCAGTGTTTACCTGTCTGTATTTATAGGGAGGTCATGTGCCTCAAGAGTCATTATCTCAGCATCCAGGCGGACCTCAACCGCCAGTAGGGTATGAGCAGCCTGCGCCTCAACCCCCGTTCGAACAAGTACCGCAGCCTGCTGCGGCGGCAACCGTCTATTGGAAAGAGCCTCGCAAATCACGCGGATGGATTGTGGCGCTTGTCGCAATTATCGCGGTGTGCCTGGTGTCGGTTTTCGGTATTGTGTCTTGCACCTCAGCTATTGCTGGCCTGGGCGGGTCGAACGCCTACGACAGCGAGCCGCTGCTCCCGAATACGGTTGCGGTTATCGACATCGACAGCACCATTCAATACGATGGCACCACGAACAGCCCCGATGGCCTGAAGCAGCAGCTTGACGTTGCGGCAGATGATAGCAGGATCATTGCGGTGGTGCTGCGTGTGAATTCAGGGGGCGGTGTTGCCACAGCTGGCGAGGAAATGTCCACCTACGTGAAGGAATTCCGAGAGGACACAGGCAAACCAGTAGTGGTTTCGAGCGCTTCTACTAATGCGAGCGCTGCTTACGAGATATCCAGCCAAGCGGACTACATTTTTACGGCGCATACCACCGCCATCGGCGCAATTGGTACAGCGATGCAGGTGGTCGATTATTCTGGTTTAATGACCATGCTCGGTATCTCTACGGAAGATATTACTTCTGCTGAAAGCAAGGATTCCACCTACGGTACGCGCAAGCTTACCGATGAAGAGCGGGCATACTATCAGGCTCAGGTGGACCAGATCAACGAAACGTTCATCCAAACTGTCGCCGATGGTCGTAATATGTCTGTCGATGAGGTGCGCGCTTTAGCTACGGGTCTCACGTTTACCGGCGACGATGCCGTGAAAAACGGTCTTGCCGACGAAATCGGCACAAAGGAAGATGCTATCGAATACGCAGCTATGCTTGCGGGGCGCTCATCCGACTATGAAACGGTGAATCTCAGGCAACATAGCTCGGACGATATTTCTACCCTGATCGACCTGATATCTGAAAATAAGTCTATTTCCGCTGATCAATTGGCTTCGGCGTTGAAGGAGTTGGAGAGCAATGGCTCCATCGCAAAATAAGAAAGAACGTATCGAGTGGCCGAAGCGTGCTGTTGTGACGGCAGGCATGCCTTATGGCAACAAGTCTCTGCACTTTGGTCATGTGGGCGGCGTTTTTGTACCCGCCGACTGCTATGCCCGCTTCCTCCGTGATCGCATCGGCCCTGAAAACGTGGTATTCGTCTCTGGCACCGATTGCTTCGGTTCTCCTATCGAAGAGGGGTATCGCAAGGAAGTTGAATCCGGTTCCTTCGAGGGAACCCTGGAAGACTATGTTCGTCGCAACCATGATCGCCAGAAGGCAACGCTTGATGCGTACGACATTAGCCTTGATGTGTACGAGGGCAGTGGCCTCGGCCATTGTGGCGAGGTTCATCGCTCTATTTCTGCCGCCTTTGTGCAGCGTCTTCATGAAAAGGGATTCCTGCATTTGGAGAGCACGCTTCAGTTCTATGACGCTCAGGAAGGCATGTTCCTGAATGGCCGTCAGGTAGTGGGGCATTGCCCTGTGCAGGGCTGCAAAAGCGAAAAAGCCTATGCCGATGAATGCGACCTGGGCCACCAGTACGACCCGGTTGATCTCATCAATCCGATTTCCTCGGTTTCGGGCACGGTGCCGGAAATGCGTGAGGTGCGTAATTGGTACTTCGACCTGCCGGGCTTGTCCAACGTAGTTCGTGATTATGTCGATGCTTTGGAAAGCGATCCGTGCATTCGTCCCGTTGTTACCAAAACCATTAAGGAATTCCTTGTTCCGCCCATCATTTACATCAAGGTGGAACTGCACGACAAATACCTGGAAATTGCAGACAAATTGCCCAAGCATGTGTATCGCGATGCCGCCAAGGGCAAGCAGAGCTTCGAGATCGAATTCGAGAACGTCTACGATCGCGATAAAGCGCGTGCCGTGTTGGCAGATGCGAATATTCGCTTCCGCACCGGTAAGGCATTGGTGCCGTTCCGTATCTCCGGCAACGTCGAATGGGGCGTGCCTGTTCCCGAAATCGAAGGGGTGGATGGTCTTACGGTATGGTGCTGGCCCGAAAGCCTTTGGGCTCCGCTTTCCTTCACCATGGCGCGTAACGACGATCGTGGTCTTTCCCGCTCGGCATGGCGCTCTTTCTGGTGCAAAAAGGACGCAACGGTGTATCAGTTCATCGGCCAGGACAACCTGTATTTCTATGGCGTTGCCCAGCCTGCCTTGTTCGCCGCTCTTCAGGAAAAGCAGCCCGTGGTTGCCGATGCTCCTGAAGGCGAATTGCAGCAGACAAAACTCATCGCCAATCACCATATCTTGTTTGGCGACAAGAAGGCCTCTTCCTCTGGTTCGGTGAAGCCGCCTACGGCAGACGAGCTTTTGGAGCACTACACCTCCGAGCAGCTGCGTGCCCACTTCCTCGCTTTGGCGCTCGACCAGAAATCGGTAGGGTTCAAGCCGAAAATCTTCGATCCCGACCCCGAAAAGCGTGAAGATCCCCGCGTTGCCGATCCTGCCTTGAAAGAAGGCGCGCTTCTTACCAAGGTGTTCAACCGTTTGGCGCGTAGCTGCTTCTACGAGGCAGCAAAGAATTTTGAGGGATATATGCCCCTCGGTGCGGTGAGCATCGAGGTACTTGCCAAGGTGAATAAAACCATGCACAAGTACGAAGAGCTGATGTATCACGTCGACCTTCATTCCGTCATGGCCTTGATGGACGAGTTCATCCGCTACGCCAACAAGTATTGGTCAAGCGGCATTCGCGAAGCGGAGGCCAATGAGGATGCCGATGCTCGCCGCAAGGTATTGGTTGATTCGTTCTATCTGCTGCGCATCGCAACGTTGCTGATGCATCCGGTTGTTCCGCGTGGCACCGAGCGCATTTGCGACTATATGAATTTTGAGTTCGAAGACTTCTTCAGCTGGAATTACGATTTCGACAGCATGGAAGAGCTGTGCAACGCCATGGAGCTTGACGAGCGCCGTCATCGCGTTCGCGATCTCCCTCCGCGCACCGACTTCTTCAAGTTCCACCCCAGCCAGATCAAGAAGAAATAGGTTATCGAAGGGTCTCGCTACACGTGCCGGACCTCCCTGGCGCTCCTGGACAAAGGTTTACCTCAGGAGCACCACGGTGGGCTCGGCTTCGCTTGCGGGGCTCTTTTTGCTGTGTGCAGCCCTCTTTTATCCTATAGCCCCCTGTTCGGTAGGGCGTTATTTTTGAGTGCGAAGAATTCTCATCGTTTGCAACTATAGTCTCTGTTTGGGATGGCGTTGTGAAGGAACAGGGAAGAAGGCTCGACGTCCTTGCGAAAGTGTGCTTCTGCGCTATACTAAATAGGCTTATCTCGCCTTGGTCGGAAACCAAGGCATAGTAAGGAGAACCAATGAAAAAAGATATCCATCCCGAGTACGTTGACTGCACGGTAACCTGCACCTGCGGCAACACCTTCCAGACTCGTTCCACGAAGTCGGAGATCCGCGTTGACATCTGCAACGCTTGCCATCCGTTCTTCACGGGCCAGCAGAAGCTGATCGACTCTGGCGGACGTGTACAGCGCTTTGCTAACAAGTTCGGTGCTGCTACCGAGGCTGTTGCTGCTCGCGAGGCTGCTAAGAAGGCAGAACGCGCTGCTGCTATCGAGGCTGCTGAAGCTGCTAAGAAGGCAGAGCGTGAGGCTAAGGCTGCTGCCAAGGCTGCTCGTGCTGCTGAATTCGCCAAGAAGGCTGAGGCAGAAGCTGCTAAGGCTGCTGCAGAGGCTGAGGCTGCTGCTGTTGTTGCAGAAGGCGAAGCAGAAGAGGCTGCTGAAGAAGCTGTTGCAGCTGAGGTTGCAGAGAACGCTGCTGAATAGCATTAGCTTGTGCTCAGGCGAAGGCGTCCGCATTATGCGGGCGCTTTTTTCGTTTTGGGCCGCAATCCCGGAGGCTAGGGTGCGTTCCAGGTGCCGCCTTTCCGCACCGTTCCTCATACCGTCCAGCTGCCGCTTTGCGGTGTTGTGCCCGGATCGCTCCCTCATGGCACCGTACCCAGCTCGCCTCATGGCGCAGCGGTCGGATCTGTTCTCGCGGCACCGCACTCGACTGCCTGTGGCACCGTGGTTGCGGCGATTGCATTGCTTGCCGAAGGTGCCATCGCATCTGTCCGCCTGTGAAACCGTGACCAGATCGCCCCCCACGGCGCCTCGTCCGCGGCACCGCGCCTGATCGCCCCGTCCATAGAGCACTGCATCCGGCCCGCCCCACCCACAGCATCGCATCCACCCCGCTCCACTTATCGCATTGCGCCCGGGTTGTTCCGCCCGTGGCTTTGCCGAAAGCTGCTGTGGGAGCCTGAAAACAAAAAACCGGTGCGGATTGCAACTTTTTTGCGATTAGGGATTGTCGCGTGGCTCCAAATCGCGGATCGGGGCGTGAAAACGTGGATAATTGGCCATTAAGCGGCCGATTTTCGCTTTGCGGGGGCGGAAGGGAGTCCCTAATCGAAAAAAAGTTGCAGAGATCTGAGAATTTTTGTTTTTACCCTTCCTCAGGGGACTGTTTCTTCCTTTTGGTCTCCCGTAGTGGCTATTTTCCCCTATTGTGCAACGGCTTGGCATCATCTTTGCTTTCTCGACGGTTGCGATGGTTTATGCCCGTAAGCTGAGTTCGATGCAGGAAAGCGTGAGACGCATGGGTGCTCGGTTGTGCTGTGTATATTGGCTGGTTCCATCTTTGCGGAAAGCGTAAGGGACGCGACGGGAAGTGTCTGCTTATTCTTCCGCACGATGGGTGCTGCTGCTCTTGCGCGCGATGGGAGTACGGCCGCGCCTAGCTTATGACGGGCAATGGCTACGCTTGGCCTGCGACGGGGTATTGTTGCCTTTTGCCGGCAATAAGCATCTTGTTTGTTTTGCTACATTTGTGCGCAGGTAGGAAAAGGAACCGCGATGAATAACAGTGATAAAGCAACTGCAATGAACAATGGTGATTCATCCGCTAGCGGAGTCTCGGCCGAACCTGAATATGTAGTTCCCGAAGTGTTGCCTATGGACGACGAGGAGAACCAGAAGCATAAAATCAAGGGGGTAGCCCAAATAGCGGCAGGTACTGCCTTGACTGCCGCAGGTGTTCCCATGCTTGTTCTGCCTGGCCCTGGCGCTGTGGCAATTGCGGGCGGTGCAGCCTTGATAAGCAAGGGCCAGCGTAATTGCTCGGGTCGTTCGGCAACACCTTTCGAGGAAAAACTCGACGACGTTGCCGAAAAGGCCGCCGTTACGGTTAAAGCCTCTGCCGAGAAAACCGCCCACAAAGCAGCCGAAGAGGCCCCGAAGGTTGCGAAGAAGGTTATTTGCGAAGCGCCACTTGTTGCTGGAGCGGCGGTTCGCGCGGCAAAGCTTGTCGTTAAAGGCGTTGCCGGTGCAGCAGCTCAGGTAGCAAAGCCCGTTGCGAAAAGCGCTGCGGGTGCGGCAGTGGCTGCGGGTAGTCAGCTAACCCAGAAGGGCTTGAAATACTTGCGAGATAAGAAAAGCACCAAGAAATAAGCCCGTTTACCAGGCGTTTCTTGCTGTAGCCCATAGCACTTCGTATTCTATGATCACAGCTAAGCAAAGGGGAGGTTTGGGAGCTATGGATAAAACTGCATTTCGATCGCTAACCTACGGCATGTACCTGGTTAGCTCCTTAAGGGATGGAAAACCTGTTGGTTGTGTGGCAAACACGTTTACGCAGGTTACGAGCAACCCAGCTCAGGCAAGCATTGCGCTGAACAAAGACAACTTCACTACGCAAGGCGTGCGCGAGGCGGGCGCGTTCGAGGTTGCGGTGCTTGACCAATCCGCTTCGATGGAACTTATTGGAGCCTTCGGATTCCATTCAAGCGCTGATACCGATAAGTTTTTGGCTTTTACCACCGAAACGTCCGCGCAGGGTATTCCGTACGTTTCCGAACAGGTATGCGCACATTTTTCGGTGAAGGTTGAACAGGAAATCGATCTGGGGTCCCACGTGCTCTTTATTGGCACAGTTACCGATGCCGCACCTCTTGGCGGCGAAGAGCCTATGACCTATGCCTACTACCATCAGGTTAAAGGAGGCAAAACGCCGCCCAAGGCACCAAGCTTCAATGAAGACGTTCCTGCGAAGAAAGAGGAATCGGACCCTGCGGCGGGTCGTACGTTCGCGTGGCGTTGCACGGTTTGCGGCCATATCGAATACGTCGACGAGCTTCCAGAAGACTTCACCTGTCCGATATGCGGAGTGGGCAGGGATTTGTTTGAGCGTATAGAACTGTAGGCCCAATTTCGGCAGCGAGCGCAGCTGCAACGCCTCTCGGAAGGGCAGCGAGCGCTAGCATGATGCGCCTCGGAGGAACAATTCTTCTGGGGCGCATTTTTTTGATGGTGCGCCCTTCCGCCGCTTATTAGCGTGTTCTTTCCGCGAACCAGTTTGTTGTGGGCAGCTGTTTGAGGGCGGTTCGCTATTATGGCGCAAGAAGAGAAAGGACAAGCCCTATGAATGTAGAGCTTTTGCAATACCCTGAACATCCCGAACGCGCGGTGGCAACGGCGGCACGTCTTTGCTATGCCCCCGTTGGCGCAACTGAGCTTATGGAAACCATGCCACCGGAGCGCGTGCAAAGTGTGCTTTCTACCATTATGAAATCGGGCCATTTTTCTACGCTGGAACACGTGAGTTATACCTTTGCGGTAGACGGCGTTTCTCGCGCGCTCACTCACCAGTTGGTTCGCCATCGTCTGGCCAGCTTCAACCAGCAGTCTCAGCGCTACGTTAAGTTCTCAGGGGATGTCGAAGTGGTGAAGCCCCCTACGGTTGCCGCCCAGGAAGAGACCTCCCGTGTGTTTGATGAGGCAATCGATGCCGTTGTGGATGCGTATCATAAGCTCCTTGATGCGGGTGTTCCTGCCGAAGATGCCCGTTATCTTCTTCCCAATGCTGCAGAAACAAAGATTGTCATCACCATGAACATCCGCGAGCTGCTTCATTTCCTGAGCTTGCGCTGCTGCAATCGCGCTCAATGGGAAATCCGCGAGCTTGCCAATCGCATGCTTGAGCTCGTTCGCCCCACGGCACCTTATATCTTTATGGATGCTGGTGCTCCCTGTGTTCGCGGAGCGTGCCCCGAAGGTAAAATGACCTGCGGAAACCCCTATCCAAAAGTAGTAAGGGAGTAGCCTTTCCCCATGGGAAGCGATCTGAAACGAGCATTTACCGAAGATGGCCAGCGCCGTACCCATATTGGCGGGCAGGCGCTTATCGAAGGCGTGATGATGCGTGGCAAGCTCAACTGGGCGGTTGCCGTGCGTGAGCCTGATGGCCACATGCACTCCGAGGAGCATCCTCTGTCCAAGAAGGGAAAGCGCGCCAAGTGGCTTTCCTGGCCGTTGGTACGCGGGTGCGTGGCCCTGGTTGATTCATTGGTGTTGGGATATAAGGCGCTTGAGATTGCCGCCAACCATGCGTTTGACGACGAAGACGAGCAAGCAGAAACAGTAGCCGAAGAAGTGGCTGCGGGCGGCTTGTGCATCGACGGCGACTTCGACGGTCAAGAATACGATTTCGAGGATCAGGGCTCCATTGACAATGGGGGCCTTCAAAAATCTGACAGCAGTCAGGCCGGAAGGAGCGAGCCTGAACAAGAACCCCCGTTTTCTTGGAAACACGATTTCGGGCGTCCGGATACCATGATTGACGCCCTTGGTGCCCAGCGGACGCTTGAGGTGGTAACCGAACCCAACGAGCAAAACATGCAGGGTGGCCAAACGGGGCCGCTTCATGCGTCCGAGGGGCAAGGCGTTCCTGCTCATGCCGTCAAAGAGGAAGAAGAGCCGTTTTTCGGGAAAGCGGAAATGGCAATTTCCCTGGTTATGGGCTTGGTTTTAGGAGTGGGCCTGTTTATCTTCCTGCCGGCATTGGCGTCCAATGTGCTGGTCGGCGAATACGAAACCAACCCCTTTGCATGGAACATTATTGATGGCTTGATGCGTGTGGTGATATTCGTCTTCTATGTATGGCTGATCGGGCGCATGAAAGACATCAAACGCATGTTTTCCTATCATGGCGCCGAGCACAAGACCATCCACTGCTACGAGCACGGGCTTGAGCTTACGCCGGAAAACGCGCGGAACTTTCCGCGGCTGCATGTTCGGTGCGGTACAGCATTCCTGATCATGGTTATGATCATCGCCATTTTGGTGTACACCATCATTCCCCTCAACTTACTCATCGAGGGGTGGGGGATCAGCGGGCCTGCCGCATTCGCCCTGCTTATCGTGGTACGCATTGCGCTTATGCCCCTTATCGCTGGAATCTCATACGAGATTACCGTGAAGTGGGCGGGCAGCCATCCCGAAAATCCCTTGGTGCGTGTTGTCTTGTGGCCGGGTATGCAGATGCAGCGCCTAACCACCAATGAACCCGATGATTCCATGCTTGAATGTGCCATCGAAGCCATGCGCTTGGTTTTGGACCGCGAAAAGGAAGAGCTGCAAAACGCGACGAATTAGCCCCGTGTTTCCCCGGCGGGTCTTTCAGCGGAGCTATGCGGATACGTTATCAAGTTTTTCGCTTCGAGCTTCTCAATTCGGGTATGCTGAATCTTGCTACGCAGCAGAGGGGCTCCAGGCGTAGCGGGCGCGGCGCTATTCTGTCGCATAGCAAAGGCTGTGCTCGGGAAGCACTGCCAAACAAAGGAGCAAATCCCCGCACACGTTAATAAGCAAATCGGGGTTAAACCGTGTGAATAGCGGCTGGGCTTAAAGCTCGGCAGAAAAGGAGGAACCGCGTGAAACTGGTTGTTACCGAGAAGAATGACGCGGCTCAGAAGATCGCAGATTTGTTGGGCGCAACAAAGCCCAAAGCCGACAAGGTATATTCCACTCCCGTATATCGCTTTACCGTCGATGGCGAAGACTGGGTCACCATTGGTCTTCGTGGCCATATCTTGGAACCCGATTTTGCCACAGCTCTGGTGTATAAGAAGCGCGGCGGATGGCGTGGCGTTTCCGCCGATGGCGAAGTTATGGAAGCCGATATTCCCAAAACGTTGCCCAGGCCACCTTTTAAAAAGAAGAAACCCTTCACCGAAGACGGCGTGGAGCTGAAGGCCTGGAAGATGGATGCGCTGCCGTATTTGGTGTATTCGCCTATCGAAAAGCGCCCCAAGGAAAAAGATATTATCCGTTCGCTGAAAAACTTGGCGAAGAAAGCCGATTCGATCATCATCGCAACCGACTTCGACCGCGAAGGTGAGCTTATCGGTTCGGACGCGCTTTCGTGTATTCAAGAAGTTAACGACACGGCGCCTGTCTCACGTGCGCGTTATTCCGCATTTACCAAAGAAGAGATAACTCACGCATTCAGCAACTTGGTAACGCTCGATACCAATTTGGCTAGTGCGGGCGCTTCGCGTCAGGACATCGACCTCATCTGGGGTGCGGTGCTTACACGCTACCTTACCCTGGTGAAGTTTGCTGGTTACGGCAACGTGCGTTCTTCTGGCCGCGTCCAGACGCCCACCTTGGCGCTTATCGTCGCCCGCGAGCGCGAGCGCTTGGCGTTTGTTCCTGAAGATTACTGGGTAATCAAGGGTTCTTTCGACGAAGACGAAGATGCCTTCATCGCCCCTCATGCAACGGCGCGTTTCAAAGCTGAGGCGGAAGCCAATGCGGTAATGGCCCATGTGGAAGGCCAAACATCGGCGCGTGTTGAGTCCATCACGAAGCGCAAGCGCACCGTGGCACCTCCCGTGCCGTTCAACACCACGAGCCTTATGGCGGCAGCTTCTGCTGAGGGCCTTACTCCCGCACGAACCATGCGTTTGGCAGAAAGCCTGTACATGGATGGCTATATCAGCTACCCCCGTGTAGACAACACGGTGTACCCCTCTTCGCTCGATCTGGCAGACACCGTGAAGAAAATCATGGGCAATCCCGCCTATACCCCCTATTGCAAGCAGCTGCTTTCGGGCGGTCCTTTGCATGCAACACGCGGCAAGAAGGAAACTACCGACCATCCGCCTATTTATCCTACAGCCATGGCAACGCCCGACAACCTTCCTGCGGCGGAGTACAAGCTCTACAACCTTATTGCCCGTAGGTTCCTGGCAACGCTCTCCGATGCCGCCATCGTGGAAGGCACGAAGGTCTCGCTCGTTGTGGGTGGCGAAGAGTTTGTGGCTAAGGGCGATGTTTTAGTGAAGCCGGGTTTTCGCGGCATCTATCCTTACGGCCTGAAGAAAGACGAGCAGCTGCCTGCGTTGGAAGAAGGCCAGGAAATAGCCTTCAATGGTGCAACCTGCACAAAAGACCAAACCAAGCCTCCAGCCCGCTATTCGCAGGGTCGCTTGATCCAGGAAATGGAAAAGCTTGGCTTGGGCACGAAATCCACCCGCCATTCCATCATCGAGCGTCTGTATGCGGTGAAGTACGTGCAAAACGATCCTATCGAGCCTAGCCAGCTGGGTATGGCAGTGTGCGATGCCCTCGATAAGTTCGCGCCTCATATCACCCATCCTGAAATGACGGCAGAACTCGAAGAAGAGATGGACAATATCGCCGAAGGCCAGAAAACAAAGACCGAGGTGGTAACCAATTCGCGCAATTTGCTTTCCGAGCAGCTGGCAAGCTTGCTTCCTCATTCTGAAGAAGTGAAGGATGCTTTGGCGGATGCCGTTGCTGCCGATGCCTACGTGGGTCCATGCCCCAAGTGCGGTAAGGATCTGCAGCTGCGCTCTTCGCAGAAAACGCGTTCAATGTTCATCGGCTGTGCTGGTTGGCCCGATTGCGACGTCACCTATCCGCTGCCTAAGGGCAAGATCGAGGCACTGGAAGAGAAGTGCCCTGTTTGCGGCATGCCTCAGATCAAGGTCACGGCATTCCGCTCCAAGCCGCGCGTTCTGTGCATCGACCCAGAATGCGAAACAAACAAAGAGCCCGATTTGGAAGTGGGTATTTGCCCCACGTGCAAGGAAAAGGGCTTGGAGAAGAAGCTTATTGCGCGTAAGAATCCGCGTACGTTGAAGCGCTTCATCCGCTGCGAGAACTACGATGAATGCGAAACGGGCTATCCGCTTCCGCAGTATGGCAAGCTTACGGCAACGCAGGAAGTATGCGAAAGCTGTGGTGCTCCTATGGTTATCGTTACCACGCAGCGTGGCCCTTGGAAGCTCTGCCCGAACTTCAATTGTCCCGCCAAGGAAGAGGCGGCAAAGAAGAAGGCCGAAAAGGCCGAGGCGAAGAAGGCCGCCAAGAAGCCTGCGGCAAAGAAAAAGACCGCAGCCAAGAAAGCCACCGCAAAGAAAACGGCCGAAAAAAGCGAATAGTTCCTGAAAGCGCCCTCTGTGGGCGCTTTCTTTATGTGTTTCCCCCTTGAGCGCTCGAGGGGGAAAGGTGAACGGTAGGCATGCAAGAGTAGCCTGTGTTTTTCCATAGAGGAAATAAAGAAAGAGTAAAATAAAAAAATTACGTGCCGTGAGGGCACGTGGCGAATCCAAACCGTTCAGGAGGAATAATGAGCAAGGTCACTATCGTAGGTGCAGGCAATGTTGGCGCAACCGCTGCGCACATCATCGCTTCCAAGAATCTCGCCGACGTCGTTTTGGTGGACGTGGCAGAGGGTCTTCCTCAGGGCAAGGCGCTTGATATGATGCACATGCGTTCGGTGGAAAAGTTCACCGTTAAGGTAACGGGCACTAACGACTATGCGGCAACCACTGATTCCGACATCGTGGTAATCACCGCCGGCATCGCTCGCAAACCTGGCATGACCCGTGAAGACCTGCTTGGTGTTAACTCCGGCATCATGTCTTCTGTTATCGAGCAGGCAATGGCTGCTTCTCCGAACGCTATCTATATTTGTGTTACCAACCCGCTTGACGTTATGACCTACTTGGCTTTCAAGAAGTCCGGTCTGCCTTCCAACCGTCTTATGGGCATGGGCGGCGTGCTCGATTCTTCCCGTTTGTCTTTTGCAGTATGCGAAAAGCTTGGCTGCGACCCCGCCGATGTTACCGCTTGGGCGCTTGGCGCTCACGGTGAGGGCATGGTTTGCTGGCCTCGCTTCACCACCGTCAAGGGCACTCCCATTGCCGAGCTTATGAGCGAAGAGGACATCGCCGAGGTTACCAAGCGTTGCACCAAGGGCGGCGCTGAAGTTGTTTCCTTCCTGAAGACGGGCTCTGCCTATTACGCCCCAGGCGCTTCTATTGCCAAGATGGTCGAGGCCATCCTTACCGACTCCAAGGAAGTACTGAGCGTTTGCGCTTACATCGACGGCCAGTACGGTCTGAACGACCTGTACATGAACATCCCCGTACGTTTGGGCAAGGGCGGTGTTGAAGAGATCGTCGAGTTCGACCTCACCCCCGAAGAGCTGGCCGCCCTGCAGGAATCTGCTGCCAGCGTTAAGAAGGGTCTCGAGAATCTTCCCGAGTAAGCAAACGTTCTAAGGTGACTACATGCTAACGGTAACCCCTGGCGATATCGAGGCGGCGCTGCTGCCTCTTATCCCGCAGCTGGCCACGCGCGTTCCCGACGATATCTTGTCGGGTTTGGTTGCTGCCCGTGAAACCGAGACCGGAGCCCGTGCTCGCATCGTTTTGGACCAGCTGGTGCAAAATGCTTGCGTTGCCGCAGATGACTGCGTGCCTATCTGTCAAGACACGGGTACGGTATGGGTGTGCTTGGAAGCCGGCCCTGACGTGCTGGTTCCCGGTAATGTGTTCTCTCGTGTGAACGATGCAGTTGCAAAATCTTACATCGATGCGCGTTTGCGTAAATCGGTGGTAAAAGATGCGCTGTTCGACCGCGGCAACACGCAAGACAATACACCGGCTTTCTGTGAGGTTCATTTTGTCGATGAGCCGGGGGTTTGCCGTTTGCATGTGATGCTGAAAGGCGGCGGCTCCGACAATGCCAGCCGTGTGGTTATGCTTACGCCAAGCGCTGGCAAGCAGGGTGTTATCGATACCGTGCTTGCCTGTGTGCGTGAAAAGGCTGCAAACGCTTGCCCTCCTTTGGTGGTGGGCGTAGGCGTGGGTGCCACGTTTGACAAGGTTGGTGGGTTGGCCAAGCGCGCTTTGATGCGCCCGCTTGGCACCGTGAACCCCGATCCCGACGCTGCTGCATTTGAAGCGGAATTGCTTTCCGCAATCAATGCAACGGGAATTGGCGCGGGGGCATTGGGCGGCCAAACCACGGCATTGGGCGTACGGGTCTCGACAGCTCCGTGCCACATTGCTGCACTTCCCGTGGCGGTGAACATGAGCTGCTCTGCTACCCGTCGCGCTACGGTCGATATTCCCACGCATGTTGTCAAAGTGTCTGAATCGGAAGGGGAATAGTCATGCCGGCTGACCCAATACGCCTTACTCTTCCCTTAAATCCCGAAGAGGCAAAAGAATTGCGCGCCGGTCAAGCATGCTTGCTTTCCGGTCCTCTTTTCACGCTGCGCGATGCAGGTCATCAGCGTTTGCTTGCCGAAATGGGGGATGGCGAAGAGCTGCCGTATGGCTTAACAGGCCAGACCATTTTCTATGCAGGGCCAACCCCCTCGGCGGCGGGGCGCCCGTTTGGCGCCATCGGCCCCACCACTGCTTCGCGAATGGACTTCGCGGCTCCCCGTCTTATGGGTTGTGGCCTCGCCGCAACAGTGGGCAAAGGCCATCGTTCCGAAGCGGTTCGCCAAGCCTGCATAGACAATGGCGCGGTGTACTTTGTGGCTGTTGGCGGCGCTGCTGCGTTTCTTGCGAAGTGCATAGAATCGTGTGAAACGTTAGCGTATGATGACTTGGGTACCGAGGCGTTGCGAAAGATCATCGTCTCCGATTTCCCCGTTTTCGTCGGTATCGACACGATGGGCGAAGACATTTACTCTCTCGACTGATAGGAATTTACGAGTGGCCACTGCGCAGGATACTACTGTCGGACCTGGAATTTTCATCACCTTTGAAGGTGGAGATGGCGCCGGTAAAACAACGCATATCACGTTTTTGGCTGAGTGCCTGCGCAAAATGGGGCATGAGGTTCTGTGCTTGCGCGAGCCCGGCGGTACCGCCATTGGTGAAGCGCTGCGCTCGATTGTCCTTAATCCCGAAAATTCAGCTATGTCCGATCAAGCCGAGTTGCTCATCTACGAAGCTGCTCGTGCTCAAATCGTAAAAGAGACTATCATTCCTGCGCTTGCGCGAGGGGCGGTTGTCTTGCTCGACAGGTTCTATGATTCTACGGTTGCCTATCAGGCGTATGGTCGCGGTCTTCCCGTATCGTTTGTGCACCAGGCCAATGTGTTCGCCTGCCAAGGGGTGCATCCCTGTCGCACCATCCTGCTCACCACCGAAGCTCCCGCTGAAGAAGGGCTTGAACGAGCCACTCATCACGGAGATGCCGACAGGCTTGAGCAGGCAGGCGCCGATTTCCATGCACGTGTGAACAGCGCATTTATGCGCATCGCAGCAGAAAACCCCCAGCGCATTCGCGTCGTTTCCTCTGCGGGCTCCAAAGACAAAACAGCTCGAACCATATTCAAGGAGCTTTCTGACATATTCAGCTGGGATGCCTCGAGTCCTGTGTGGCAGCCCGGATTCTTCGAATCTATCCTCGAGCGCAATACCGATAAAAAAGCCCAGATCAACTTAGGTGAGTAGCACGGTGGCTGATGTCTTCGATGGAGTGCTTGGTCAGCCTCGCGTGCGCGAGTTCTTTCGCGCGACGATAGCTTCGGGTCGGGTAAGCCACGCTTACTTGCTTACGGGACCTGCCGGCTCCAACAAAACATCTGCGGCATACGCTTTCGCCCAGGCGATCCTGTGTGAAAAGAATGGCTGCGGTGAATGCGATGATTGCGCCCGTGTGTTGCGTCGCCGTCATCCCGACGTGCATTATTACGCCCCCGAGGGTGCCCAAGGCTACTTGATCGAACAGATTAGGGAAATCGTTTCCGATGTTTCGCTTGCTCCCATTCGTGCAAAGAGCAAGGTGTATATCCTCGATCGCGTCGATCTTTTAGGAACTCAGGCGGCGAATGCTTTTCTGAAGACTCTTGAAGAGCCGGTGCCCGGTGTGGTGTTCGTTCTTCTGGGTCGTACCCGCGAAGGCGTGCTTCCCACCATAGTTTCTCGCTGCCAGGTGGTTCCCTTTCGCCATATTCCCGCCCGAGAGGCGGCGGGAATCCTTTCCCAAAAGGTTGGGGTAACCCCCGAGCGCGCCCGTATGGCAATCGAGGCGTGTGATGGCTCCATTACGCAGGCTATCTCGTTTGCCAAAAGCAGTGAGCGCACCGAATTCCGCGCTCGCGTGATGGAAGTCCTGGCTGGTTTGTCCGTTGCCGATGCCCGCGATGTGCTTGAGTACGCCGCTGAACTCATCGAACGTGCAAAGGCCCCGCTCGACAACGTGCGAACCGAGCAGAGTGAGGAATTGGCGGAATCTGCTGATTTTCTTACGAAAACAGCCATGCGCCAAATCGAACTGCGCCATAAACGTGCCCTTACCCAGGCAACGCGCACTTCGCTCAGACAGATGACCGCGATTATCCGCTCGTGGCTGCGCGATGTTCTTATGGCGGTTTCAGGCACTCCTGAGCTGATGGTGAACATCGACCAGCGTTCTGCCGTAGAAGCGGCGGCAGCCAGGGTAAACGTTGAGGGTCTGATGCGCGCATTGCGCGAAGCGTATAAGACCGACGAAGCGCTTAGTTATAATGTTTCTCCAGAAACGTGCTTGGACACGCTTCTGTTCACGATAAGAGAGGTTCTACATGGTTCGGGTAACACCTATTAAGATGCAAGCGGGAACCAAGGTCCTCTGGTTCGACCCGGGCGACATAGACGTTAAGGCAAACGATCACGTAATCGTTAAAACGGAACGCGGAACTGAGTTCGGCACGGCAACGGCCGATATCATGGAGGTTAGCGATGAGCTTATCGCCGATCTGAAATCGCCGTTGAAGCCGGTTATTCGCATTGCGACGGAAGAAGACGTCCAGCGCGCAGACGAATTGGCCCAGCAGGGCGAAGAGGCGCTGGTTGTGTTCAAGGAGTTTGCCGAAGGTGCAAGCGATCAAATGCGTCCCGTTATGGTGGAGTTCCTGTTTGACGGCGACAAGGCGGTGTTCTATTTCGAGGCTGAGGAGCGCGTAGATTTTCGCGACTTGGTGCGCAAGCTCGCCGGTCATTTCCATGTGCGCGTAGATATGCG
>UMKZ01016741.1_pt1 | contig 24795 bp, 26 predicted proteins | sample 1966441 | NCBI WGS metagenome assembly UMKZ01 (sample SAMEA4836189, study PRJEB28245) | human gut metagenome | biome: gut microbiome; material: fecal sample | place: Denmark | collected 2008
GTTGCTCGAATCATCAGAAGTAAATCAACATTTATTGAAGTAGAATTTTCGGGATATGAAGTTAGAATGACTCCTTATCAGATTTCACTTCTCGCCATCAATCTTGAAGAATACAGCGTAGGAAAAAGATTTGAAGCTATCGTTTCTGACATAAACGATGATTTCTCAAAAATATCTCTTATCGGTGCAGCAGGTCACAGTTCCTCTTGCGAATCACTTTATAACCAGTACAGAACAGGTACAATCGTAATTGCAGAAGTAATCGGTTACAGAGAACTTCAACAGAGAAAATTTGCTTTTATTCTCAGATTACCAAATGGCTGTCGTGGATATGCTTATGATGATATTAACACACTTCGCAGACGACCAAATATCGGTGACGAAATAAAAGTTAAAATTAAAAATATATCTGAAAACAGAGTGTTTAGAGCAATCAAGTGTGACCTCACACCGTTCGCTACAACTCGCTCGTCAAATAGTAACAACAGAAACGGATTGTTTTAATTATGAGTTTAATACCAATTACAGCTAACTATTTAGCACAAACGGAATTTGAAAAAGAAATTGAAAATGCAAGAGGCTCGCTTGGAGTTATCTACGATGAAGCTGATACACTTTCAAACAAAGCTTTCCTTGGCGAAATTCCAATAATGGAAGGTGAATCAATTTTAAGAAAAACTATCTGTGAAAAATATTTAGGTAAAGCTGAATATGAAAATATTAATATCTGCAAAATTGCGGTTGATAGATATTACGAAACACTGTCTATCAAAAATAACTCAGATAGATATTTCAACGATTTTCAATTTCAAAAAAAGCAACACTAAATATTACTTCTTAAACAACTCCGCACTTACTCATAAACTATCTCTCCTTTTATTTATTTTTCAAAAAATGACTTGTTTAAATTTAACCCTTACTCAAAAGCACCACAGCAGTCTGTGCGGAACTGTTGTGGTGTGGTATGAGGGTATAAATTTATACCCTGCTCAGCAAACACAACTCACTGCAAACAAGTGATGAGGGTACAAATTTATACCCTGCTTTGCAAACTCAACTTACTTCAAGCAAATGATGAGGGTATAAATTTATACCCTGCTCAACAAGCACAACTCACTGCAAACAAGTGATGAGGGTATAAATTTGTACCCTGTTAAATAAAAACAAAGGAGCTAATAACAATGGACTTTTTTAAATCACTATTAATAATTATCTTATCTGGTATATTATTTTCAATGATTCCTCAAATCGCATTTAACTTAAAATCATACTTACTCGAAAGGAAAATCAAAAAGCTCACAAAAGAGTTACTTCCTAAAATAACATATGGAGAATTTTGTGATATAGATTTTAAACTTAACGAAGTAGAGGTTGATTCATTATACAGAGTAAATTTCAAACATACAGATAGCGGAGAAATTATTGAATTAACATCGAAAAAGATTGATAAATCAGAAATAAATATGACAGAAGATTTATTCTACACTGTAAAAGCTATTTCACCACTTACTTTTCGCTTAGACAACTTAATCTATTCTGCTAACAAAAAAGTATCTTTCCCTGAAAAAACTGAGTTTATTTTCAAAGACAATAATAGAATCACTTTAGTAATTGATAAAAAGTATTCGCCAAAAGGAATTGCTTTTTCAGATTTTTTAGATGAAGAAATATAAAATTTAGCAGGGTACAAATTTATACCCTCAGCAAATCATTGAGGTGAGAAAATGAAAGCAATAGTTCGATTAAAAAACGGTAAGAGAAAAGAACAGGTAGAAGTTGTTCGCATACAATTACTTGTAAGACTGCTGCTAAACAATAAGATTTGTTTGTCTGAAATTAATCAAAAATTACGCATTAACAATTCAAGCCTGTACATAACTGCATTAAGAACTCAACGAGATACAGGTAACATAAGTGACTATGTTGCAACATTGGGGGTTTTATATAACGATATATGTCATTGTAAAGACGAAGTTCAAAAAGGCTACCTAAAAAAGCTTTATATAAATTACAACATAAATCAATCATAGGCAAGCAGGGTATAAATTTGTACCCTGAGTTTGGACCTTGAACAGATGTTCGGGGTATAAATTTATACCCTAAAGTAGCTTTAAGTTTGATACCAAAATCATCTGCTTGAAGTTGCCTACCCCATTAGGGTATAAATTTGTACCTCGTGAGATATTTAATATTAAGCATTTATATTTATTATAAGTCAGGGTGTAAATTTATACCCTGAAAAATTTAAAGTAGAGGTGAAATTTAATGAATGTAATTCTTGCCAATGCAGAACTGCAAAAAGAATTTATCGGTTATGTAATGCAGAAAACATCAACAGCGTTTTTGTTTATTACAAATTTGGATATATTTTTTACGGTGATACATATGCTGTATAACTATTTCAAGTTTTCAAAAGTTGAAGATTTGGGTTGTGTTACGCTACTGTTTGTTCTTGTCACATATGTGATTTATTTTTCTTCGATAGGTGTTGATGAAGCGTTATTCTATTCATTGCTTTCTTTCGTATCTCTATCAGCTGCACATTCTTTTTTAACTATATGGAATGACTGATACATTGAAATCAGGGTATAAATTTGTACCCTGTTCAGCAACCGCAACTCACTTCAAACAAGTGTTCGGGGTATAAATTTATACCCTAAAGTAACTTTAAGTCCGATATGCAAAATTATCTGCTTAAAGTTACCGTCCCAGTTTAAGCGGTTTTTATAATATAGTTTTTAATAAGGAGTCCTACTATGCTTTATGAATATCACAATACTATCTGTGAGATTTTAAATGAATATTTAAAGAATAATTATCAGAATGGTTATCGTAAAGAAACGATAGACAAAGCTACCTATAATATTTTTGAGTATATAGAAGGTGCTTTTGTATCATCTGAAAATTATAGAATACCTATGACAATGATAACTGGTTCGATTGAATTTTCTCCAAGTTATGATGAACTGCTAAGTTTAGATTTTAAACTTTTCATAATCGGCAATAAAATTATGTATATGTATGAAGATATTTGATATAAAAAATTTTTAATTATAAAATGGAGTTGAAACGATATGATAGTTTTTTACACAGTTTTAATTATTTCGCTAATAGCAAATGTGATTATGTTATTTTTACTTTACAGAGCTTATCAAAGGCACATTTGCGATAATGCAGAAAAACAGATGTTTCTTTTGATGATTAAACGAGAAAGGTCAAGTAGATTTATCGAAAAGGACAGTCCTGAAATGTATATCTTTAATGCTGATAAATATTCAGACGATTATCCTCTTTATGAAGTAATTTTAAATGTTAAAGCAGATGAGGAATTTAAAGAGAGTGCAAAGTTAAGTATCAATAAAGTTGACAAATTACAAGTTGATTTATCTTCAAAATACATAGTAACTTTAACGAATAATAGCGACTGTACTGCTCAAATTCATTCATTACTCTACGAGAGATATGGAGAAATATCTTTTTTACCTAACAAAGAAATTTCACTTGTAAATAATAATGGAATCTCATTAGTGTTTGACATAAAAGATAAACCACAATCAATGATAGTTACTTTTAAAGATAATCAACTCATTTACAATATTGAACAAGCAAAAGGAAATGTAATATATCCAAAACTTGATTTTGATTTTCTCAAATAGTTAAAAATATTTTTCACGAATAGTTTTAAAATATTTTTTAAAAGGGGACTTGTAATTCTCAGATAGTTAAATTATAATACAAATATAGAGGGACAAAAGGTAACAATTTCCTTTAATCCCCTAAATAATAGTAACAAACCAAAGGAAGGAGTCAAAGCTATGACTACAAAAGAAACAAAGAACACAACAAACACGAATGAAATAACCGAGAGCGAAAAGAACACAGTAAAGCGTACAAATAAAAAGACAGTCGGACTTATAGTCGGAGCAACTGTAACAGTTGCAGCAGTCATTATTTCAATGCTTTGCCTCACATCTTGTAAGGATAATAAGCCTACTGCAACAGCAGATGAGGTAATCGGCACATCTATTCAAACAGTTACTCAGGTTGTGACGGACAGTCAGGGCAATACGCATATCGAAGAAGAAACTAAGGTTGTTGAAGTAAAGCAAACAAAACCATCTGAAAAATCAGAAAATGAAACAAGTGCTGCTAAGAATGATGATAAATCAAACAACGGCAACAGCAATCAGAGCAGTAACAATTCAAACTCTGACGCAGGGATTAATAAGCAGACAAATCTCAATAATACCTCAAACAACTCTCAGTCGAATAAGACAAACAATTCTTCCAATTCAAGTAATTCATCTTCCACAGGTCAGATAAGCAAACCTTCAAGTGGTTCAAGCTCAAACAACTCATCAAGTCAGAGCAAGCCGTCAAGCGGTTCTGGTTCATCATCTTCTTCATCAAGCAAGCCTGAGCCGACTCCACAGCCTGCGACAAAAGATCCACACGAAGGTAAGACTTGGCACGAAGCTGAGTACAAAACCGAAAAAGTATGGGTAGTTGATGAGGAAGCTTGCACTTGGCAGCGACCAATCTACGAGGAACATTACGCTTCAATTTGTAATACTTGTGGAGAGGAAATAACAGGTCACACTTCAGAGCATATGTTTGCTCATATGGACAAAGGTGAGAACGGTAGCTATCGTGGTGAGATGGTGACTACGATTGTTGGCTATGAAACTGTCGAAGAACCAGAAGTAGGTCATTGGGAAACCAAAACAGAACTTGTAAGAGAAGCTGGTTGGTATTAATCATCAATACAAATTACAATTAAATAACATATCATAAGCAGAAAGCAGTTAAGAAAATTCTATTGAAGATTTTAGCTGCTTTTTATTTTTACAAAGAAATTGAAAAAGGAGATAGCATATGAAAGTAAAAGTAAAAGCAAAAAACAAATACAAAAGTTATGAGCTTATTGAACATTTGATTTTACTCAACAAAGAAGATTTAGCTTCTGTTAATCAAAAGATACGCATTAACAATCCAAGCTTATATGTAACGGCATTTCGATTAGCAAGAGAAAAAAACTCTATTGACTGTTACATAAATGCTTTAAATATTTTACATTCAGATATTAACGCTTGCAAATCGAATAATCGAAAAGCATATCTGGAAAAGCTTTTCAATAATTATTTGGAATTAAATACATTTCAAAATATAAACATAGCATTACCTAAATACACTTCACCATACAAAGAAACCATTAAAAATTTAGCTACTTCTAAAAGTTCACAAATTATTTTTGTTGACTCAAAAAATGATTGTAATTATCATTGACAAACCAAAAAGATTATATTATTATTTTTCATATAGTGATGGAATCGGAGTGATAATATGAAATGTAATGATTTATGCTTTTGTGGTAGTGGAAAAAAACACAAAAAATGTCATTTTGACATCAATCCAAGTAGTAAATTAGCTGATATATATCGTACATACAAAGAATTTGATAAATACGCTAAAAATAACAATATTTATAATAATTGTATAAGTGGTTGTTATAGATGTTGTAAAGGAGTTCGTTTTTTTATAACCGAAAACGAATTTATGATAATTTTGGACTATATTATGACTAATTTTCCAAATGAGTTAGATGTTTATATACAAAAAGCAAAAAGCTTTGCTAAGAAATTTCAAAATGTATATCCAGATGATTATTATAATCTATGTGAAAAAATTAACACATTTCAAACAGCTAATTTTGATGGACTTAATTATTTATTTCAAGACAACATTTGCAAAGAAGATGAATATTTATTACCCGAGTGTATTTTCTTAAACAAGCAACACAAATGTTCAATATATGAAGTACGACCTGTTGTTTGTAGAGAGTACAGTACTTGTCAAGCCTGTTGTTATAATAACAACATAATTTCTGAGTTTAAAGAGAAGCAAAATATGGAAATATGTTCTTTGTCTATTGATTATGGCAACAACCCCAGAATTATTAAACGATTATATCCTCTTTTTTATTGGTTTTCATATTTTCTTCAAGGAAAATACAAATTACAAACTCTTGACAAATTAGATAAAATAAAACATTTAAGTAATTACGATTATTATTTATATTCCAAAGCATTACTATAATCGAAAATGCAGAAAAAAATATAAAACAAATTAAAGCTATAACTAAAAAAGCAAACGCAGAAATTAAAAGCAGATTGGTACTAATTCTAAAAAACTATAATTAAACATCATAAGCAATAAACAGTTAAGAATTAATCATTTAATCTTAGCTGCTTTTTTGTTTATAAAAGCAAGGAGCGAATTAAAATTACCGTTTATTTATATTTATTGTCTGTTTTAAAGAAACATAACAAATCTATTGACAACATACAATGGGTGGGTTGTAAAGATTTTCAAATAGTTAAAGATGATTTCCTCTCATATATTCAGAAAAAAGAATATAATGAATTTGATCTTGATTTACCATATGATTTATTACTTGTAGGTGAAAATTTTTGGATTGAATTAAGTGATAACGGAGATACATTTGTATATAAATGTTTGCCTAAAAGACCTGCTAAAACAATTAATCTTAGATATTTTTCCACCTCAAACATCAGTGAAAACGAAATGAAAACTTTAGAAAATTCTTTAAATTTAACTGACGATACTAAAAGAAATTTATTTCTTTCACTTAATTCGGATAATAACACTTTAAAATTGTTACAGGATTTTGATGAGGCTTTCAATACAATAAAAATCAAATAATTATTCGACTTATAAAACAATTTAATAAAAATGTAAGTTCATAAAAGCAGCTAATTAAATCTTAGCTGCTTTTTTGTATATATACCTTCTTTATTTATTCACACACTAAAAAAGCAGAAAGGAGAAAACTATATGGTAATAACCAATAGCAAGAGAAGTCCCCCACAAATTGTAATCCTTAAAATAACATCTCATTGAAAGGAGAAGTGAAAATTAATATGAACAAAATTTTCAAACGCATTACAGCAAGCGTCATTTCCTTAATGACTATTCTTACTATGTTCCCTATCTCTGGTATCACAGCAAGTGCTGCTTCATACGGTATTCCGTGCGGTGTTGATGAGATTGGCGGCAAGGTGCTAATTGAATCATCAGAGAAACCTATCGTTCTTGTCAACAATGGCAGTGGCGGTCGTTTGGACGCATACAAGTTTAAGTTCAACGGTGAAATAGGATACTGCATTGATCCACAGTCCTATGCCCAAACTACAAAGGGCGAAACAATAGAATTTACAGAGTTCTATGGTGAAACTGGTAAGGAAATCATCAAGCTCAATCCGAGTTCAAGCAACGCAGCCGAGAAAGCACTTATTGCAGGAGAAGAACTCCTTTATGCAAAGCACTTCTTTGACAGTAAAGAAATCATTGTTGAAGGAAAGACTATGAAGCAATATATGTATGATAAGTTCATAGGTCCAAAAGCAGCGTATAAATACAGTTCTTTCTTTTCTGCTGCAAAGATAAGTGATGATGACGCATTATACATTTTAAGCCACTTTGCTTTATCACAGCTATATCATACTATAATTGATGATAAAAGTACCTCTTGGAAAACTTGGAGCGGATATAGTGACATCTCTGAAATGGTAAATATGATTGTTGATGTGTGTCAGCGTGTATCACGGCATAGCGGTAATTACAGCAAGATTGCAAATTATGCAAGCACAACCAACATCTACATTGCACACCCTAAGCCTAAAACACCAAAAGACGGAACATATCAGCACCTCATAGTTGAAATTCCGAAAAAGGCTAAGTTATCACTTCAAAAAGCAGGAACGAATGATACCATCAAGGATTTAACCGAAGCTACTCAAGACAAGGACTATTTAAACTTTGAGGGTGCAGAATACACTCTCTACAAAAAATCAGATAATTCTGTTGTTGCGGTTGCACAGCTTAGCAGAGAAGGTACGATTTCAAAGATTCTGTATTCCTACTCTAACAAAGAGTGGATAAGTAAATCATACTTTGAACTTGAAGCAGGCGAATATTATCTCAAGGAAACCAAAGCACCAAACAGCGGAAAGTATTTTACACTTGATACAACTGAGTATCCTGTCACAGTTACATCAGAGGACTGTATTGCTGAAAAAACACTTGATGTTCTTAATGTAACCGATACGGAAATTGTGCGACTCAATATCAAAAAAATAAGCAGTGAACCTTCTCTTACAGAGAATAACGATTGCTATGATTTAGATGGTACGGAGATTGCAATTTTCCCTAACGAAAGAAGTGCCTATGAGTATATTGCTGATAACACAAAGACAGATAAAATACTCAGATACTTTCAAACTGACAGTTTAGGCAATACAAAAGCCATTTCTAAAGACGGCATAAACTGGGATACCAACGCTAAGTCTGATTTATATAAAATCACATATAGCGATAAGCTATATGCCGTTGAAACAAAAGCTGGCAAAGGTTTTGAAAAATACAAAAGACCAGTTAAGCTCGAACTTTTGAAAAATGAAACCTACGGTGGCTACGCACTCTTCGGTGCAACCATCGCAAACATTCCTAAAAACGACCCAATCGGTATTCAGATTCAGAAGAAAAATGCCGTTACAGGACAAACAGTTGATATGGGCGGTGCTGAATTTACCCTTAAATTCTACAAAGGCTTTTATGATTCGGCAGATGAGCTTGCTGGACTTGAGCCTGAACGAAAATGGGTGCTTGCAACAAACAGTGTTGGTAAAACGGCTTTAGATGAAAATTATCGTTCCCCAAATAGTGACTATGGCGAGCCGTTTTATTTTAATGACGCTGGAGATCCAACACTCCCACTCGGCACACTTAGTATCCAAGAAACTAAAGCTCCTGACGGATTTAAAGTGAATCCTCAAATCTTCATTCGTCAGATTAAGCTCAATGAAACGACTGGTGATGTTGACCTCGAAAACGAGCTTATAGTTCCCGAAACACCAGATGTCGGATATATCAAAATTCATAAGCAAGCACAAACAGTTACAGGACTTGTAGAAGTCGGCGGTGCTACTTACGGATTGTATTCTGATAAGAACTGCAAAACTATATTACAGAGAACAATCACAGACAGTAACGGTAACGGTGTGTTTACAAAAGGTGTTGAGTTTGGCACATACTATGTAAAAGAAATTGCAAACCCAGTTGGCTTTACGCTTGATCCGACTGTATATACCGTACAGGTAACTGCAAGCAATCCGACAGTTGACAAAGCAGTAGTTGTTGAAGTGCTTGAGGGTGTGGAAACAGGCTCACTCTCAATCAAGAAAACTTCAGAGGACGGCAAAAAGAATTTCTACTTCAAAATTACTTCTGACGCAGACAGCAGTTGGGAGCAGATTGTATGTACCTCTGCGGAAACAGGCACATACACCTTATCAGGCTTACAGATATATAACAACGGTACAGCTATTAATTACACCGTAACAGAACTTGGTATCAAAACCAACACAGGCTACGGTTTACCAATCTACTATGTAAAAAACCAGCCTGTTACTAAAACACTTGTAGGCTCAAGTGTCGATAAACCTGTTGAGTATAGCTTCTATAACAAGCTTCAGCCAATCAATCTTTTGTTAAAGAAAGAGTCTGATGATAAAGTTATCAGCGGTATCTATTTTAGATTAACCGATAATCAAGGCAACACATATGAAGATAAAGCTACAACTTCAAGAGGTCGTATTTATTTTGGCGATTTACAGGTATATGACGCAAATCACAACAAGATTATCTACACTGTTACTGAGCTTGGCTTTAAAAATTCTGACGGTACATACTCACTTCCTAAGCGATACAAAAAACTTGCACCTACATCATTTGTTTTGAGCTATGACAAGTCTGAATATATGAATACATATTACCGTCAGACAGTTACAGTTAAAAATACTTTTGAATATGGCAGTCTTGCCGTTCAGAAACTATCTGAGGATAACATAGTTAAAGACTTTTACTTTAACATCAAAAGTGCAGACGGAAAAGTAGATAAAACTATCTGCACAGACAGTAACGGTTATAATTCACTTAAAAACCTCAATGTGTATGACAGTAGCGATAACCTTATCGAATACACCGTAACAGAACTTGGCTTTAAAAATTCTGACGGTACATACACTGTACCTGAAAGATATAACACACCAGAGCCAAAGGTAATTACTCTTGAAAAGAGCAAAACTGTTACAGTTGAATTTACAAATACATTGAAGAAAACATCTCTCAAGGTATCAAAATATTCGCAGGACAATGTAGTAGAAGATATTTACTTTGAACTCACAGACAGTAACGGTAATAACTATGGTGTGAAGGTCACAGATAGTAAAGGCTTTACCGAGGCGTGGACGGAGCTTCCGATTTACAACTCGGATAACAGCTTAATTTCATATACAGTTAAGGAATTAGGATTTAAGGACTCCACAGGTTCTTATTTAATCCCTAACCGATATGAAACTCCAAGAGATGTAACAGTAACACTTGGTGACAGCCTTACTTCCGTTAAGGTAGTTGAAATAAGCAATAAACTCGTTGACGGTAATGTTGTCCTTACTAAGAAGGACGATAAAGACAATATGCTCGCAGGAGTAGAATTTGCCTTGTATTCCTCCGAGAATAATTCACTCGTTGAGCTTTACAGCTACGATGGCGGTGACGGCGATTATAGCTATGCTAAGATGTCATCATATCAATTAACCGTAAATCCAACAAAACTTAAAACTGACGATAACGGTGAGCTTTATGTGTGTAACTTACCGTATGGCAATTACTACTTCAAAGAAACAAAGGGATTAGATGGATATGTCTTTAGTGATGAGCCTATCTATTTCAGAATTACGGAAAATGCAACCTCAGTAGATGTTACTGCAATCAATGAGATCAAGAAAGGTTCGGTAACACTTACTAAGACAGATTATGAAGGCAATATTCAGTCAGGTGTCGGTTTTGAACTGTATGACAGTAACAACAATCTCCTTACAGTCTATACAAATGACGCAGGCGAATACTATATGGAAAAAGGCTATAACAATGCAAATACCGCAGTTACTACCTTGACAACAAATGCGGAAGGCAAAATCAAAGTTGAGAAGATGGATAGCGGAAAGTATTACTTTATTGAAACCAAACCGCTTTCAGGCTTTGCTCCATACGGTAAGAAGATTGAGTTCACTATTGATGTTCTGAGAGAAAGCCTCGCTAATGTTTCTGTATCGGTTCAGAATAACAAAATAATTCTTATGAACACAGGCGGTACAGGTATGTTGGCACTTGCTTTACCTTTGTTCGGTGCTGTTTGCATAGCAGGCACAGCATATGTATATTACTTACGCAAAACTAAGTCTAAATCAAAATTTAATAGCAACAACCGTTGATTAAAGCAGTCTTAAAATTATTTATATTTTCAAGGCTGCTTTTTTCATATATAAATATTTTATTTTTCAGAAAGGAAAATGCTCAATGAAAAACGCAAGAAAAATCTTTGCAGCATTTATTGCTGTACTCACACTTCTCGTTTGTGTATTGCCTGCAAGTGCAGCGACAAACGAGAACAAACTCCTTGATACATCAAAGAAAGTATCTCTCACACTTAACTGTAACAAAGACGGTTACACATTTTCGGTTTACAAAGTAGCAACACTTGGCTCTACAACAAACGCTACAAAGTACACTTCAACCAATGCTGCATACGGTATTGATGACTTACTCAATGCTGGCAACAGTGCAGCACTTCTCAAAAAGCTTGATACCGTAAAACTTTCTGACCTTACCGCTAATACAGTAGATACCTTTGCTTCAAGTGCAACATCAACAAGTAAAAAGCTTACAAATCTTGAGCAAGGTGTTTATTATGTAAGAGTTACAAAATTCCCAGCAGGTACAACTAAGGTAAGAAATAGTGTAATTGCGTTACCTTATTACAATGAAACTACTGCAAGTTGGGTTTACAGCGGTTCTATTAATCTTGCAACCAAAGTTAATGATTCAACTCCAACAATCGAAAAAGAGATCACAAACTCAACAAAGCAGAATGTAAACTATTCTGATGTTTCTCTTGGTGATACAGTATCATACGCTCTTACTTCCAGTATTGCTGGTTCGGCAAGTGTTCCTCTTACAAAGTATGTAGTAAACGATAAAATGAGCAAGGGTCTTACTCTTGACACTAACTCTGTAAAGGTAAAAACAGTTGATTCAACAGGTGATACTCTCGCTACACTTACTAAAGGTACTGATTATTCGGTAAATATTACAGCTTCAGGTGAAGGAAAAGAAACTGTATTTAACATCACATTAAGTGCAAGCTACTTAAAGAAATCAAGCTTTTATTCTTCAGCTAATGTTGTGGTAAGCTTTGACGCAGTTCTCAATAAGTATGCTGAAATCGGTATAAAAGGCAATCCTAACACAACAAGCCTTGAATATGGTAACTCATCTAACACACTGAAGATTGAAGGTAATACAGTATATGTTTACACATATGCAATTACCTCAACTAAAACAGACGAAGCAGGCAATCCACTCGTAGGTGCTGAGTTTACTGGATATACAACCGAATCAGACGCTAAGGCTAACACAAACTCTATTGCAGTTGGTGTATCTGACAGCGAAGGTAAAGTAGTATATAAGAACGCTAAAGGCGAAGTAATGAGATTTGCAAGCGGTACTTATTACTTTGTAGAAACAAAAGCTCCACAGGGCTACAACCTCAACGGTCAGATTATTAAAGTCGAAGTAAATGCCGAGTACGGTCCTGTTCTTAATAACGGTACATATGTTACAAACGCTCCTCAAAACGGTACAGTAACATTCGCCGTTGAAGATTACAAAGTAATTCTTCCAAACACAGGTGGTACAGGCAGAACAATCGTTTATGTTGCAGGCTCGGTTCTTCTCATTGCAGCTATTTCAGTATTTGCTGTAAGAACAATCAAAAAGAGAAAAGCAGCTAAATAATTGACTTCAAACTTTAGAATCAAAGATTATAACTATCTGAGATTCAATTATTAAATTAAAAAGGGGGGCTTAGAAGTGACTAAGAAAAATAACAATGATAAAGGAAAAACAGAAATTAAAGGAGCTGCTTCCAATTCAAAGTTCTCGTTAATTTTGGGTATAGTTTTGCTTGTTGCTGCAATTATTACTTTTTTCTATCCAACGGTAGCAAACTATGTAAATTCACTTAACAACCGCAGTCAGCTCAAGAACTACGACAACAATGTCAAGGTCCTTACTGATGAAGAAAAGCAAAACTATTTGGAGAAAGCATATGAGTATAACAACAAGCTGTTAAATTCTCAGTCCTTCCAGTCCCTTTACACAGACGGTGACTATACCGAAACATTAAATTTTGGTGATGGTTTAATCGGAAGTATAGTAATTCCGAGCATAGATGTAGATTTACCAATCTATCACGGAACTGATGAGAGTGTATTGTCAAAAGGTGCTGCACATTTGCCGAACTCCTCATTCCCAGTAGGGGGCAAAAGCACTCACTCCATTATTTCAGCACACACCGCATATCTTACTCAAGTATTTTTCGACAGGCTCACAGAACTTAAAGAAGGCGATATATTTTACATAAAAATACTTGATGATACTTATGCGTACAAAGTATCTGAAATTAATGTCATTGAACCTGACGATACATCACTATTTGGAATACAGGAAGGCAAGGACATAGTAAGCCTTGTCACCTGTACTCCTTACGCAATAAACACACATCGTCTTGTAGTTACTGGTGAAAGAATAAAACTATCTGATGAAGCAACTTATGACGAAGAAACTGTTCAGAAAGTAAATCTGCAAATGCCTCATATAGATATTACTTTTTTAATTGTAATTATAATTACTGTTGTGTTTGCTGCGTTTTTAATTATTTCAACCGTAATAAAACACAAGAAAAATAAGAACAATAACAAAATTGAAAGGGTGAAGAAAAGCAATGAAGAAAGCTAATACAAAGCGTATTTTAGTTGCGATTATGTCAGCCGCTATTCTTACAAGTGTAACTGCCGTAGCTATTCCATCTGCAAGTGCGGTATCAAGCACTCAGAGTCAGGAACAGCAGACATCTCCATACCTCATTGATTATTCAAGGACAGCCTCTCTTACTCTCTATAAATACGAAATGCCTGATGTATCAAAAGCTACAGAGGGTTCAAAGGGAGAACAGACAGACAAAATTCCAGAAGGTGCTACCCCACTTGCTGATGTTACCTTTACAGTAACCAAAGTAGCAGAACTTAAAGATTGCATTGATAACGGCAAGCTTACTATTCCGTCACTTGAGGAAGCCGAGAAGGCAGCACCGACATCAACAGAGATTTATACAGCAACAACAGATACAACAGGCGTTGCAAAACTTGAAAATTTACCTCTCGGAATCTACTATGTGCAGGAAACCAAATCTCCTTCACAGGTAGTTAAGAAGATTGCTCCGTTTGTACTCACTTTGCCTCTCACAAACAGTGACGGTACAAAGTGGCTTTATGATGTATATAGTTATCCTAAGAATCAGACATCATACGGTTCTGCGATTCTTCAGAAGGTTGACTCAGTTGATAACAAGACTATTGAGGGTGCTAAGTTTGACCTTCAGTATTCAACCGATAACACAAACTTTACTACCTTTATGCCTGATATAGTTACAGGCTCAGACGGTACTGCTACTATCGACAATCTTCCTTCTCAATGCTATTACCGTTTCGTTGAAACAGAAGCTCCAGACGAAAAGTATATTGTTGACAGCACTAAGTATTATGAGTTTTATATTGACGCAGCAGGCAATATGGTCCGTGATGATTCAGTAGTTGCTGACAGCACAGTAAAAGTGGAGAATGATTATCCTTTAATCCACAAATATATACTTGACGGTGAAAAGGGTACAAAGGGTATTGATAACACCGCAAATATCGGCGATACGGTATATTGGGAAATTAATACTTCGATTCCTTATGAAATCGGCGATATGACTACATATACAATCACCGATACAATGAGCAAGGGTCTTAAATATACAGGTGCAGAGCTTTATCTTGATAACAAGACTAAGCTTACAGAGGGTACAGACTATACTGTATCTGAGGACGGTTTGAATGTATCATTTGCGATTGATACTAAAAAACTCACAAGCTACTCCGAAGTAGAGTTATATTTCAATACAGAGCTTACCTCAGAGGCAGAGCTTGCGGTTGATATTCCGAATACATCAAAGCTTACCTATACAAATAACATTGGTACAGAAAGTACATATAAAGTTACATCTGAAACACCTACTGTTCATACAGGCGGTTATTCGTTCTATAAAGTAGATGAGAGTCGTAAAGGTTTACAGGGTGCTACCTTTGCTTTGTATAAGAATAAAGATGACAACGCTAACGGTGTTGCTCCGATAGCTACTCAGCAGTCTGATGAAAACGGTGTTGTAACATTCTCAGGTCTTGCATACGGTTCGTTCTCAAGAACAGAAGATGAAAAAGCTCAGGGTGGTGTTGAGAACGGTGAAACAACCTACTGGCTCGTTGAAACACAAGCTCCAGCAGGCTACGCTCTCCACGCAGAGCCTATTGAAATCAAGGTAAACAAGACATCTCATATTGCAAGCAACAATGTGGAAATCGTAAACAGCCTTGTTCCTGATATGCCTAAAACTGGTGCAGTACAGTCTGCTCTTTGGTTACTCGGCATTATGATTGCTCTTGCAGGCGGAGCTATGTTTATTCTTACTACAAGAAATAAGACAAAAGAGTAATTTTATTATCTTAACTCTTGTATCTTAACTTTTCTGTTTATCAAAAAAGCAGCTTTGCTTTTTGGTTTATCATTCAAAATTCAAAGCTGCTTTTATTTTTTGAAGGAGTTTAAAAAAATAAATGCTGATTTATTTAGAAATTTTCACTGTAATTAATGTTTTGGCAATAACTTTAAATTTTACGGTAATGTGTGTAACAAGAGAAAATAAAAAAACTATACTCATAAACACTCTGTTAAATATAGTTGTTACTGCAATTCTTATGGGAATATCCTGTTTGCTTTTTAGCACTGAGATAGAGAAATTTTTTAATTGGTTTTTTGCTGATACATCTGTTGATAATTCTAACGGATATTATTTTATACTCGGCTTAATGTATTTGTTTATGTTCGGTGTATGCAAAAAAATGCTTAGACCGTTTATAACAGGCTGCTGTTATAAATTAATACAAAAGGTAAAGTCATTAAAAAAGAAGAAATGAAACTAAAAGTAGCCTTACATCAGTAACGCTACTGTATATGAAAAAACGCTGTTGATGTAAAGCTATAAATCAAAACCTGACTTTTTTACACGCTTACTTTTTTTATGTTATTCTTATTTCAGTGAGGTGATGAATATTTGAAGTCAAAACTAAAAAAGTACAAAAAATTTCTATGGATATTGGTAATTGTAATCGGTATATCTCTTTTGCTTTTCCCGACTGTATCAAGTTTTGTAAACCGTCAGAAGTCGAACGATGAGATTGACAGCTACAACAAAGCTGTATCTGAGCTTACAGATGACGAAAAAAACAATATTGAGCAAAATGCTGAAAAGTATAATCAAACAGGTGACAGCAATTACTATAACGCTCTTAATTTGGGCGAAATAATATCATACATAGAAATACCGAAAATCAATGTGTATCTGCCAATATATAACGATACGAGTGAGAAAACCCTGTCGGTAGCCATAGGACACCTTGAAAGGACATCTCTCCCAGTAGGGGGCAAAGGTACGCATTGTGTTCTTACAGGTCATTCAGGACTTACGACAAACAAACTGTTCACAGACCTTGATAAGCTTGAGGTTGGCGATACATTCACCTTGCACACGCTTGACAAAAAACTTGTGTATAAGGTAACGAATATTGAAATCATCTTGCCCGATGATGTTTATTACAACTGTGAATATGACAAGGACCAATGTACACTCGTTACCTGCACCCCAATCGGAATTAATACTCACCGCCTCTGTGTCAGAGGTGAACGAACAGAAAATTAATCATCTTAAAATAAATTAAAGGAGAAAAACTATGGAACAAGGCTTTGGCTGCACATCAGCAATTATCGTTATGGTACAATTTGCACTTATCTTTTTAAAACTAATCCACGCTATTAACTGGTGGTGGATATTTGTATTGTCACCAACATTACTTCTCGTAACTGCATTAGTAGTAATTTGGCTCATTTGTGTAATCAAATAAATCAAAAATGCGAAAAGAAGTATGTATATGAAATTACAAGATTTTCTAACAGAAACAAGGAGATAAAAAGCCAATGAATACAATATCTGTGATGTATCTGCTTACACTCGCTTGTTATGACGAAGCTCAAGCAAACCAAATGTTTTATTTTGAATCAAATTGTATCTGCCCTGAATTTTTTTTTGCAGGCTATAAAATTAAGATTTCATATATGACAATCAATACTTTTGGAGTTTTTTTAATATTTACTAAGGAGTGACAGAAATGTTATTTATAATTACTTTTATACTTACAGTTGCGTCTTTTTTTGCATTTTTATTTGCAAAATCATTTATAAATCCGAACCGTAGTTTTACTAAACTTGCAATTACCTTAACAGCACTTCTGATTAATATAGTGTGTGTAGTAACAATTATATCATCTTTTAAATACACAAATGAAATTAAACTTTCGGACGAAGTTAAAAACAGTCAAAACATTGTTAATATTAAAGATAATCGTGATACCGAAGGTGGATTATTTATCGGGTGTGGCGAAGTAAATACTGAGCAATACTATTATTATTACTACAAAACTGATAAAGGTAGTTACAAAGCAAGCAAAATTAAGGCTGACGATTGCGAAATAATCTATACTAAAGGTACTCCGCACATTGATACTATCGTAAAAACGGCTGACGAAAAAGCAACCGAAAATTGGCTTACTTTAAAACCTAATTTGGAACTGAGAATTTCAATAGCAGGAGAGAAGTATAAAATTTATATTCCCGAAGGTTCAATTACAACGGATTTTTCGATTGATATGGAATAAACAATACTAAGAACAAACACAAAAAATAATTATATAACATCTTCGGCTATTCGGAGTGGGATAAATTTTTCTTGCAGACTATTTGGGAGTTGACAGAAGTACCTATACTAACTACGAAATGGGAACTACTACAATGACATATGTAACTATACTAATGCTTGCAAGATACTTTTCTGTTGACTTCAATACCTTGCTCTGCTATGACCTTCAAATCACAAATAATACAAATAAACGATCGGAAGTGAAAAAATGAACGATAATTCATCTCCAAAAAACGGCTGTATAACACTTATTGTAGTATTAGTGCAAATTGTATTTATTGGATTAAAGCTGATTAATGTAATTAATTGGAGCTGGTGGTATGCGTTGTCACCTACACTGATTTATGCAGGTTTATGGTTCATAACCGCAATTATAATATTTTTTACTGACGATTAAGTTAGAGAAAAGAAAGAGGAACAGAAATTGAATATGCTTAAAAAAATCCTGATTACAGCAACAGCAATATTGTCGGTCATCTGTTACAGCACCACCGCAGCCTTTGCTGCTGGCTTTGATGTGAATAACGATGATAGCGTTAATGTAAACGATGTTACATTCTTGCAGAATGAAATATCTAATTTCAATGATAATACAGACTATGATTTAAACAATGACGGCAGAGTCGATGTAAACGATATTTCTACTTTGCAAATAGAAATTTCAAACAACGATATTAAAAACATTGAGGCGAACACAAAACTATCTGTGACAAGAAATGAATATAAGCAGTGTGTCGGTGATACAGTTACATTTTCAATAACAACCAATAACGCTATAAGCGACATTACATACTCATCATCAGACAGTTCGGTTGCCAAAATCGTTTCAACAGACAGTAATACCGTCAAGGTTAAAGTCAATAAAGTAGGTTCTGCTACTGTAACTGCAAAGCAATGTTCTCAGAGCGTTTCGGTAAGGTTTAGCGTTGAAAAAGCGAAATGTATTGACCTTTCCGAGTGGAATGGAAGTATTGATTTTAACAAGGTAAAGAAATCGGGTGTTACTTGTGTAATTCTTCGTGCAGGCTACGGAAAAGATCCAAACCAAGAGGACAATGAATTTCAGAAATATTATAAGCAAGCAAAAGCCGCAGGACTGAATGTGGGTGCATACTGGTATAGTTACGCTACATCGGTTGACGCAGCTAAAGCAGAGGTTAAAAACTGTATGAAAACCATTGGCGGTAAGGAATTTGACCTTCCTGTTTTTCTTGATGTAGAAGAATATAGGCAAGCAATTTTGCCAAAAAGGACTCTTACAGATATTATCAAAACATTCTGCAATGGTATGAGAGATAACGGTTTTGACAGTGGTTTGTATAGTGCAAAATCAATGCTAATGGATAGTGCTTATCCTAATGAGATTTCTTCAAACTACCTTATTTGGCTCGCCGCACCTAATGAATCATACAGTAAACTTCCTTCTTTCGTTGACATACACCAATATGACTGGTATGGACGAGTTGATGGAATCAACGACAAAACCGATCTTAACTATATCTACAACTTAAATACATAAATACACAGACTGCTTATAGACGCTCATATTTCGCCTGTATTGCATTTTTGTATCTAATTAAAATTGTTTAAGTTTAAAATACAAAATTGCACACAAGCCAAATTTCAGAGCTTTAGGCTATACCTGTAATTTATAAGTAAATTTAATACATATTTTTTAATGAAGTCAGATAAGCAAAAAATCTTATCTGGCTTTTGATTTCTAATTCAAAATCATACCCTCGGTGTACAGTTTATCCACCCTTCGGTGTACAACTTATCCACCCCTCGGTGTACAGTTTATCCACCCTCGGTGTACAGTTTATCCACCCTCGGTGTACAACTTATCCACCCTCGGTGTACAACTTATCCACCCCTCGGTGTACAACTTATCCACCCTCGGTGTACAGTTTATCCACCCTCGGTGTACAACTTATCCACCCTCGGTGTACAACTTATCCACCCCTCGGTGTACAACTTATCCACCCTCGGTGTACAGTTTATCCACCCTAATTTCAAAAATCAAAAATAGCGTTTTTTTGAAAACCCCAGTTAAATACTGGCGAAAACGGTAACGAACTATGTGTCAAAAATCCCATATATATTCTACATATATATATACTTAGTCTTAAATTAGATGATGATGATGATAGAGAACATAATAATCATCATCTATCATCATCTTCTTTTTGGTTCTTTTTCTTGTAAGTCTAAAAATGACAGAATTGTAACAAATAGAAATTAACAAAAATCGAAAGTGAGGTTCGTATTGTGAAAGGAATAATTAAATCAAATCATCAGGAAACTGAAATAACCACTCCGATAACTGACAGCAACAAAATTTCAATTTTTAACTATGTCAATAAATCAAACCTAATGCTTGCCTCAATCAAAGAACCTTTGAGCGTAAACTCATACAAGCTACTTGACCTATACTTGAGTATGCTTGAGGAGAGCAAGTCCGAAGATGGAGCTTTGGTAATTCGCAAAAAAGATTTTGAAAATATGCTCGGAGTTGAGAGGATCAGAACTGAGTATTTAAACAAATGGTGCGATGAGCTTTTTAATTTAAAAATTGCAGTCGGAATTAATCCAGACAAGAACAGCGAACTTCCAGTCCATATGTTTTCGTACTTTGGTGTAATCGTTGACGAAGATTCAGGTCAGACTGTCATTGCCGCAAAATACAATCAAGACGCAAAAAATATGTTTTTTGATAACGGAGCTATAAACTCAATCAAATATCAGCTCAAGGTTACGGTCAATCTCAAGAGTGAACTCAGTATCAGGCTATATATCTATCTCAGGTCAAATCTATTTTTTTATTCAAACGGTGATTTTCGCAGAAAATGGGAAATTCCATTTGACAAGCTGAGAAAAGAAATGTGTTGTGGAAAAGCGTACAAGGATAATTTCAAAGAATTTAACCGCCGCATTTTCTCAAAAGCACAGGCAGAAATCAACGAAAAAACCGACTTAGCTTTTGAATACAAGTACAACAGAGTTACTCAAAGTATCAGCTTTGAAATCAAGCGTTTTGACAAAACCATCTTCGTGAAAGAAAGTGGTTGCAGCACCGAACCCGAAGTTGAAATCAGTGAAGAAGAAGCAAAGAAGCTCCAGTTACAGGCTAAGGTCGAAACTCAAATAGATTTTGAGAGTTTGGTGGCAGACGGCTATTCAGAGAAATACCTCAACCTGATTGTGAAAACTATTTGTGAAGTCAAAAGCAAAGCCTCAAACAGTAAAAGCAAAATTTCTGGTGTGAGCATACCCACAAAGGAAGTTACTGACAAGTTTGACTCTTTGACTAAAGAACATATCGCATATGTGCTTGATACCCTCGAAGCTGCAAGGAAAACTACAAAGATTGCAAACATCAAGAGTTATCTTAAGACTATGCTTTTTAACGCTGACGAAGCATTGGTAGCGAATGAGAGCTGTAAAACCGCTCAAAGTTCAAGTTCAAGTTCAGGTAAAAAATCAAGTAACGCAAGTTACAGCATAGACGACTTAAAAAAGCTTGACTACATAGACAGCATTTAGAAATTGAGATTGGTAAATAAAAATTTGAATAGGCACGAAAGGAACAAAAAGCAATGGCAAATACAAGGACTGCAAATATGCAGCATACGCACACAGCGGCAAGGGAAAAAATTTACACCGCAAGGCTCAATGATTACACTTATGAGCGTGAGCTTGAGTATATGACAAAACTATATGAGAACTACGGCAACATTGAAGTCTATGCTGTGTTTTGCGATTATCCAGACGAATGTGGAACACTCAGACAGCTCATAAGAATTGCAAGCTTTTTTGAGATTGAAGAATGTTGGAGCAAGTTCAGCAATATAACAGTTGCACGAATGGGGCTTGAACAGGCACTTGAGAATTTTCAAAATGAAGCTTACTAAATCCAAGAGAGGTAAAACAATGCAGCTTATAATTATTTTCATTGTCGCTTTTTGGGGTGGGTATATAGCAGCCAAGCCCTTTACAACAAAAGCCAGCAGGAAAATCCGAGAAAGGTATGAAACAAACACGCTGAATATCATTGCCAATGACGCTGAAAAGGCTGAACAGCTTGAAAGCCTTGTTAGAGAGCAAAGAGAAAAACTATCTGAGGAAACAGTATCTCAGATAGATTTAAAATCCCATTTTGATTTCAAAAATAAAAACAACAGCAAGTATTCGGCTATTGGCATAATGAATATTTTTTTGCTGACAAAAATCGTAAACCGCAAAGGTAAGATTGTACGCACAAAGTCGCATAGGTACATAATGCCAATATTCCTTAATCCCTCAAGGGCAAATATGCGTGACGGCATAGTTCTTAATGCAAGTGCAGATATTCCAGTCTGCGAACACACCACTTCAATTCTCACCTGTTACTCAAAGCCTTTCTTCGGCGGCGAGAAAAAAGACAGCATTGCAGAAGGAACAAGCTTCACAATCGAATCTATCTGGGGAGAAAACAAATACATTGTCGAAGAAGCTTGTATAGCAAAGCTATCAGACCTTGACGGTTCGTTCATAGAACACAGAGATAACACAATTATTTTAATTATCCGTGAACAGGGCTATAAGTCCTGCAAGATTTTTTATTGCGTTAAAGCTTGTGATGAAACGCAAGAAGGAGAAAATTTAGAAGAATTTGAATTTTAGTAATCATCAATTACACAAATTACGCTCATAATACCCTCTGTTTTGACTTCTAAGAGATTTTTAGACTTAATTCGAGCAAATTTACATATTAAGCCTAAAAATCTAATACAAGTGAAATTAGAGGCTTTTTTATACAACAAAATATTTTCGGTAATTGACGGCAGGACAATTTTTAATTTTCCTGCCGTTTTTTTACATACAGCACACATCTTCTTTCACATTTAGATTGTGCAAAAACACTTTTTCAGAAAGGGGGTTAAAGGGAATGGGTAATTTAGCTTCAAGACTTGCAGTACAGGTAACTTTGGCAAGCACAAACAGCTATCTTGAACAGATCAAGAATAACATTGTTAGTTTTCTTGATGATGTAGCACCGTATGTTTATGTCATCGTTGCTGTTTCACTTGCAGCCATAGGTTTAGTTTTTATCTTTGGCTCTGACAGAGCTAAACAGCTTGCTAAAGAAAAGATTCCTTACATCATCGTCGGAACACTTTTATGCTTAGGTCCGACAATCATTGCTCAGGCAATCACAAATGCCTTGTCATTTGGTTAATGAGCAAAAGCAAAAGTCGAGGCTGTCTTTAAAAGGCAGCCTCGCAAATGCAAAAAAATCTTAAATCTTAAAGAAAGGAGATGTAAAATATTGTCTTTTCTTAGTTGGTTTGCAAAAAACAGTGAATCATATAATGCAGGACTGACCTCATTAATGAGCGGTGGCGGTGTTTGGATAGTCATAGTGGATATGATAAATGCAATTCTGTGTTGGATAATGTCAATTATGGCAGATATTACATCAACAATGAGCGAGCTATATTCTAAGTCTTTTGAACTTTTCCGCTTTATGTACAGTGAGAAAGTCGTAAGCCTTTTTCAAGGTTGGATACAGTATCTTTGGATACCGATAGCCATTGGAATTTTTGTACTGGGCTTCAATATGATTAATGGTGACGATTCCATAGACACCAAAAAATCTCAAGGCAAAAAATATATACAAAATTGTTGTATTCTTCTTGTTGCACTCGTAGGATTTCCAATGATTTTTATGGGTATCAACGAGTCAACCGCTACGGTTTGGTACGATACCTCTCAGAATGGTAAGGGTGCTAACGGCAATGATGTCACAAATAACACAAACGCAGGTATTGCTGATATGCTTATAGCAAAAGACTCAAGCGGTCAAAATGCTCTCATTGCTGCAAACGAACAATTCGCTAATTCGGGCGGTACATCGTCTTTTTTTAGTTCAAATAAAGTACAAAGTATCATCAGTCAGAATATATACGATATGGAATATATATTCATTCAGACAGCTCAAAAAAAGGGAAATCTGAAATTTAATGATAATTGGACTGACAATTTCAATAAGGGTACTATCAAGAAAAATGCTTTTAAAGACGGTGACGATGTTGCTTCCGTGTTATCAAACAGTAACGCTTACTTCAAAGTAAGTGATTTGGATAAATACGACCTGAAAATTGATGATGTTAAGACTTTCAATGACATCATCAATAATAAAGATGACGAAGTAAATTACGATAAAGCATATATTGACAGAGATACAAATGTTGCAGATTACAACGGTTCAGACTCTAAAAGTGCAGCAAACTATTTGTTTGGCTATCAGCACTCTGTACAAAATGTCAACATAAACGGTAATACATATCACTTTATCAGCAATCTCGGCAACAACAATTCTGGTTCAATTCTTGCTATGTTTGGTTGGGACAACACAGCCATCAGGAGATACCATATCGAATACGGTGTTATGTTCATAGAACTCTTATCATTAGCAATTATTTTCTGTGTTTCTGCTCTAAAAATCGTCAAAAATGTATTTAATATTACATTCGGACAGTTTTTAGCGGTATTCTCTGCCGCAACCGACCTCACTAACGGACAGAAAGCCAAAGAAGTACTGAAATCCGTAATGAATATTGTTCTCTCTACCCTATTTATAACCATATTGGTTCAGTTGTATATGATTTTCGTGGAAATCATTAACTCAGCTTTTCCAACAAATGCTTGGGTTCGTTGCTTGTTTGCACTCTTCCTTGCTATTGCTTGTATTAACGGCAGCAAAA
>UMKZ01030367.1_pt1 | contig 23226 bp, 11 predicted proteins | sample 1966441 | NCBI WGS metagenome assembly UMKZ01 (sample SAMEA4836189, study PRJEB28245) | human gut metagenome | biome: gut microbiome; material: fecal sample | place: Denmark | collected 2008
CGTCGAATCCCGTCATGTCATGCAGACGTATCTCCGTGCTGCCGCCTTTTACGGTCACCGCGCCGGCATACTGCCATTCCCATGAATGGCCGGTCACGCCCAAATCATTCGGAAGGGTCTTCCCTCCTACCGCCACACGGAATGCGCCCGGGCCTTTGCCCGAATGCCACGGAGAGGTCCAGTTGTATGCGCGGACCCAGACATGCCACTCCCCTTTTTTCAGGTCAATGTCCGTGCAGGCATCTTCGACAGGTACGCCCATGCCATGAGCCAGAAGATATGGCGACCCCATCTGGTCCATAAACTGCTGGTCGACTTTCCAGCCTCCTTTTTCCGTGAAGATCTCCGCCTCGACCAGAACGTCCCGTCCTTCGCATGTGAAGACGGACAACGATACCGACAGCAATGCTGCCAAAAACAAATGAAGAAAAATTCTATTTCGCATCCGGATTCATTTTAAAATCTGTAGGTGACTGCCCGAAATGACGCTTGAAGCAAACACTGAAATACTTAGGGTTGGCAAAGCCTGTCATTGTGGATATTTCCGCGACAGTGTAGTCGGACTCGGAGAGGAGCTGGCTCGCACGTTTCAGACGGATATCCAGAATAAATTCCTTTATGGACATTCCCGTAAGATCATTGAGTTTCTGATAAAGACGGGTACGGCCTATCGCCATGTCCGAAACGAAATCATCCACGCCGTACTCCTCGTTTTCCAAATTCTCCTCAATGAAGCCCACCGCCTTTTTCAGCAGTTCTTCGTCCACGGAAGAAATGGCGATATGAGACGGCTCAGCCACGAACTTCTTGCTGTACAATTCTTTAAGCCTGTTCTGGTTCTTTATGAAGTTCGATATCTGCTTGTGCAGGTAATCTATGTCCACCGGTTTGCTGATAAAGACATTGGCCTCGCATTCAAGCGCTTCTATTCCCGCTTTATGGTTTTCACCGAGAGCGGAAAGGGCGATGATAGGAATATGGGAAGTCTTGATATTGGAACGGATACGACGGCAGACTTCGAATCCGTCGACCTCCGGCATTGCAAGGTCAGTTATGACCAACTGCGGCATGACCTTTTCCACCTTGGCAAGTCCGTCCCGTCCGTTGATTGCCGTATAGACATTGTAATAAGGAGAGAGCCTCTGCTCCAGATAGTTGCGCAGCTGGGCATCGTCTTCCATGACCAGAATGTCATAAGTCTTCCTTTCCTTCCGGCCCGAGGTCTTCTCATTCGCATCGAGGTCGGAAATCATGTTGTCAATCTCCGCCGCTGCATAATCATAGGCCTTTCCTTCCCCGGCCGAATCCCCGGCCGTCACATCCTTGCACGGAACGAAAGGAAGCAGCACGACAAACGATACCGTGGAATCAGTAGAACGGACAGAGATGCTGCCCTTCATATCTTTCACAAGTTCCTTCACTATCGCCAGGCCCAGACCTGTATGGGTACCGAATCCGGTCTTCACCGGACCATGGTTGTTGAACGGTTCGAAAAGAGTGCCGACCTCATCTTCAGGAATGCCTTTCCCGCTGTTGGTGACCACGAACGACAGCCATTCAGCATCGGCAGGTGCGCCCGAATCAGGAATTTCCTCCTGTGCGGCACGGCCCACCCGGACGCTCACATATCCGTTCTCCGTCGTGTATTTGATGGCGTTCGAGAACAAATTGGTAAACACTTTCTCGATTACGTCATAGTCGAACCGGGTGTCGAAACTTTCCATCTGCGAGATGAATTCGGTTTCTATATGATGTTTGCCGGCATAGAACTCGAAAAGCGAGAAAATATTGTCCACGAACTTGATGATGTCTCCCGGCTTGCAGTCCAGCGGCACCTTCAGGGTCTCTATCTGCCTGAATTTCAGCAACTGGCTGATCATGTGCTGGATACGGACCACATTCTTGCTTATGAGTTCCACATAGCTCCTGTACGGCGCATCCATCGGAATCAGGCTGTCCAGCTGCTTCAGAGGGTCGATGACAAGAGTCAGCGGAGTCTTCAGATCATGGGAGATGCTGGTAAAGAAATTGATTCTCGCCTGTGTCAGTTCATTGAGGTCCTTCTCCCTCTCCTTTTCCAGTTCCAGCTGCTGCTCCAGCATCTTTCTCCTGGTCATGTACGCCCACACATAATATGCGGACAAGATGATGAGCAGAAGATAAACGGCATACGCAAACGGTGAAAGCAGCGGATATGGCTTGACCTTGAAAGACAACGAACTGACATGGTCTCCCCAGACGCCGTCATTGTTGGCCGCCTTCATCTGGAAGGTATATTTTCCCGGAGGGACATTCACGAAACGGACATGTTGCTGGTTCTTGGGCAGTACGGTCCAGGCATCTGAAATGCCGAGCATCCTGTAGGCATAGGTATTCCTGTCCCGCTCCAGATAGCTGTTGCATGAGAATCCTATGTCGAAATTCGACTGTTTGCTGGACAGCTTGATCACGCTGCCGCGCCCTGACTGCCCGTCCAACGTGGCTACGGCCTGGCGCAGCGGATATCCTTCCTCTCCAGGCGACACCAGATGTCCGTTCACGCTAAGTCCCGTAAAATATACACGTGGTTTCTGAGGATTGGCATGGAAACGCCTCGGATTGAACATTATGAATCCATTGGTCCCGCCGAACAGCAGTTCCCCATCCGAACCGGAATAGCAGGAACGCACATAATATGCTCCGCACCTGTTGGGAATATCTATTCCGGCACGCCTTATCTCCCCATCTTTCTGGCTGTAGCAGAACAGGCCGGCGTCGGTACTCATCCACAAATCGCCGGAAGATGTGTCTTCCAGGATACCGAAAACCATGCGGTTCACGAAATCGCCGTCCGTATTGGAATTGAAATTCGTATAGGTACCGTCAGGCGCCAGCCGGTTCACGCCGCCACCGCGGGTGCCGAACCATACGCCCGAAGACATTGTCCTGCAGAAACAGCAGATGTTGTTCGCCGAATGCGGATAGTTCTCAAGATAATGCCTACGTATCAATTTTCTCGCGGCAGGATCCAGGACATATACGCCGTCATGGGTCATGAGCCAGAGATAACCGGAAGCATCGTGGTACAATGTCTCCACTCTCAGCCTTATCTTATGCCCCGCGTCATCATGAAAAATCACGTTTTCCACCTTTCCGGTCCTGCGGTCCCAGAACATCAGTTCCGCATCAGGATCGGTAAGCCAGAATCCTTCATCCCCCTCCGGTTCGAAGTCATACACAGAGAGAAGCTGACGTGTACCGGCATTGTAAACAGGCAAAGTCGTGACCTTGCCGGTATTCATGTCAATGGTGCTGATACCGGCATTGAAAGCAGCCGCATACATCAGGTTTCCATCCGGGCGCAGCCGCTTTATCATGCCGGAAGGCAGCGACTTGTCACCGCCCGTTCCCTGCTTCCACCTGGAGAATGAATTGTCCGCCCTGTTCCATCTGAACAGACCTCCGCCTTCGGTTCCGATCCAGATGTTTCCTTTGGCATCTTCTGCATACGTGCTGACAATCGGGAAGTTAAGGCCTCCCGGCGTAGGCTCCATATATCTGATTTCACTATCATTGAACGTCTGATAGGCAAGCTTTCCGCCGTATGTACCTATCCACACGCCGCCGTCCGGGTCGGGATATATCGACCATACCGAATTGTTCGGCAGGGAATATTTGTCCAGCAGGTCCGATGTCAGCAATTTGGTTTCGCCGGATGTTATATCTGTAAGCAACAATCCCGACTGGGTGGCAACCCAAACTATACCATCAGAATCAATATACAATTCCTTGGCATTACTGGAATGCCCATATTCTTCCGGCAAATTGAATGTACCTTCAAGCTTGCCGGCCTTGTCGAGCACATATAGTCCGTCGTTACGCGTCAGCACATATACGTAAGACGAATCCTCTCTGACATCGCACACTACGGCATTGTCGTCACCCAGAACGGCAAAGTCCTCATACTCACCGTTTTCGATACGCAGCAACCTGTTATACGCCCCCACATAGACATGGCCGGAAGAACACGACAGATGAAGCGTGAACGGTGTCACCCTCACGGTATCCGGCAACGGATATTTTCCTGTCGTCCTGCCATCTTCGAAACGGACGACCTCGTCATTCAGTATCAGCCACAATCCTTCACGCGCGTCAGCCTCCATCGCCCCAACGTCACCCTCCAGCACAAGTTCAAACTTCTGCTGCATATAGTCGAACATATACAGTCCGGCACTTGTCGCCGCATAAATGGTATTGTTCCTGTCCGACACCAGCTTCCTGTAATCGACAGGCGCCTGATGCGGCCCGTTGACGGACATGTTCTTGAACGTATGTCCGTTGTACATGAACAATGCGTCAGTACCGCTGAACCATATCCTGCCGATGCTATCTTTCACGATGCTGTTTATACCTCCGTAATAGGAAGTTTCCGGCATCTGATGGAAGCGGTAATTCTTCGTATCGACAGCGTATGAGGCAACAGACACCAACGCCGATAATATAATAATAATCAATCTCATGCCAATATGCGTTTTCTCTAAGCAAAGATAATGAAATCTATTCGTTCAAAGACTGCAATTCCTCAATATCCACGACCGTACTAGGCGCAAAACCGTCGCCGCGCACATATTTGTCAATGCTGCGGAGCAACTGCCGTGCGGCAGGTCTCTTGTCAATGTCCTTTTCAGCGTCCATCGCCAGGACCAGCAGTTTTCCTCCACAGACAGAAGCCTCGAACCCGATGCCGAGTTTCCTGTTGCTGTCGAAGCTGTCAATCACCTGGATGAACGGAACTATTCCGGACGGGAAGTCCTGAAGTTCCATGACTTTGGCATATTCCAGGATGTCCCACCACTGCCAGTCAGTATGGTACGACGTAGGAAAATCTGCAAACATGCCCATGTCATCGTGCATGAGACAGCCCATCGTCATAGGAGGCCATGCAAACATGATCGGATTCCAGAAATGGTTATGGAACACCGACTTGCGGCCTTTGGTTTTCGACGGGTCAGGCATCCACACCACTTTTCCTCCCGCAGAAAGCCGGGCTTGAGCGGCACTGTCCAAATCCTTGGTGTACAAGACATTGTCATCAGACGAAGGCATCGCGACACGGGGGTACACCCAGATTTTCCAGCTATTTGTCAATGTTTTTCCGGCATTGACCGTCAATGTCAGTTCGCGCGCAGCGGAGACATTGAGCCGCGTCAGCGGAATCTCGATCTTGCCGGCAGCGGACACCTCGTATGAAGGAAAATCATGCTTGCCGGCATTGCCATGAGCCAGGATTGTTCCATCCTCGCTTGAAATAGTCCACTTCACATCGGCTTTCCTGAACGGGCGGTCGCTGTAATTGTAGACCTCAACACGTCCGCTGAACACTTCATCATTGAAATAAGTGCTTTTTTCATATCTCAGAAGGACTACGGACGGTGCGCAGAAGGACCGCCATCGCTCAGGGGAAACCAGCCCTTTGGAATCCCAGAACGGATCCAGAATTCCTACCGGTGCATAGCCCTGTCCCGTGAAATCATTCAATGACAGCAGCTGGAATCCAGCCGACAGCGAAGAACGGAGCAATGCTTCCATCACAGCCTTGTATTCCAATACGGTCAATGCTCCCGAGGCCTGGAAAAAGTCCTTGGCCTGTCCCAGCATACCGTTATCTTTCAGCATATTACGCCATAGTTCCAGGTTGCGTGCACGAACCGGTCCGTCGAATTTCGGAATCTCGTCGAAATCAGGATACATGCATCTCTGACCTGATTCATGGGAGATTACGGGGACGTCCACATCCGATGCCACGTTCACGTCCCAATCGGTGCCCGGGCGTCCTTCATAAACCTTGGCAGCCCCTTTTGGAGTATCTTGTGAGATGTAATATTGATCTGACGGAATCCTGGTCCTCGCCGTAGAACCGCTGTACAGATGTCTGGAATCAAGTTTTTCCGCAGTGGAGGTCAATTCCTCGATGAAATCGAAATTGCCCTGGATCTCATTGCCGTTGCAGTAGAGCAGGAACGACGGATGATTGCCGTATTCTTTCAGGATGGCCCTGATTTCCCTCCTGAAGAAATCATAACGCCTCTCATCAGGCAACGCATCCTTTCCCCACATCGGCATTTCTATCTCAAGATATACGCCCGCCTTGTCGGCTGCACGGAAGGCTGCATCCGGAGGGCACCATGAATGGAAACGCATGTGGTTCATGCCATAAGACTTGACTATACCCATTATCCTTTCCCAAGGAGCATCTTCGACAGGAGCATGGCCGGTTTTCGGGAACACGGCATTTTCGACGGTTCCGCGCAGATGGACACGATGGCCGTTGACCATTATATGATGGGCATCTCTTCCGACGGAACGCATGCCGAAGGTGGTTTTCACGACATGTGCCGATGAGGAATCATTGACCGGACACAGAGTACATTCCACAGTGTAAAGGTCAGGATGGAACTCATCCCACAGGAACAACTTTTCCCCGTCAGGAGCAAGGGCAATTTCCTTCTCCGCTACCAAAAGGGAGTCGGAGACATGCAAAGGCAGGCTGCTCGTGACAACCCGCCCGTCAGGACATGTGACGCGGAACCGGGCCACAGCTTCGCATGGTTTTCCGGTCATGCAGGACACCGCCAGCCTCGCATTGACACTGCTGGACTGCAATTGCGGATACAACTGAAGGTCCTCAATGCCAAGCGGTTCCAAAGCCATGAGCTTTATCTCGCCGAGGATTCCGTTCCAGTTTATTTGTGTAAACTCGGTGTGGGCGTGATCCCATTTGTGGGTGTCATATTGGAATCTGTTGTCGATGCAGATGGTGATACGATGAGTCTTTCCCGGCGTCAAGAACGGCGTCAGGTCATGCCTGTGAGGTACGCTTATGTAATCGCAACGGCTGACTTCCTTGGTATCGACCCACACCGAGCTGAGCCAATGGGTGCGTTCCAGATACAGCACGATACGCTTTCCAGTCCATGACGCAGGAATTTCGATATCACGCTGATACCATGCCGGAGCCATATATTCATACAGACGGGTGAGCCTGTCCACATAAGAATATGGATTCTCATAACCTATCTTGTAATCATCGGTAATGCCGGGAAGAGTGATGACATCCTGAAGTTTGTGATTGTATCGCGGAGACAGGGAACCCCGGCGGAAATCCATGACATCTGTCTGGAATCTCCACTCTCCGCTCAAATCCATCACTTTCTGCGCAGATATATCATTGGCACACAATGACATAATCCAGGCGACAATCGCGAGGACAGAGTATTTTATGTTCATTCGTTATTTTGCCGACGGCGCTGTCTGAAAATCTTTCATTATAGTGACCTTGTACGGGTGGCGCACTGCCTCCTGAGCAGCATTCTGCGCTACGGCTTTCTTGCCGTCATCCACAGTCGCAGGAGCAAAGGAGTTACCTGTCACTTTCTTTCCGGAAATCGCTTCGAACCAGGTGCAGGCAGCGGTGTAACGTCCATAATTGACCTCCAGATGGTATCCGTCGCGGTTCATTTTGTCTCCGATATAGGAAGTGCGGGCATTCTGTATGGCGGTTCCCGACGGCACCAGGACATCGAACTTATTGTCTTTCAACGCATTCTTGGTCGCTGCCACGATAGCCTCATACATCTGCATCTGGTCGCTTCCGTATTTCGGGAATTCGCCATGGTCGGAATCCGAGGAATAAGCCCAGGTCTGGTGCCACACCAGCTTGAAGTCCTTCTTCTGTGCATACCTCCGGAGATATGATATCAATGACTTGAGATATGGATTATATGTATCGTATTCACCGGATTTACCGCTCGCCTGCTGAAGGCTGATATAATCCCACGGCTCATCCAGAAGCGCGTCGATAAGTTTTGTTTTCGGGGTATTCGTCTTCTCTCCGTCGACGATTTTCCTGTAAGCATATTCTGCCTTGTCCGACACGGAATTGTTGTAATGCCTTTCCAGCGAACAGCCTGGGATATACATATTGCCGATCACGACCTTTATCCCTGCAGCATCGAAGAGTTCGTAAAGATATTGCTCCACAGCATCTTGCGAGAAACTGTTGCCGATTGCGAGTATCCTGATGACCCCGTCATCCTTCTTTTCGGCAGTTCCATGAGTCTCTGAAGGAGTCTGCGCCGGAGAACATCCGGTAGCGGGATATGATGTAACGGCAAAGAATCCTGCAAAGAGGAGTCCGCATATTTTTCCGTACAATGATTTCATAAATAATTATTGTTTCAGTGTCACTTTTGACAGTTTGAGCCAGCCGTCGGATGTATAATTTCCTTTTGCCGATGTAAAGATACCAATCTTTTTGGTCTCTGACGCATAATCCACGATTCCGACAGCCCAAGTATACTCACCGGGGGCAATGCCGTCGGCTTTCACAGTGAAAGAATATTGCTTCGGAGAGCCCTTTATCCACTCATGCGGCTGGGCCTCCTCATCGTAGAACATCTTGACCGGCTTGTCGGAAGCGTCAAGGAGGGCGAAAGCCACCTTGTATTTACCCACGAAAGGCTTGAAATTGGTAGGGCAATATGCGTATCCGACATTGGCCCACTTATGGACGATTTCCTCTGTTTTTCCCGCAATCAGTTCCTTCGGAAGAATCACTTTGGCCGGATAGAGCCTGTAGTTTCCGTCCTTTATGAACTGCTCGACCAGGTCATATGCTTCGTTGAACCATGACCATGTCTCACTGACGGTGACATTGTCATTGTACCGGAAATCCATCATGTTCGCACGAGCTTCGCGCGCCATGTCGAATTCACCTTTCCTCACGTCGCCCCAGTCTTTATATCCTTCTGATTCCCAGCGCATAGGAGCATCACCATGAGAGGCTTTCACCCAGCCGCCTTCGGCAATTATCGGAACAATGTTGCGGTACTTGGCCGCTATGTTCTTTTCCCATGACCCGTAGTAAGTCTTCATTCCGAAGGCGCCGCTGCCGATTCCGAAACCTTTGTTCACAGCTGACTGGACCATGTCCTCGGAATCAGGATTCACACCGTCTGTAGTAGAACCGAGAGAACGGTGATAGTTTATGAAAATCGGAATCTTGAACTCCTTGGCAAAAAGCGACGTAACCCATTCAAACACAGGCTTCTTGGGAGTTTCATCACCTGTAGAGTAGATACAGCTGTGATATTCGCCCCATTTTCCGATGCCCACGCCATGCACAAATTCATAATGGTCAGGGTCATTGATTTCCTGTGCAAAGTCATGAACGAACTTTTCGTAGCATTGCTGGAAAACCGGATCATCCGGATATGGAGACCACACTTCCATCGAGCCTGTCTTGGTGGCATATCCTTTCGCACCCTTGTCCCGCACATAGAGAGGCGTGCAGAACTCATGCTTGTCACGGCTGTCGATGCCATAGCCGAAGCCTACGCGCATGTTACGTTTGCGTGCTTCCGCAATGAGGCTCTTATATCGCTGCGCATAGATGGTATTGCATCCTTCCTGCCACACGTAGACACCCTCTTCCGGGTTCAGCTGTCCCCACGAAGTCCTTATCAGCAAGGTACTTGCATATTCCGAGACATTGACCGGACCGACGGATGATTCCATGGAGTCATATCTCTTCCAGAAATCGGAGAGGTCATTCCCCAGTCCCGCATAAAGGACCCAGCCGCAAAGCGGATTCCTCAGTACGGTAGTCTTGTCCGGCGTGATGTTGATTGTCTCATAACTGTCCGGATTGTGTGACGGGCCATCCTCTCCTTTTTCTCCGGAGCAGGACGAAAGAATCCATGCCGAAGCAGCGGCACATATCATCAAGTTCTTGATATCCAATTTCATAATAACATTATTTAACATTGACCTTGGTAATTTTCAGCCAGCCTTCCGCAGTTATTTCGCCTCTGGTCGCGAGCTGGATTGCCGGCTTGTCGCCGTCATCGGTATTGACTATGGCCACAGCCCAAGTGTATTCACCCGCAGGGACATTGACAGTGACATCTGCCTTGTAATCAAACACTTTGGCATTGACCCAAACTGAAGGCTCGCATTGTCCGTCGACTTGGACCTGGGCGACTTTGCCGGTCTTGTCGAGGAGTGCGAAGGCGACCTTGTAGCGATAGTTCCACTGCGGAAGGTTGTTCGGGAAATAGCCCCATCCCATGTTCTTCCATCTGTGGGTGAGCGTCACTTTGGTGCCTTTGGACACCTGTTTCGGAACGCCGGTCTGCTCAGGATAAAGCCGGTATCCGCCTTCGGCAGTAAATTGCTGGACCAATGTAAATGCATCAGTGAACCAGGACTCGGTTTCCGCACCGACGCGGAAGTCCATCATATTCACCTTGGCCACTTTACAGTCATCGTATTCTCCCTGGCGCACATCTTCCGGATGACCCTTGCGGTATCCCCTGGAGTCATTCCAGTAACTGTGCTGGCTGACAATCCAGCCGCCTTCCATTATTATCGGACGTTTGTACATCCATGAAGCGGCATAAGCACGCTCCCAATCCCGGTAGTAATCGCTCATGCCGAATGCGTCCTGACGCAGACAATAGCCCTTGCTTACGGCAAGATTCAGAAGTTTCTCGCTGTTCGGATTGGCAGCTCCGTCGCTTGCGGGATGACCTATTACCCTATGATAGTTGATTGCAAGCGGAACGGCGGTGAAGTATTTTGTATATACTCCTGTAATCCAATCCATTACCTCATATTTGAGGCGCTCCGTATTCTCGGTGACGGCATTGCCGTTCTCATAAACGACATTGTGTCCTTCGCCCCATTTGCCGAGGCCGTAGCCGTCGATGAACGCAGTCTTGTCAGGGTCATTGAAATCCTTGGCAAGTTCCGCAATGAACATCTCGTAGTATTTCTGGAAGACAGGGTCCTGCGGATATGGAGTCTTGCGCTGCGGGGACTTGGCGTTTTCCAGCCAATAGGTGGCGCCATGGTCGAATACGAACTGCGGGGTGTTTTCTCCCTGGTCTCGTCCGTCCACGACTACACGGAACGATATGGGAAGTCCCCTGTCAAGCGCGCCGTGAATCATCTTGTAGAGTTTCGTGGAAGGGTCACGCCAGGCATAGACGCCTTCCTGCGGATTGAAGGTACGCCAGTTCGTCCTTATGTAACAAGCTGAAGCATAATCACGTACCAGAACATTCTTTCCCAGCTCCGAGACATAGATTTCCTTGTCCCAGTCAGATGGATCTCCTGACCCGCTGCCGTACATGACCCATCCGTTGAGAGGGTTGTGGAGCACGGTCTTCTTGTCGGGGTTGAATTTTACCACCTTCAGGTCTCCCGTGTTGTCAGAACCGCCGCCGGCCCCGGAAGTCTCCTTGGAGCAACAGCACAAAGAGCACAGTGCCAGAAGCACCGTGCCCATTTTTTTTAACGCTTTTCCATCCATATTCTCATGTTTCGCAAATCAAAGATGATGAAATTCGTGCCGCTAGGAATCTTGAAGTAATTTCCTCGCAGATATGATCCGCCTTCCATATCCATCCATTTGCCCATTGTCACGCTCTGGTCATAGTTACTTCCGGTCCATACAGGAGCGAATACGTATGAGTTGTTGGTGTTGTATGCATTTCCATTATTGTACCCGTCCACTTTAAGGCTGGAGATGATGGCGAAATCCGTTCGTCCTGAACCGAGGACACCGCCTGTATAGACAAGTATCTGAGGGTCAGCCAGGGAAACTTTACATTTCAGATCCTTGCCCGTTGCCGACCAGCCGACAGATTCGCCGCGTCCGTAGATCTTGTCTACCGTGGTGGTGATGTACGCGTGCCCGTTGTCGCCTTCGTCAGGGGTCTTGAGGTTAGGATACCATGATACGGTGAACGGCTTGAGGTCGGTCGCCGGTGAATAGATGGTCGCCTTGGCGGTCTTCATATCCACGACCACACGGTACTGACCTGCAGATGTGATGTTCCATGCGAACGGCTCTTCCTGCATGGTGATGTCGAAGGTCTTGCCGTCCTGGAGTGCAGTCTTGCCGTCCTTAGGTGCGATGTAATATCTTACGCCCTCATATTCCACAGGAATCTGGAGGTCACCGATGGTGAGGTCGCCAAGCCATGCGAACTGGAACTCGTTTTCAAGTGTTCTGGAGATTTCCTCCTCTTCTACGGCCGTACCGCCTACGAACATCTTGTCCGCATCGAACACCGTCACCTTGATAGGGGTAACGACCACCTGCATGGTACGTACCTCAGGCATTTCGAAAGTAGAACCTCCTTCCCACTGTGCAACTACGCGATATTCGAGTGTAAACTGCTTGTTTACAGGCAGTCCCCATCTTTCCGTAGCCCATGTATTGAGCTGTTCCACGGTAAAGCTCTGGCTGAACTCGCCCGGGTCCATATCTGTCCTGATTACTGTCTTGGAGCCGAAGTTATTTCCGAGGACATCCAGCTTGGTCTCGTATGAAATCATATAGTCTTCGCCCATATCTCTGGCTTCAGTCCAACTGAAGGTAACTGCATCTTTCTTCAGGTTTTCCTCCAGAAGCACGACATTCTCAGACGATGCAGAAAGTGTCAGTTTTTCCTCTACGGGTGCGACATCATGGTCAGCCGGATCCCACTGGCAGGACATGACTGCTGCCGCAGCGGCAAGCATTGACAATGCCTTATTCATATATTTCATAAAGTTATCAATTTTAAATGTTCAATTATTCACCATATCCCGGGTTCTGCGGGAACTCGCTGCCTCTGTTGGCATCACGGATTTCCTGTGGAACCGGCCAAAGAGCGAAGTGCTCGTCGATCTGGTCCGCAATGGAAGGATTGTACTTCTTCACACGGTTAACATATACGTCCGCACCCATTCTCACGAGAGTAAACTTACGGCTTTCCTCGCCTACCATCTCGCGGATACGCTCGTCAAGAAGCTCATCCACAGTAACTTCAGAAGCCTCCAGGTTTCTGACCTTGGCTCTCTTTCTGATTACGTTCAATGCTTCCGCCGCTTTCTCCGTGTCGCCCATTCCGAGATAAGCCTCTGCAAGATGGAGATAGGTTTCACCCAGACGACACTTCATACGGTCCTTGTAGGAACCTGAAAGCTGGAGGTTGTCAGACTTCCCGAAGAAGAATTTGGTAAGGGCTGGGAAAAGCTGGCCGGTAGCCCATGTCTTGTCGGTAATTTCACTCTTCTTGCCGAGCGAAGCAGGAACCAGAGGATTGTTGTAATACCAGTCTCTCTTGATATTGTATTTTGAGTTACGCATGTCGCCATCCTCGAAGATACCTCCTTCCTTGGCGCCGGAAACCTGTGTGGCACTGGTATTTTTCGTACCGATCCACCATTTCATAGGGGAAATCTGTGCAAGTCCGCGTCCTCCGAGAGAATCGGCAAGGGCGAAACCGTTGATAGCGAAATACTGAGGGTTCCATGCACGTCGTGTCCAGTCGTCGGAATTGGTACCGCCGCCGACGGTCTGATATTCGAACTGCATTACCCAGATGCTCTCGGTATTGCCGCTCGTGCGGTTCTGGTTGTTCTCCCGGAACATGTCGCTGAACGCGTCACCCTTCTCGTTCTTGTTCGCACCGAAACGGGCGGTATTCAATGCAAAATATTTGCTGTCAATGACTTTGAGTGCGCATTTGGCTGCTTCTTCGAAATTCGCATTGTCCTTGGTAAGATGTCCGCGGAAGTTGTACATCTCGCTGAGGAGATGGTAGGCAGCCCAGCATGTAAGTTTGCCGGTCTTCACCTTGTCAGGATCGGTCGGAAGATTTTCCGCTGCAAATGTGAAGTCGTCGATGACATGGCCCAGGACTTCCACTTTCGGTGTTCTGGTAAATGAAAGCTTGAACGGATTTTCGATGGTCTCAACCCATGGAACGTCACCATAAAGATATACGAGAGTCCTATAGGCGTATGCCCTGAAGAATCTGGCCGTAGCGATTGCAATCTGCTTGTCCTCAGGATAATCCCAGTTGGTATTCTTGTCCGCATAGATCATGATTTCATTGGCGGAAGCAATGAGGTTGTATGCCCAGTTCCAATAAGAGCCCACGAACTTGGTGGCCGCCGTCAATGTAAGGTCGGCGAAAGGAGTAAGCGAACCGTCCTTGGCACCGTTCTGGTCCACGATGTCAGTAGCGATCTGGAGCGCCTCGTATGCGCAGGCTGCGCCATGCATGTAGGCACCGTTCTCTCCCCAGGTATTGTATTCTGAACGGGCGATGGAGTACAGTCCGTTGCAGCCGGTCTCGAAGCCCATTGAGCTGGTGTATGTATTGTCAGGTGCGAGCGAGCTCTTGAGATCCTCGTCAAGGTATCCGCTGCATGATGCTGCGGCTGCCATCGCAATGACCATGAGACCTGTCTTGAATATATTCTTTTTCATGTTTCTTCTGATAATTAGAATGTAATTGTAAGTCCAAGCATATAAGAGCGCGCTGTAGGGAATGATGCAAACCATGTATTGTCATAGTTGAGCATCTGACGCATGTTGGAGATTGCACCTACATTGTTCACGCTGACATTGACATCCACTGCGCTCAGGCGAGCCTTCTGTACGGCCTTCTTAGGGATTCTGTAGCCGAGGGTCACGTTCTTGAGCGTGACGTAGCTCATCTTCTTGTAGAAACCGTGGCTGAACCTGTTCACATAACCTGGAGATGTATATTCCGCATCCGGGGTCTCAGGTGTCCAATATTTGGCGCCATGGATATAGTTTCCGGAACCGAATGCCCAGGAACCGATATTGGCGACATTGTCACTCATCCATGTACCGAACTTGCCGTTCAGGAGGAATGAGAAATAGAAATCCTTATACTGGAATCTGTTACCCATTGACATCGTGAAACTTGGCCTGGTGCTGCCGATGATAACGCGGTCATCGGTAGTAATTACTCCGTCGCCATCAGCATCGTATAGTTTGGCATCACCTGGCTGGGCACCTGTCTGGTGCACCTTGGTGTTGCCCTCAGCATCGGTGAACGTAAACTCGTCACCATTCTGCCAGAGGCCTACTACCTTGTAGTCATAGTACACGGAGAGAGGCTTGCCGATGAACCATTTGTTGTTCACGTCATCCTTGCCGTCACCACGGAGTTCCACGATCTTGTCCCTGTTCAGGGAGAAGCTGAGGTCGGTATTCCATGTGAAGTTCGACTTTCTGATGTTTACGGTATTCAATGTCAGCTCAATACCCTTGTTCTGGGTTTCGCCGATATTGTCCCATATTTTCTTGTAGCCGTTCATGATAGGCACGGTACGGGTCATCAGCAGGTCCTTGGTATTGGAGATGTACATGTCCACTGATCCGCCGAGTCTTCCGCGGAAGAAGAGGAAGTCGATACCGAGGTTGGCGGTATAGGTGGTCTCCCATTTGAGGTTCGGGTTGCCGATACCGTCTGAAGGAAGATATGCAGAGTTCACTGCGGTAGAGCCGTCGCCGTAGATATATTTCACGCCGTTCGTAGCGTAAAGGCGGTCAAGGGTCTGATATCTGGAAATCGCGTTGTTTCCGTTCGCACCATAGGACAGACGGACTTTGAGCATGTCCACCTTGTCGGTATTGTCCTTGATGAAGTTTTCCTCGGAAATGTTCCATGCCACAGCGGCAGACGGGAAAAATCCGTACTTGTTGTTGGCTCCGAAAACTGATGCGCCGTCAGCGCGTCCGGTCAATGTCACGAGGTACCTGCCCGCATAACCGTAGTTGAGACGAAGCATGTATGACATCATGTTCTCCTTCCAGAAGCCCGAGCCGATGGTCACTTTGTTTTCAGCTCCGTCCATCTTGTAGAAGCTTGAATCATCGTTCACGAAGCATTCGCCGTTCTGCGATGCGGAAACATTGGATTTCTCCTGCATTGAGAACAAGCCGGTAGCGTCGAAGTGGTGCTTGCCAAAATCCCTGTCGTACTTGAGGATGTTCTCCCAGGTATAGTCGGTGGTATGGCTGTTGCTGATGGAAGCCTTGCCGTCGACCTTCTTGCCGGTTACGGTATTGCGTCCGTAGTATGTGCCGGTGAAGTTGTTGCGGTAGTTGTATCCGAGCTGGGACTTGAAAGAAAGGCCTTTTACAGGGAGCTTGACCTCGACATAGCCGTTTACGAGGACATTCCTGCCGGTATTCTTCTGGTCAGCATTGACATCCTTCATAGGGTTCGGGAGGTTGCTGTAGTCCATCGGCTCCTCGTAGTATGCACCCGTCTCATCCTTGTAGATACCGTATGGAGACTGCTTGATGGCATGTTCGAGATTAGGGGTGACGCCGCCTGACTCACGGTTCACGAACTGTGTGGTAAGTCCTACGGAAAGCCAGTTGTTAAGTATCTGGTTTATGCTTGCATATACGCTGACACGGTTATAGTTGGAGTTGTATACGACTCCCGGGTTATGCAGGTATGAAACTGCAGCCATGTACTGGGTCTTCTCAGTACCTCCCGAGAAGGTCAGCTGATGGTCCATGTTGAAGGCATTGCGGAACACATAGTCCTGCCAGTCATTGGTGATGCCTAGAGCGTAATTCTGCTTCTCTGACGCGCTGATGACCTGGCCTGCGATAGGATCGAGGTCTTCGCCGGTAAGCTGTTTGGTTCCGAGACGGCCCATATCCTGCTTGAACCTTATGAATTCCTGCGGGCCCATGACCTGGATCCGCTGCATAGGCTGCGCAATGCTGAGTCTGGTCTTGTAGGTAACGCTCATCGTACCCTCCTTTCCCTTCTTGGTCTGGATGAGGATGACACCGTTGGAACCTCTTGATCCATAGATTGCTACAGAAGAAGCGTCCTTCAGGACAGTCATACTCTCGACGATATCCGGGTCAATATCGGCAAGTCCGCCCTCGTAAGGAATGCCGTCCAGGACAATGAGAGGGCTGTTGGTAGCTGACAATGAGTTCTGACCACGGATAAGAAGCGACTGGTTGGAACCCGGTGCTTCGCTTGAAGTAGTGACGGTAAGACCTGCCACCTGGCCGGAAATGCGGTCCATGAGGTTGCCGGTAGACACCATTTCGAGGGTCTCGCGGTTCACGACGGAAAGTCCTCCGGTGAGGTCCTTCATCTTCTGGGAACCATAACCGATTACCACAGCATCGTCCAGATTGAAAGAATCAAGGACGAGCTTCACATTGATGACAGACTGGCTGCCAACCAGGATCTCCTGCTCCTTGTAGCCGAGGCAAGAGTAAACGAGTGACGATGCTGAAGATGCACCAATGCTATAAGCTCCGTTTCCGTCAGTGACAGTGGCATCCTTGGTGTTGCCGCTCTTCACATAAACGACTACTCCGGACAATGGGGTACCGCTTTCATCTACGACATTTCCGCTGACTCTCACGTTCGTATTCTGGGCTGATGCATTAAAAGACATCGCCGTAACAAAACTGAGTGCCACTGTCATGAAGGCAGTTCTGATCGCTTTAATCATAATCGAAAATAGTTTTGTTATTAATTATAAAACATTATTTCACTGTAATTTTCCCGACTTTCAGCCAGCCGTCAGCTGTAAGGGATGCGGCATCGACTGCCATATTCAGGCCCGGGACATCATTTTCCCGGGTATCGGCTATCGAGACGGCCCAGGTATAAGTTCCGGAAGGGACATCTCCGAGCGCGACTTTCATGGTATAGCTCACCGGCTTGCTCTGTCTCCAGTCCGAAGGTTCCGCCTTCGAATCCACGAACGTCTTCACCACCTTGCCGTTACCGTCGATCAATGCGAAAGAAGGCTTGTACCTGAAATTCCACTGTCGGATATTGTTCGGGCAATAACCCCAACCGAGATTCTCCCAAGTATGGGTCAATGTCAATGTTTCCCCGGATTCCGCTTCCTTCGGGAACATCACCTGCACGGGACAGAGCCTGTAGCCGCCGTGACGGATGAACCTTTCCACAAGGTCCATATTCTGGAACCATGTCTCGGTTTCATTGCCGACCCTGAAATCCATCATGTTCACATGCGCCTCTTCCCCGGCTTCCATTTCAGCCCTGCGGACCTCCTCAGGATGTCCCTCATGATATTTTCCGCTCGGATCTATCCAGTAGCGATGATGCGCTCCGGTAATCCATCCGCCTTCCAGTATGATAGGGACCTTGAAGTTCCATTTGGCAGCGAAAGCCTTTTCCCATTCTTTGTAATATCCCGTCATTCCGAAAGCATCATGACGAAGGCTGTATCCTTTTTGAATTGCACTTTCCAGCATTCCCTCGGAATCCGGATTCGGCTCGTCGTCCCACCCGTTCACAGTCTCTTCCGCGAGCACCCTGTGATAGTTCATCAGCAGAGGGACATTGGTGAAGTTCTTCGAATAAAGGTCTGTAATCCACTCATATACGGGAATCTTATCCTTTCCGTCGATATATTTCATGGAATGGGCTTCGCCCCATTTTCCCAATCCGTAGGCATCTATGAAATCCACTTCATCAGATGAATTGTACCTGGCCGCGAAAGCCTTAATGAAAGCGGCATACTTTTCCTGAAACACCGGATCATCAGGATAAGGTGTATAAACCTCCTTGTTTCCCAATTTGCTGGCAAAGCACTTGGCGCCCGCGTCGATTACGAACTGAGGAGTATTCTGTCCCTGGTCACGTCCATCCACGACGATACGGAAAGCCAGACGCATGCCTCTGTTTCTCACTTCAGCCAAAAGCCTGTACAGAGGGGAATCAGGATCATTCCAGAAATATTTTCCTTCCTCCGGTTCCATGGAAGCCCAGCTGGTGCGGATATAAGCAGTCCCGCAATAGTCTGACACTCTGACTTTTCCACCCGGAACATCGGCAGGAAACTCATCATAATGGAACACTTTTCCGAAATCCGCATCCCAATTCCTTCCCATATACATCACCCAGCCGTTAAGCGGGTTCTTGATGACGGACACGGTGTCCGGTGCGATGTTCACCACCTCATATCCAGGCGCGCCCATCATGACCTCTGCACGAAGAGGCAGCTCCGCGGATGAAGGGCCTGCAAGTATCTCGAATTCACCAGGTTCAATGATGAAAGATCTGGATTTCACGTCATAGAACGAGAATGCATCAGGACCCAGTAAGAAAGTCATGCGGACAGACTTGCCGGCCGGAATATAGACTTTCCCGTAGTCTTTGAGTTCCTTCACCGGTCTCGCAACTGAAGAAATCTTGTCATTGACATAGACCTGGGCGATTTCGGACGCTCCGACCCGGCCGGTATTGGCAACGGTGAACGAAACTTTCACGCTGTCGGCAGACAGCTTTTCCACATTCATGTCGGAGTACTCGAATGAAGTGTAGGAAAGGCCGTAACCGAACGGATATCTCGGCGCGATGCCGCTTCTGTCATATCCCCTGTAACCGCAGAATATCCCTTCACGATATTCAATTCTCTTGAATGGTGTGTTCTGAGTCTTCACAGGAGTATTGTCATAATATGAATCATGTACAGGATTGTCAGTCCATTTGTCTTCTATGGAAATAGGGAGCTTGCCGCTTGGAGAAATCTTGCCGCTGACAATGTCAGCAACGGCTGTACCGCCTTCCTGGCCTGCATACCACGCATAGAGGACAGCTTCCACACCTTCGCTCCAGCCGTTGAAATCCACGCCTCCACCGGCATTGAGAACCACAGTGACATGAGGATGCACCTCAGTCAGTCGGGAAATCATTGACCTTTGCTCCTGAGGCAGTTCGAACGGCCTGTCGAAGCCTTCGCCCTCGATATTGCTGTTGAACCCTCCGCAGTAGAGGACACGCCCTGCCTTGGCTACGGCAGCATTGAACGCAGATTCATTGAACATGCCAATCTTGAGCTTTGCGATTGCATCGGAGGCGTTGTCGAAAAACTCGAAGCGGATTGTATAGTTCTGACCTTTCTTCACGTCGAAGAATGCCGTTCTGGAGGACAATGAATGATTACCCCAGTCCCCTGCGACAAGTTTGTCATCGACAAACAGTCTGTAGCCATCGTCTCCGGACATCAAAAAACGAAGTTTTCCACTCTCCGGGGCTGTATAAGTTCCCTCCCAGCGTACCGAAAAACCATCTTCCGGGATACCCTCGGCAGGAGATTTCCTTCCCCAGTTGAAATCCACGGCAGCATCAGTCCTCACGACTGTCGGGTTGCCGTCAAAAGTCTTGTTATCATAGTATTCGGCTCTAAAGCCGTTGGTTTTTCCATCCTTGGATGCCACGATGTCGGAAGAAATGTCGGCATACAGGTCATCATCCGAAAGCACCTGCACATATTTCTCGCCGAACTGCTTCTTAATACCGTCCGCCACCGTTACCGTATGGAAAGGCGTCACGAATCCGCTGCCGCCTCCGGTCGTCGTCACACAAGCGTTCGGCCCCATGACCAGCACACGCTCACGCTTGCCGTAAGGAAGTTCGCCACCCCTGTTCTCCAGCATCACGATACCTTCGCGCGCAAGTTCCAATGCCGTAGCCGCATTTTCAGAATTATCCTTTTCAATGCTTTCGTCAAGTATCGGCTTGTCCAGAAGTCCGAACCTGTCCAATGTCGACAATATGTTATATACCTTCCTGTCAATGGTTTCCTCCGAAATGACGCCGGATTCTATAAGAGGCATGATCCTTTCTTTAGTAAGATACACGCCCTTAGGGCATTCCAGATCAAGACCGCCATTCACGGTTCCGGATGTGGAATATACGGAAGTCCAGTCGGACATGAGAATGCCGTCGAAACCCCACATGTTGCGGAGGACCTCCACATTCATATAAGCATTTTCCGATGCATGAACGCCGAAAACCGGATTGTAGCTGGTCATGACGGCTCCGACATGAGCCTTCTCGACTGCTTTCCTGAATGCCGGGAAATATATTTCATGAAGTGTCCTCTCATCCACGTCGGAACTTGCATGATGGCGGCTCCATTCCTGATTGTTGGCCGCAAAATGCTTGACGGTGGCAATCACGCCTTCCGCCTGTACACCTTCTATATAATGTTCTGCGATTTCAGAGGCCAGATACGGGTCCTCGCCGAAATATTCGAAATTCCTGCCGTTCATCGGAGCCCGGTAGATGTTCACGCCCGGTCCGAGCAATATGGCAACTCCCCTGGCCTGGGCGTCTTTGCCCAGACCATGACCGAGTTTTTCTGCCAAATCCCTATTCCAGGTAGCGGCGGTGAGTATTCCGGACGGATAAAGAGTGCTGACAGTATTGTTGCGTATGCCCTGAGGACCGTCAGCCATACGGATCTGAGGTATGCCCAACCTATCCACGCTCCTCATAACGAAAGAAGTAACGGCACCTATATAATCACACTTTTCCTCCAGTGTCATTTTAGATACGAGTTCACGTACCCTGGCGTTTTCCTTGTCGGGCTTTACCATGTTATATACATTGTCGCTGCCGACAGCCATGTCAGAAACCAGAAGAAGAAAAAATGATAGAACAAGAGTTATTGTCTTCATAAAGATTATGTGGTTTTAAATCCGACGTCAAAAATAAGATAACGCCGGACAACATAGGGGCCACATTTATACGTAAATGGTTCGTTTTTGTACAATCTATTGTCTATCAATGACTTTAACATAGATATTTATTTTATCCTTCTTTACAAAAAAAAGAAAGATTTACGAAGTATCGTCAATCGAGATAATCGAGGTTTCTGTGGAAAACAGTATTTGCGTCAATCACATGAGCGCGGACAAAGACATGAACAATGTCATCAGCAATGCATCTATCTGCTCTTGCAGCTGACGGATATGTTGCCAAAGTCGATGGCAAAAATGGAATTACCTTACCCCGCAATCCACTTCTCGACGGTGCGGGTCTGTGAAGAAATATTCACGCCGACCTTGACGAGGTTCTTGCCTTCCTCGAATTTGTAAGGAAGCATGTAGCCTTTGTCGTCAATCTGCTTGAGCGCATCTTCCGCCGAACCGTCCACCTTGAATTCGAAGACATAGATGCAATTATCCGTATAGCAGACGGCATCAGCCCTGCCAATGGCGGATTTCACTTCCGTGCGGATATAGAAGCCGAGCAGAGAGAAAATCAGATAAATGATTGTCTGGTAATGCTTTTCTGTTTTGTTTTCCAAGTCGTTAGGGATTCCGGCAAGGTAGGCCTGCAGCTTTTCCATAGCCAGGTCAATGTCCTGCGAATCCATTGCCGCATAGAAATGTGCCACGAATCCGGACGCGGTACCCGCCTTGCTCGGATACTCCCCCAAGAGTCCTCGTGTGAAACCGATCTTGACTTCTTTGTTCGGATATCCAAGTGTATAGAGCTGCATCCTCTCATCATAAGACTTAATGGTCAGATAACCGGTCTGGTAAAGCATTGGCAATGAATTGTCCGAAATCTCCGGCGAGACGTCGAAATCTGATTGCGGAACGAGCGGAATATTATCAAGCGTGGTTTCGTCGATAGGGTTTTTACGAAGTCTTTCGATGAGATAAGTCGGGGTGCCGGTATCGAACCAGTAACTACCAAAACGCTTTTCGTTCAATGACTTGATGAGACTGAATGGATTGTAGATATCCTCTGATTCTTCGCAGAAATGATAGCCGTCGTAATTTGCTTTCAGCAATGCAAGTGCGTCTTCATAGATCACTTTCTGTTTGTCAGCAAGTGCCTGAACCTCATTTTTCATGTTGTTTTCCAACTCAGTCTGTGAGATTCCACACAATGCAGAGTATTCCGGCATCATGGAGATATTCTGGAGATTGTTCAACTCGCTGAAAATGCTGAGTTGTGCAAACTTGTTGATTCCTGTGATGAAAACGAACCGCAGATAAGGGTCGAGGCTCTTTATCGGGCTGTAGAAATTCCTCATTATCTGCCTGAGGACCGGCAACTTGCACTTGTCGTTCATTACGTCCAAGAGAGGAGCGTCATATTCATCAATGATGATGACCGCCTGCTGGCCTGTCTGCTCGAAAGCGGCTTTAATCAGGAATTCCAATCTCGCATTTACATCAATGTCATCGACATTCGGGAGTTTTCCATAAATGGCCTCATACTCCTCCAATTTATATCCGAGTGTGCGTACCAACTGCTCCTCATTCAAATGTTTGGCAGTGGACATGTCGAAATGAAAAACCGGATGCTTCGTCCATTCCTTCTTCAATTCGCCGGCTTTCAACCCCTCGAAAAGTTCCTTCCTGCCCTCGAAATAGCAGTGAAACGTAGAAGACAGCAAAGACTTGCCGAACCTGCGCGGCCGGCTCAGAAAAACGTACTGATATTTATTTGCGATATCATCAATATATCCTGTTTTGTCGATATACAGATAATTATCCTCAATGATTTTGTCAAATGTCTGTATCCCAATCGGGAATCGCCTAATCGTCGT
>UMKZ01019196.1_pt1 | contig 23075 bp, 20 predicted proteins | sample 1966441 | NCBI WGS metagenome assembly UMKZ01 (sample SAMEA4836189, study PRJEB28245) | human gut metagenome | biome: gut microbiome; material: fecal sample | place: Denmark | collected 2008
TCCCCCAGGCTTTCCTTCCCCCAGATCTTCCGGTAAAGCTCGTTTGCGGTAAAGAAGGTGTTGGGATACCGCACGAAGAGGGTCAGGATGCGGTATTCCATATCGGCCAGATGGATGCTCCGGCCATCCTTTTCCACGCAATGGCTGTTGGAATCCAGCGTAAAGGCCGCACAGTGGTAGCCGCTGACGCTGGGCTCTGCGGCATCCATCTGGACGCGGCGGATGTTCGCCATGATGCGGGCCAGCAGAACTTTGTGGTTGTAGGGCTTGGTCAGGAAATCATCGCCGCCCAATTCCAGCGCCCGTACCACGGTGTCTGTATCATCCAGACAGGAAGTAAAAATGATGGGGCAGTGGTGCCAGCTGCGCAGGCGCTGACACAGATCCATGCCGTTGGTGTCCGGCAGAAGGATATCCATCAGGATCACATCGAACTTTTCCCGGGCGTGGCTCAGGGCTTCGCCGCCGGTGTCAGCGCAGACCACCTCAAAATTCTGCTGACTTTTCAAGAAATAGCTGGTAGTGTCCCGGATCACCGGATCATCTTCCACCAGAAGAATGCGGATCATGCGGTTTGCCCTCCCCTTTTCGGCGTGAATTTGCTATAATATCTTTATCTAGTATACCGTATTTCCGGGCCGTTCTCAACCGGTTCTTCAAAGTTTTGCAGGGGGTCTTTTTATGATAAAAAAGCGATTTCTGCTTCCGGCTGCCGCCGGGGCACTGGCACTGGCCATTGGGTTGGCAGGGATCTGGTTCAACCAGCGACTGCCGGCGCTGGCGGATTTTGGAGTCCCCGGCATGGACTCCGAAGCCCAATTGATGGCATGGGCTGCCCTGTTCCCGGAAAAAGGCGTGGCTGCCCTGACCTTCCGCACGGTGCTGCAGTGGATGGCCATAGCGGTATTCTGCACTCTGGGAGCGGTGGTGCTGGCCCTGTACCGATACAAGCCTCAGAAGGAACTGGGGTATTTTCTGCTGTATCTGACAGTGCTGACCCTCTGGGCTCTGGTGATCATTCTGGCTCCGGTGGGGAGTTCCGGCTGGAGCGTCTTTTTCCGCCGGGGATTCTTTACCGTCACGGTTCTGGCAGGTATTCTGCTGTGTGCCGCCCTGACAGGGGCTGTGCCGGTGTCTCACGGGCAGCGGCTCGGTTCCCTGCTTCTGACGCTGGGGTATCTTGTTCTGACGCTGATTCCCCCCAGCCGTGTACGGGCGGTGGGGCTGCTTTTGGGCATGGGCTACTGTCTGGGCATACTGATGGCAATGTATGCCCGGGGCTCCGACGCTGCCCTGCTGATGCTGTTTCCCTGTGCCATCACCATTGGCTTCCGGGTATGGGTGGTCCTGCCGGGCATGCAGGTGCCGTTTTTTCAGGAGAGCGTGTTTTTCTACCTGTTCCGGTGTGCCCGGATCTACGATGCGCCTTTTACTCTGGGCTGCATGGCCTACGTCTGCCGCCGGTATGCCCTGCAATTTGACCGGGCGGAGCAGCTGGCCCGGGAGCTGGATGCCCGGGTCATTCAGCGGACAAAGGCCCTGACGGAGGAGACCGAGGCCCGGAAAAGCATGATGCTGAACATTTTCCACGACCTGCGCAGCCCCCTGTTTGCGGTCAGCAGTGGTCTGGACACGCTGGAGACTGCACCGGAGGCCCTGCCGGCCCTGCTGCCCGCCCTGCAGCAGCGGACGGCCTTTCTCCGCCGCCTGACGGAGGATCTGTTTCTGGCTGCAAAGCTGGAGCAGAAACAGGTGATGCTCAACGAGGACCGGGTATCTCTGGGGGAGGTCATCGCTGCGGTCTGTGACAGCTGCCGGGAGGAGGCTGAGAAGAAGGGCGTGGTGCTTCAGGCTCCCCCGGCTCCGGAGCTGCCGGTGTGGGGCGACCAGATCCGGCTGCAGCAGATCCTGCAGAACCTGTTGACAAATGCCATTCACTACACCCCTGCAGGAGGGAGCATCACCGTCAACAGCCGGGTGGAGGCCGGTGCTGCTCTGGTGAGCGTCCGGGACACGGGCTGCGGCATTGCGCCGGAGGATCAGGCCGCCGTATTTGACCGGTATTTCCACACCACCACCTCTTCCAAGCACGATTCCACAGGTCTGGGACTGACCATTGCGCAGGAGCTTGCCCACCTGCACCACGGAGAAATCCTATTGGAAAGCGAAGTGGGCAAAGGCAGCTGCTTCACATTAAAGCTCCCTCTATTATCCGCTTAACAGAGAAATCCCCCCGCCATAGGCGGGGGGATTTCTTTATAGCATCTTATTTGAATTTAAGCCAGCGGGTCCCACAGCTTCATGGGCAGGGGCTCCTGATCCAGCAGGGCGCGCTGGGCATCGCTCAGCAGGCTCTTGCGAACGGTGATCTGGTAGACATTGGCCTTGAACCACTTTTCGCTGCCGATGTAGTAGCCCTTCTGGCCGGAGGCATCGCCCCAGCTGTTCTCGATCTTCCAGCGGTCAGCCTTGCCGTTCTCGTCCAGATTGACACCGCAGAACATCATGCAATGGTTCATGGTGCTTTCACGGGTGAGCAGCCGTTCGGCCTTGGTCATGCCAAAGGTCAGGCCGCCCAGCACCTCGCCGTACTGGAAGCAGTCGGGGTCCCAATAACCGTTGGCGCGGTCGCCGTCGGGGTGGCAGTCGCAGCTGAACATGACCCCCTCCCCTGCCTGCAGCTGACGGATGGTCAGATCCTCCAGCTCCTCCTGCGAGAGGTTCAGCCAGAACATATTCTCCTCCACCACGTCACCCATAAAGGGCTGGCAGTAGGTGCGGTTCAGCGCATGGATGGGCGAGGAGATGATGACAACGTAATCATCCAGATCATTGCCCACATATTTTTCAAGGAAGGTGTGCGGGGTCAGGTTCCGGTCGCAGTGGTAGTGCTCATCCTTGTCGGTATACTCAAAGTCAAAGCTCCTGGGAGGCTGGCCGTAGAGGATGCACAGGGCGTTGTAGATCTCCGCCAGCATCTCCTCGCGGCGGGCGGCCGTGTCCTTTCCCTCTTTTGCCATGGCCCGCAGTTCCAGCGCATCCTCCCGCAGCTTGCGGTTCAGGATGGGCAGATACTTGGCCGTACCGGTGGAGTGGACAGTTTCCGGCATGACCCAGGAGGGCACCACACCGTACTTTTTGATCAGGCTGATGGCCATATCCCACTGGCCGCCGTCGGGCAGCGGGTTGCCCAGCAGGGTGTAGGTCTCACGGTCGGTCAGGTCCTGATCCGCAAAGTGGAGGATGTTCTCAAGGAAGAGATTTGCCTTTTCCAGCTTATCGTAGAACGCCAGATAGGTGGGAGAGAAGGAGAAATCCTCCAGATCGCACTTGGCGATCACCCGCTGGCGCAGGACGTTCAGGGTGGAGAACATCCAGCAGCGGCCGCTCTGCTTCTGGTTGGTGATGTTATTGGTCTTGACCAGCACAGAGAAGTCCATCCGCAGCTTGGCAGCGGCGGCGGGCACAAAGGCCGCGTCCGGCAGAGCCGTGCGGGAAACTGCATTGGACATCACATTCAGCTCCGGGCGGGCAGCATAGCCCTGCTCAAAGCGTTCCAGCATCCGGGCATCAATGGGAGTAACACGATTCATTTGATTCACGCTTTCTTTCTGAAAAGATCAATCCTTGAAATAAGCATTCTGCACGGCCAGCAGGACACCGGCACGGCTTGCGGCAAAGTTCAGGCCGCCCTGCAGGTAGCAGGTGTAAGGCTCACGCAGGGGGCCGTCGCAGGAGAGCTCGATGGTACTGCCCTGGGTAAAGCTGCCGCTTGCCATGACGACCTCATCGGTATAGCCCGGCTCCGGAGAGGGTTCCGGTGCGGCATAGCTGTCCACGGGGCTGGCGGCCTGAATGCCGCGGCAGAAGCCGATGAGGGCATCGGCGGTATCGGCATCGAAGCAGGTCACGATATCGTTGTGGTCCTCGCAGTAGCGCGGGATGGGCTTTTTGCCCACCAGTTCCAGCAGGCACTGGGCATAGATGGCGGTCTTGATGGCCTCACACACCACGCCGGGGGCATAGTAGAAGCCAAGGTACATATCACGGGGCGTTTCCAGCGTACAGCCCAGCTCCTTGCCCAGACCGGGGGCGTTCAGGCGGTAGGCGCACAGCTCCACCAGATCCTTCCGGCCCGCGATATAGCCGCCGGTGGGGGCGATGCCGCCGCCCGGGTTCTTGATGAGGCTGCCCACCACAAGGTCGGCACCTGCCTGGCAGGGCTCCTTCATCTGGGTGAACTCACCATAGCAGTTATCCACAAAGATGATGATCTCGGGGTTGGCGGCACGAGCCGTGTCGGCGATCTTCTGAATGGTATCCAGATCAAAGGCATTGCGCTGCAGGTAGCCGCGGCTGCGCTGGATATGGCAGACCTTTGCCCCCGGGGCCTTTTGAGCGATCAGCGCGTAATCCGGGGTGAAGTCGGCCTTGAGGGGGGCTTCGTCGTACCGGATGCCGTAGTCCATCAGGGTGCCGGTGCCCTTGCCCTTGCCGTCCAGACCGATCACGCCCTCCAGCGTATCGTAGGGGCGGCCGGTAGCAGCCAGCAGGGTATCCCCTGCCCGCAGCAGGCCGAACAGGGCCACCGCCAGCGTATGGGTGCCGCTCTGGAACTGACTGCGCACAAGGGCATCCTCCGCGCCCATCACCTCGGCAAAGATCTGCTCGAGCTTGGCGCGGCCGGAATCCCACAGGCCGTAGCCGGTGGTGCCCAGCATATCGGTGGAGGACATCTGGGTATCGGCAAAGGCCTTGAGCATTTTCAGCTGGTTGTAGTCCCGGATCTCCTCCATGTGGTGGAAATAGGGCTGGCAGAGTTCCATGGCTTTTTCGTCCAGCGCCAGGACTTCGGGTTTGTAATCAAAAAAGTGGTTCAGCATTGACATAATCTATCCTTGATCTTTATTTTCATATCGGGCATATTCTCCCAGCTTTTCAAAGCCGAGGCGGGTATAAAAGTGCACCCGTTCCGGGGAGCAGAGGAAAAGGGGTTGAAGCCCCTGCGCCGAGAGGGTGTTGGCCAGCCGGACGATAAGCCGCCCGCCGATGCCGCGCCCCCGCAATGGCTCCGCAGTCTCGCCGCAGGCCATGTACGCCTGCTCCGTTCCAATGGCGTAAGCGCCCACGGTGCAGGCAAGCTTCCCTCCCTGCTCCAGAGCCCAGACCACAGCCCTGCCGCGGGCGCGCTTTGAGCAGAGCTCAGAGTAAAAATCATCCCGCCGCGTGGGGCGGTCCGGAAACAGCATCTGTGCAACGGGGCCCGCCGGGGGCTCCGGGTCAAAATGCAGGGAGGCCCAGAGCGTTTCTTCCACAGCGGGTTCCGGCAGCTGCTTTCCCGGCGCCAGGCCAAAGACGGAATGGGACTTTGCCCGGGCCCAGCCGGTGGGCGGCGGGCACTCGGCTTCGTCCAGGATGACCGCCTTACAGCCGCAGAAATGCAGGAAGCTGGCCAGTTCGTCCGGGTTGGCGTGGCCCGCCAGCCAAGCGGTGCTGCCGCCCACATCCAGCGCCAGCGTTGGCCCGGCGAAGAACCGGCCCGGCTGGCTTTTGCCGAAGAGCGCCAGCGCCTGCGACATCGTGATCCCAAGGCAGAGCTTTCCGCGGCAGGCGCTGCGGAACCGCTGCCTCTGGCGGGGCGTTCTGACCTGCGTGATCATTTCAGTGCGTTGACGATGTTCTTGAACTCGCGGCCGCGCACCTCAAAGTTGGGGTAGAGGTCGAAGGAGGCGCTGGCGGGAGACAGGATGATGATATCGCCGGGCTTTGCGGCGGCACGGGCCAGCTCCACAGCGTGCTGCATATTGTCCGCGTGCTGGATGGGCAGTGCGGCCTCGTTGAAGCCGGGGTCTTCCCGCAGGGCCTTTTCAATGCGGGGGCCGGTGGCACCCATCAGCACCAGATCCTTGACGTGGGCCACGATCTCGGGAGCCAGCGGCTCATAGGGGATGTGCTTATCATAGCCGCCCGCAATGAGGATGACCTTCTGGTCAAAGCTGCGCAGGCCCGCAATGGTGCGGGTGGGGCTGGTGCCGATGGAATCGTTGTAGTAGAGCACACCGTCCAGCGTGCGCACCGGCTCAATGCGGTGCTCCACGCCGGTAAAGGTGCTGCCCACCTTCTGGATGGCCTCCACGGGCACCTCGCCCCAGACTGCGGCGGCAGCGGCCAGCAGATTCTCGATATTGTGCAGGCCCCGCAGCTTGATGTCCTTCTGGGCCAGGAAGGGCGTTACCACGCCGTCCTCGGCCATGCAGAGCATGTTGTCCTCTTTGCGCAGGAATGCACCGTTGTCGGTATCGTGCAGGCGGGTGAACCAGACCTGCTTACCCTTGCAGTCCTTCTGCATGGAGCGGCTGATCTCGTTCTCGTAGCCCAGCACGGCACGGCAGGGCGGGTTCTGGTAGAGCAGGATGTTGCGTTTTGCGTCGATGTACTCCTGCATATCCTTATGGTGATCGAGGTGGTTGGGGGTGACGTTGGTCACCACCGCGATCTTCGGGCTCTGGTGCATGCTGATGAGCTGGAAGCTGGACAGCTCCACCACAGCCACATCCTCCGGCCGGACCTCGGGCAGCATGGGCAGCAGGGCCGCACCGATGTTGCCGCCCAGATGCACTTTGCGGCCTGCGGCCTCGTAGAACTTGGAGATGAGGGTGGTGGTGGTGGTCTTGCCGTCAGAGCCGGTCACGGCCACGATCTCGCAGGGGCAGAAATCGAAGAAAAGCTCGACCTCGCTGGTAACCATGGTGCCCGCCGCCATGGCATCCTGCAGGGGCTTTTCAAAGTAGCCCACAAAGCCGGGGGTGCGCATGATGATATCCTGGCCCTTGAAGCCGTCCAGATAGTGTTCGCCCAGGCTCAGGTCAATGCCCAGTTCCCGGATGGTAGCGGCATAATCGCCAAACTCCTCCACGCTCTTTTTCTGGTCGCACAGGGTCACATGGGCCCCCAGTTCCACAAACTCCTTGATAAGGGTCTTGTGGCTGACACCGGCACCGATGAACGCCACCTTTTTGCCCCGGATGAGTTCTGCAAGCTTCTGCTGATCTTTCTGCATAAAGAAAGAACCTCCTCTATGAAAATTCAGGCTGAAATTGATTCACTGTTCCATTTTACACCTTTTCCAGCCAATTGGCAACGCCAAACCTTGTTCTGGCCCCGGATGCACCGAAATCCTATCTGAATTCACAAAATGTCGATTGTCTTTTCCGACCGTTTCCGCTATACTTTAGTTGTATCATCTTACAAGGAGCGCATTTTCTTGAAACATTCCCTGATCCGCTTTTCCGCAGTGGTGCTGACCATTGCGTTTGTTTTTGCCCTGACCGGCTGTGGTTCGGGCTCTAACAGCTTCACCTGGTTCGTGGACAGCATCCCGGCCAACCTTGACCCGCAGGTGGCCTCGGCTTCTGCGGATGTCATCGCCTGCGAGAACCTGTACAGCGGCCTTGTCCGCAAAGATCCCAGCGGCAAATATGAGCCTGCCCTCTGCGAACGGTGGGAGAAGTCCTCCGATGGCCTCACCTACACCTTCTACCTCAAGGACGGCCTGACTTACACCGCCGCCAAGGGCAACGCCACTGACTACGCCATCACCGCCGAGGATTTTGTGTTCGCTTTCCGGCGCTTGTTCCGGGCGGAGACCAACTCCCCCTACGCGGTGGAGTTTGCGGCCCTTGAAAACAGCGCCGCGGTGCTGGCCGGGCAGATGCCCGAGAGCGCGCTGGGAGTCACGGCCTCCGGGCCGCTGACGCTGGTGTTCCACCTGAGCAGTGCCGATGACAACTTCCTCGAGAAGCTCGCCCTGCCCGGTGCCATGCCCTGCGATGAGGAATTTTTCAATTCCACCCGGGGCACCTACGGTCTGAATGCTTCGTCCACCCTTTCCAGCGGCAGCTTCTACATCTACAACTGGACAGCCAGCGGCCTGTTCCTGCGGCGTGCCCCCTCGGGCAGCCTCATCGACAGCCTGCGGCTGGTGCAGAACACCAACAGCGCCGGGCAGTCCGCCGCAGAGCTGATTGCCAACGAGAAGTGCTCTGCCGCCCCGGACGACACCGCCGCGCCCACCACCCTGACTTCCCTCTCCTACTCCGATACCACATGGAGCCTGCTGTTCAACTGCAGCAGCGTGTTTGCTTCCACCGAGCTGCGGCAGGCACTGGCCTCCGCCGCGCGGGGTGCAGCCGAGGTGCCGGACGGCGGGCTCTATGCCGCCGCCAACGGTCTGGTACCGGACGGCCTGACTGTGGACGGCATGAACTACCGGGATACCGCCGGGGATGTGACTCCCGCCGCGGTGGATGCCCGGGCGCTCTACCTCACGGCGCGGCAGACGCTGACCACCTCCGACTTCAACAAGGTCAGCCTGATGGTGCCCGCCGGTTCCGGCGTGACCAGCGCCGCTGAGGAGATCAATGGCGTGTGGCAAAAGGAGTTTTCCCTCTTCTTCTCCGTAGAGGAAGTGGACGAGGAGACCTTTGCAAAACGGCTGGCCGAGGGGGACTACACCATCGCCTTGGCCCCCATCAGCGCCGAGGGCGGCAGTGTGTACAACATGCTGAACCAGTTCACCGCAGCGGGCGGCGGCCTGACCGGCTATGCAGATTCCCTGTATGCCACCCAGCTGCAGGCCAGCACCCAGGCCACCGGAAGCTCCCGCTGCAGCCTGCTGGGCGATTGTGAGCGCCAGCTGCTCAGCGATGCCGTGACGGTCCCTCTGTTTGCCCAGCAGAAGCGCCTGCTGATCGCACCCGGCATCCAGAACCTCATCTTTGACCCCTTTGGCCCGGTGCTGGATCTGACCTATACCACAAAAGAATGATGTGCCACAAAAAATACCGGAGCAGCCGCCTGCCCCGGTATTTTTCTTATCCCTTTTTGATGCCGAACAGCCTGCGCAGAACGCCGCGCAGACACTTCGGGCTTTTGATAACGACCACCTGCATCGCTCTCCCGCCTTTCGTGGTGTGATACCACAATATAAGCGGCAGGACGGCAAAGTGTGCGGCTCAGGCCTTGTTCCCGGTCAGGATCGGTGTATCCGGCACCGTTTCCACGACCACCAGCGCCCCCTTGCGGGTGGAGATGGTGATGCAGTCTGAGCCTTCGGCATACTCATTGCTGACTCCCAGCGGGTAACCGGCCACCAGCACATCATCGGTGAGCTCATAGTAGGAACCGTGCTCACACACGCCCTCCGCCCTGCCCTCCATGGGGAAAGCGGAGAAGTAGAAGAACTCCTCCTTCGGGTAGGCACGGGTCTCGCCGGAGCGGACAAAGGTAATGCGGCTGCGCTCATCCTGAAGCGTTGCCCGCACCCCCCGTTCTTCCAGCCCAAGGCCGGTGGCAAGATTCGAGAGGGTATGCTCGATCCGCCTGCCGCCCAGCGCCCCCAGAAGAAGCACCTCGGTAAAGCCCTTCTCACTGGCAAGCTTAGCGGCATATTCGGTGTCGGTGTCGTCCTTGACGTGAGGCAGGACGATGATATCGTCGTTCTGCTGCACCGGACAGGGAGCGGTATCGAAGTCTCCCAGGATGATATTGGGCTTGCAGCCCAGCGGCGCGCAGTTGCGGTAGCCTGCATCACAGGCGATGATGAAGTCATCGGGGCGGAGCAGACGCTTCAGCTCCGGCGAGACCGGGCAGGCCGAGAGGATCACGCAGCGCATCACATTCCCCTCCTCTGCCAGTCCTTGACATCCTTGACTTCCTCATACATAGCACAATAGCTGTCGTACCGGGTCCGGGAGAGTTTTCCCTCGGCCAGAGCGGCACGGATGGCACAGCCCTTTTCCGTGCGGTGGGAGCAGCCCGTGAACTGACACTGCCCAAGGTAGGGCCCGAACTCCGGGAAGGCGTGCTCCAGATTCTCCTTGGGGATGAACCCGGCGCGGTTGGCTTCCAGGCTGGCAAAGCCGGGGGTATCCGCAATGCGGCCTCCAAAGGCCTCAAAGATGGTCACCTCGCGGGTGGTATGGCGGCCGCGCCCCAGCTTCTGGCTGATGGCGCTGGTCTCCCGCTCGGCCTGAGGCAGCAGAGTGTTGAGCAGGGTCGATTTGCCTACACCGGAGTTGCCGCAGAAGGCGCAGAGCCGCCCGCTGATCCACTGCCTGACCTCGTCCAGCCCTTCCCCGCTGTCGTAGCGGATGGCAATGAAGGGCAGAGTGGATCTTTCATAGGCGCTGCGCAGGAACTCCACCTCACCGAGGTCAGCCTTGGTGCAGACGATGACGGGCTGCACGCCCTTGTCCACGGCGATGGCCGAGAGCTTGTCCAGCACCAGTGTGCTGGGGGTGGGCTGGGTGGTGCTGGCCACAAGGAACAGCACATCCAGATTGGCCACAGGCGGCCGGACAAACACGTTTTTGCGGGGTGCGATCTCGGCAATGACTGCCGCGCCGTTCTCGGTCTCCAGCGTCACCTCATCGCCCGCCACGGGAGTGATCTTCTGTTTGCGGAAGATGCCCCGGGGCTTGCACTCGATCACACCCTCTTCGGTCTTGACGTAGTAAAATCCGCCAATTCCTTTTACGATATATCCCTTCATCCGTTCCTCCCTCAGGACAGCAGCGCGCTCCACCAGTCGCCCAGGCCGGTGCCCTCACTGCTGGAAGAATCGCCGCTGCTGGAAGAGCTGCCCCCGATCAGGCCGCTCCACCAATCGCTGGAGGAGCTGCCCGGCTGTTCAGCCGGGGTCTCAGGCACCGGCTCGGGGCCTGCGCTCACGGTAATGCTGACACGGCTGTTCACCTTGACGGTAGATCCTGCCGCCGGGCTCTGGCCGATGATGGTACCTGCGGGCTGGTCGCTGTACTGCTCGGTGGTGCTGCCAAGGCCCAGCTTGTTCTGCACCAGCACGGAGCGGGCATCGTTCACGCTCTTGAGACCGGTCAGGGCAGGCACCTTGGCCGTGGTGTTGACCTGCGGGCGGCTGACATAGACCACCACCGTGGAGCCTGCAGCCACCTGACTGCCCGCAGCAGGTTCGGTGCGGATGATGGAGCCTGCGGCCACGCTGGGTTCCACCGCCTGGGTGATCAAAACAGAGACCCCCAGATCCTTGAGCTGCTGCTCACCATCTGCCTGCACATAGTTGGAGACATCCGGCACGGTGACATACTGGATGCCCAGGCTGACGGTCAGGGTCACGCTCTGGCCCTCGCGGACGGTACGGCCCGCCACCGGGGACTGCCGGTAGACGTAACCGACGGCGTAATCGTTGCTGTAGGCCTGCTCCCAGTTGATGACGATCTGGCCGGATGCCACCTGCTGGGAAGCGTTGACCTCATCCTGGGTCATGCCGCTGTAATCTGCCAGCACCACATCAGCCTTTTCCCCCATCAGGGAGCTGGAATCATTCAGGATCATCCAGCACAGGGCAGCGCAGGCCAGTGCAAAGGCCACGGTGATGCCAAACAGCGCCGGCAGGAACACGGTGCGCTTTTTCTTTTTTCTGCCTTTTGCCGGGGCACTGCCGCGCTCCGGACGGGATTCTTTTCTGGGCATAGGGGGTTCCACCACCTTTTCAGGAATTTCATCGGGGAGATAGGTGTAGTTGAACACGATGGCCGGGTTCTCTACATAGGCGTTGAGGGCTTCCAGCATCTCAGCGGCGCTCTTGTAGCGGTTTTCGGGCCGCTTTGCCATAGCGCGCTCGGTGATCTCCACCAGCCCCACCGGCACCCAGGGAGCCAATTCCCGCAGGTTCCTGGGCTGATCCGAGATCTGCTTGATGGCCACCTCCACCACGTCATCAGCATCGAAGGGCAGATGCCCTGAGAGCATCTCGTACATCATCACGCCCACCGAATAGAGGTCACTGGTGAAGTCGGTCTCATCGCCCTTGGCCTGCTCCGGGCTGATATAGTGGACGCTGCCCATGGCCTTGCCGCCCGAGAGCTGGTTCTCGGCCCGGGAGATGCGGGCAATGCCAAAATCCATCATCCGCAGCTGGCCGTTGTCCAGCAGCATGATGTTCTGGGGCTTGATGTCCCGGTGCACCACGCCGTTGTGGTGGGCATGGTCCAGCGCTTTCAGGATCTGAGAGATAAAGTGGACGGTCTCCCGGCTGGTCAGCTTGCCGCCCCGCTCGTTCAGATACTCGCGCAGGGTCATACCGTCCACATATTCCATGACGATATACTGCAGATGGTCGCTCACCGAGACATCATACACCTTGACGATGTTGGGGTGGTTGAGCAGCGAGATGGCCTTGGACTCGTTCTTGAAGCGGCGCACAAGGTCAGGGTCGTGCATAAGCTCCTGCCGCAGCACCTTAACGGCCACGACCGTGCCCTCCGGCACCGGGCCGCCCGGCCCCACAACGGCCTTGTAGACATTGGCCATGCCGCCGGTGCCGATGAGTTCCCGCACCGTGTACAGACCATCCAGCGTTTTGCCGATCAGGTTATCCATGGTGCACCTCCGTAGGTTCCACAGCCAGCAGCAGGGCGGTGATGTTGTCGGAGCCGCCGTTCTCGTTGGCGGCATCCACCAGCCGGTCGGGCAGATCGTAGAACGGGCCCTGCGCCAGCAGCTGCTCCATCTGCTCCACCGGCACCATGTTGGTCAGGCCGTCCGAGCAGAGCAGCAGCAGATCCTTTGCCTGCAGCTGCACCGAGGTGACCTCCGGCTCCAGCCGGTAATCCACGCCCAGCGCCCTGGTGATGATGTTCTTCTGGGGATGGTGCTCGGCCTCCTCCTCCGTGATGGTGCCGCAGTCCACCAGCTCCTGCACATAGGAGTGGTCGTGGGTGAGCTGGGTCAGTTTACCGCCCCGACAGAGGTAGGCGCGGGAATCGCCCGCATGGCAGAGGGTGGCCTCCCCACCCCGCACCAGTGCGCAGACCGCCGTGGTGCCCATACCGGCCAGCGATTCCTCGTGGGCGGCTTTGTTGAACACATAGCGGTTGGCGCTGATGAGGGCCTTTTTCAAAAAGGCTCCCTCCTGCCCTGCTCCGCACTGGGCGTACTGCTCCTGAAACACCTGTTCGATGACATTGCAGGCCCCCTGTGAGGCCTCGCGGCCGCCTTTGGCACCGCCCATACCATCACACACCAGTGCCCAGACAGCACCGCCAGGCAGCTCCCCGGCACGGTAATCATCCTGATTTTCCTGCCGGACGCGGCCCACATCCGTTTTTCCTGCTAGTTTCATAGGCTTCTCCTCTTGCGATTTACGCCTTACCATTCATTTCGTCCCGGCGCAGCTGGCCGCAGGCGGCGCTGATCTCGCTGCCAAGACGGCGGCGTACCGTAGCGTTGACCCCCAGGCTCTCCAGCTTTTTCTGGAAGCGCTGGACATTGGCGGCATCGGTAGCCGAGTAGGGGCTGCCGTCCACCGGGTTGATGGGAATGAGGTTCACATGAGCACCCATGCCCCGGATGAGGTCGGCCAGCTGTCTGGCACAGGCATCGGAATCATTGACACCGCGCACCATCGAATACTCAAAGCTGACCCGGCGGCCCGTGGTCTCCTGATAGCGGCGGACGGCGGGCATCAGCACCTCCACGGGGTAGGCATCATTGACCGGCATCATACCGCTGCGGATCTCGTTGTTGGGGGCATGCAGGGAGACCGAAAGGGTCAGCTGCAGCTTTTTCTCAGCCAGCTGGTCGATTTTGGGCACCAGACCGCAGGTGGAAAGGCTGATGTTGCGCATTCCGATGTTCACACCCTCCGGGGAGGAGATGTTCTCAAGGAAGCGCATGACCTCGTCAAAATTATCCAGCGGTTCCCCGATGCCCATGAGGACGATGTGGGAGATGCGCTCCCCGATGTCCTTCTGGGCGGTATAGATCTCAGAGCAGATCTCACCGGCTTCCAGGTTGCGCACCCGGCCTGCCTGGGTGGAGGCGCAGAAGCGGCAGCCCATCCGGCAGCCCACCTGGGTGGAGACGCAGACCGTGTTGCCGTAGTGGTAGCGCATGACAACGGTCTCGATGCAGTTGCCATCGGCCATCCGCAGCAGATATTTCACGGTGCCGTCCTTGGCTTCCTGCCGGCGCTCGATCTTGGGGGCAGCAATGTAAAACTGCTCTTCCAGCTTTGCCAGCAGGGTCTTGGGCTGGTCGGTCATGGCAGAAAACTCGGTGACCAGCTTCTGGTGCACCCAGTGGAAGATCTGCTTTGCCCGGAAGCCCGGCTGACCCATGGCTTTCAGCGCAGCGGTCAGCTCGGCCAGCGTCAGGGAAGAGATACAGCGTTTTTGTTCCATGGTATTCTCCTATGAATCAATACGAACCGGACGGCGGGTTCATTGCGTTTTCTGCATGGCGCAGAGGAAAAAGCCGTCCATCCCGGTGCGGGTGGGCACCGAGAGCGCCCCGTGCTCCCCCACTGTCATTCCGTCAGGGAACGCCACAGCGGGCCGGACCACCCGGAACTCCGGGTGGCGGACAAGGAATGCCGCCACCTGCTCCTCGTTCTCGGCGGGGTCGATGGTACAGGTGGAGTAGACCAGCCGCCCGCCCGCTTTCAGCAGAGCAGCTGCTGTGTCCAGAATGGACGACTGGGTAGCCAATAATTCATCGTGGCGTGCTTTTTCCAGCGTCTTATAGCGGATATCCGGCTTTTTTGCCAGAATGCCCAGGCCGCTGCAGGGGGCATCCACCAGAATGCGGTCTGCGGCGGGCAGCTTTGGGTTGGGGCGGGTGGCATCATTGCAGAGGGCAGTGACATGGGCAAAGCCCATCCGTTCCACAGCGCTCCGGATGAGCCCGACCCGGTGCTCTGCCACATCGCAGCTGTACAGTGCGCCCTGCCCCTGCATCTCCTCGGCCAGCAGCAGCGTTTTACCGCCGGGTGCCGCACAGAGGTCGATCACGGTATCGCCGGGCTTTGCCTCCACACAGAGGGCTGCCAGCTGGCTGGCCTGCCCCTCCACATGGAAACAGCCCTCCTTGAAGAGCGGGTGCTCCGCCGGGCTGCCCTCAAACTTTGCCAGCACGCTGCCGGGCACAAGGCCGGGCTGTGCGCTCTTCACGCCGCTTTCCAGCAGCTTTTCGCAGAGGGCCGCGGCATCCATTTTCAGGCAGTTGGCCCGCAGGCTGGTGCAGCCGCCGTCGGCGGTGTGGGTCAGGATGCCCAGCGCTTCCTCAGGGTAATGGGTGCGCAGGAACTCTGCCACATCCTGCCCCGCAGAGCCCAGCACCATGAGGCGCTGGGTCTCGTTCCGGAAGCGGGCAGTTTCCAGATCATAATTGCAGGCTTTGCGCAGGACGGCATTGACCAGCCCGGACGCACTCGCCTTTTTGAAGGTGCGGGTCAGCTTGACGGCCTCGTTCACCGCCGCCGACACCGGCACCTGCATATAGCGGGCCTGCGCCAGTGCGGCCCGCAGGATCTCGCGCACCTGCGGATCCAGCCTGGCAAGGCCCTTGGGCAGAAACTGTTCCAGAATGAAATCCAGCGTGCCCTGATGTTCCAGCACGGTGTAGAAGATGGCACCGGCAAAGGCCTTATCCCGGCCCTCCAGTTTCTGGCGGCGGAGTTCGGCATCCAGCACAAGGTTTGAGAAGCCATCCTGCTCCTGCCGGACCAGTGCAGCCACTGCCGCTGCCCGTGGATTGGCCGCCATCAGAGGGTATCCCCCGCTTTGAGGCGCAGACCAGCCGCAAAGGAGGTGCCATCCATCGGCTTTTTGCCCTCAGGCACCACATGAAGCAGCTGGATTGCGCCATCGGCACAGGCCACCGTCAGGGGCTTTGTGGAAAGCACCGTGCCGGGAGCCTCACCGTTGGAGGCAGCCACGCGGCACTCGGTCACCTTGACCTTTTTGCCGCCTGCGGTCACGAACCAGGCCATGGGCCAGGGGTTCATGCCGCGCACCCAGTTGTGGATGTGCGCAGCAGTATCGGTCAGCCTGAACTCTGCCAGCTCCTTGTCCAGCATGGGGGCCAGGGTGGCATTCTCATGCTGCTGGGGCTGGGGCTGGAGGGTGCCAGCTTCCATGGCGGGCACCGCCTCACAGAGGACGCGGGCACCTACGGCGGTGACCCGGTCGAACAGCTCGCCGCTGGTCTCCTCCGGGCCGATGGCGATCTTCTCGCAGACCAGCACATCGCCGGTGTCCAGCCCCTCGTCCATCTGCATGATGGAAACGCCGGTCTCGGTGTCGCCGTTCAGAACAGCCCACTGCACGGGGGCGCTGCCGCGGTACTTGGGCAGCAGGGACACATGCAGGTTGATGCAGCCATACTTCGGAGCTTCCAGCACGGACTTGGGCAGGATGCAGCCGTAGGCCACCACCACGATGAGGTCAGGGGCCAGCGCCCGGATGTTGGCATCCTCGCTGCCGTCCCGCAGGGTGCGGGGCTGGAACACGGGGGTCCCATGCTCCAGAGCAACTTCCTTGACCGGGGGCGCGGTGAGCACCTGCTTGCGGCCCACCGGCTTATCCCGCCGGGTGTACACGCCGCAGATCTCGTGACCGGCGGCATACAAGGCCTTCAGGCACTCCGCGGCGATATCCGGGGTTCCCATGAACAGAATGCGCATCAGTTGTTTCCTTTCGCTTCACGGGCAGCCTTTTTGCCCTCCTCGGTGTCCTCGTAGAAATACTCGCTGGACTCCATGATGGTAATGCCGTCCAGATGGTCATTCTCGTGCTGGATGCAGCGGGCCAGCAGGCCCTCGGCCTCCAGCTCGAACCAGTTGCCGTTGCGGTCCTGTGCACGCACCTTGACGGCAGCGGGACGGGTCACGGCACCGTTGTGACCGGGGAAGGACAGGCAGCCCTCGTAGGCGGTCTCCTCATCCTCAGAAACAGCCAGGATCTCGGGGTTGACAAAGTCGATGAACTTGTACTCATAATCCTCGGGGATCTCCTCGGGGGCATCGGTGGTGTCCCACACCACGAAGACGCGGCGCAGCATGCCAACCTGAGGGCCTGCCAGACCCACGCCGTCGGCGGTGATCATCGTCTCCCGCATGTCATCCAGCAGGGTGGCAAGGCGGTCGTCAAAGTTGGTCACGGGGCGGCAGACCTTGTTCAGGATGGGGTCGCCCTCTTTTACGATATTGCGGATAGCCATAGTGGTACCTCCAAAATTTGTTGTGTTGTATCAGATATCCCCGTCCGAGTGCAGATCGACCACAACGGTGGCCTTGCCGGGCAGCTTTTCCCGCTCGTAGAGGGTCAGCGTTTCCCGGATAAGGTCCCGGAAACGGCGGTCGTTGCGGCACTTGACGGTGAGTTTATAGCGGTAGGAATCGTTGATCTTTTCAATGCTGCCGGGGGTGGGGCCCAGCACCCGCAGGGGCAGGTCGGGCTGTTTGGCCGCCTGCCGGCCCAGCAGGGCCGCAAAGCGGGCGGAAGCCCGGGCCACCTCGCTCTCCTTTGGCCCGGCAAAGCCCACAACGCAGAGCCCGCAGAAGGGCGGATAAAGCCCCAGCTTCCGGTAGGCGATCTCCTGCTCGAAGAACGCGTCGTAGTCCTGCGCGGCGGCAAGGTTGAGCACCGGGTTGTCCGGGTCGGTGGTCTGGATGATGGCAAAGCCGGGGTCTTTTGCCCGGCCGCTCCGGCCCACCACCTGCGTGACGAGGCTGAACACGGTCTCATAGGCCCGGAAGCCCTGGGCGAACAGGAGCGAATCGATGCCCAGCACGCCCACCAGCGTCACATCCTCGAAATCCAGCCCCTTGGCCACCATCTGGGTACCCACCATGATGTCATATTCATGCCGGGCAAACTTTGCCAGCAGCTTTTCGTGGGCATCCTTGGCGGCGGTGGTATCCTGATCCATCCGCAGGATGCGGGCCTCCGGAAAGAGCTTTGCCAGCTCCTCCTCGGCCTTCTGGGTGCCAAAACCCCGGTACTGCAGTTTTCCGCCGCAGGCGGGGCATCTGGCAGGGGGCGGGTCCAGCTGGCTGCCGCAGTAATGGCAGAGCAGCTTGTGGGCCGATTTGTGGTAGACCATGGGCACGCTGCACTTCTGGCATTTGAGCACCTCGCGGCAGTCCTCGCACTGGGCCACGGTCTGGTAACCCCGGCGGTTGAGCAGCAGGATGGTCTGCTTGCCTGCCTCAAGGTTGTGCCGGATGGCATCCTCCATGGCAAGGCTGATCTCCCGGGGGTTGCCGGAGGCAAGCTCGGCCCGCATATCCACGATCTGGACCTTGGGCAGCGGGTTGCCGCCATAGCGTTTGGTCAGGCACACCAGCTGGGTGCGGCCATGCTGGGCGGCATAATAGCTCTCGGTGCTGGGGGTGGCGCTGGCCAGCAGGAGCAGGGCCCCGTTCTCCGCCGCGCGCTGCCGGGCCACCTCGTGGGCCGAGTAGCGGGGCGCGGATTCGGAGCGGTAGGTGTGCTCCTGCTCCTCATCAATGATGACAAGGCCGATGTTTTCCAGCGGGGAGAAGATCGCGCTGCGGGTGCCCACCACGATATCCGCGCCGCCGTCCTGGATCATCTGCCATTGGAGCAGGCGCTCGGTGTGGTTGAGGGCGGAATGCTGCACGGCCACCCGCTTGCCAAATTGGCTTTTCAGCCGCAGGATCATCTGAGGGGTTAGGCTGATCTCAGGCACCAGCACCAGCGCCCGGCGGCCCATCTGCAGGCAGTGCTCAATGAGCTTCAGGAACACCAGCGTTTTGCCGCTGCCGGTCACGCCGTAGAGCAAGGCCGAGTGCGGGGCTGCATCCTCCAGCCCGGGCAGCAGCGCGTTATAGGCGGCCTGCTGCTCCTCCGTGAGAAGGATGGGCTCGTTCTTCAGCGGGATGGAAGAATACAGGTCGATGGATTTGTTCACCTTGCTGCATTCCAGCACGCCCTTGGCGCAGAGGTTGTCCAGCACCGCCCGGCTGATGCCCTTTTCCTCCAATGCAGACAGGGTGCGCTCACCCCCGGCCAGCAGGGCCACTGCGGCCAGCTGCTTGGCGGTCGGCCTGGGCTTTGGGGGCAGCGTGCCCACCAGCTTGTAGGCATTTTCCGTGTGGCGGACGAGCTGCTTTTGAAGCACCGGGGTCACGCCGTCCTCCGCCACGGTGGGCTTGTACTGCGCGCCGTAGGGGATGACCGCCTTGACGGCCTCGTAATAAGTGCAGAAGGTGCGCTCCTTCAAAAAGTGCACCAGCCGCAGCAGCTCCGGGGTGAGGCAGGCAGAGGCCGGGGCCACATCGAACAGGGACTTGAGCTTTGCGCTCTCCGGTTCGGCATCGCAGGCCAGAACCACACCCATCCGGGCACGGCTCCCCCGCCCGAAGGGCACCAGCACCATGCTGCCCAGCCGGACGGTATCCTGCTGGTCGGGCATGACGGCATAGGTATAGAGTTTGTCGAAATGAAAGGTCGCGTTGCTCACTGCAACGCCTACCGTTTTGGGCATTCAGGCAGCTCCTTCAAAACGTTTTAGCGGGTCAGGCCCGCACGCTGGCAGATGACATCATAGAGCCTGGCGGCGCAGGCATCCACCTCGTCGTTGACCAGCTTGAGGGTAAATTTGTCCTGCTGGGCCAGCTCATTGCGGGCGATCTCCAGGCGCTCCCGGATGCTCTCCTCGGTCTCGGTGCCGCGGCCGCGCAGGCGGCGCTCCAGCTCCTGGGTGGAGGGGGGCAGCAGGAAGATGGTGGTGGCACCGGGATACATGCGGCGGATATTGGCCGCACCATGCACATCGATGACCATGACCACCAGCTTGCCCGCGTTCAGCCGCTTGTTGACCTCTTCCTTCAGGGTGCCGTAGTAGTTGCCGTTGAAGAAGTTGTGTTCCACGACCTCATCCTGATCGATGAGCTGCTGGAACTGCTCCTTGGTGCGGTAGTAGTAGTCTACCCCTTCCTGCTCCCCGGGGCGGGGAGAACGGGTGGTTGCAGAAACCGTTTTTTCGATCTCGGGGTGGGCCTTGCGCAAAGCGCTGACCACACTGTCCTTTCCGGTACCGGCGGCACCGGAAACGACAAACAGATATTTTTCATTTTCCATGGTCTTACTGCTCCTCTTCTGTCACTGTTTTGCCCTCGGCCTGACCGGCGGCACGGCTGGCCACCGTTTCGGGCTGAAGGGCTGAAAGGACAACGTGGTCGGAGTCCATGATGAGGACGGCGCGGGTGCTGCGGCCATAGGACGCATCAATGAGCATCCCCCGCTCCCGCGCTTCCTTGACCAGACGCTTGACCGGGGCAGAATCGGGGCTGACCACAGCCACCACCCGGCCCGCGCTGACCAGATTGCCAAAGCCGATGTTGATCAGTTTCATCTTTTCCTCCGAACCATCTGAATCTCAGGGTTTACTCCAGATTCTGGATCTGCTCGCGGATCTTCTCGATCTCCGCCTTCATATCCACCACGATGCGGGTGATATCCAGATCCTGACACTTGGAACCAATGGTATTGGTCTCACGGTTCAGCTCCTGGGTCAGGAAATCCAGCTTGCGGCCCACGGGCTCGTCCAGCTCCAGAATGGAGCGGTACTGGGCGATGTGGCTGCGCAGGCGGACGGTCTCCTCATCCACGGCGGTCTTGTCGCCAAAGATGGCGGCCTCGGTCAGGACACGGGCATCATCGATGTTCCGGTCCTCCAGAATGACCTTGAGCTTTTCGTACAGGCGGTTGGTGTAGTTCTCCACCCGGCCGGCGCTCAAGGTCTCCACCCGGCCCACGCATTCCTCCAGAAAACGCAGGCGGTTCTCCACATCAGCCTTCATCTTGGCACCCTCAGCGGCGCGCATCTCCACAAAACGATCCAGTGCCTGGGCGGTGACAGCGGAAACATCCTCCCACAGCTGCTCCTCATCCACATCGGCGTGGCGGGTGGTCAGCACATCGGGAAAGCGGGCGATCATCCCGGCGGTCACATCGTTCTTGACCTCCAGCGTCTCAGACAGGTCCCGCAGGGCCTGCTGGTAGCTCTTGGCCAGCTCCTGGTTCACAGCCACCACGGTATCGGCGGCATCCACGGTCTGCACCGTCAGGCTCAGTTCTACCTTGCCGCGGGTCACCCGCTCGTTCAGCTGCTTTTTCAGGCGGCTGTCCAGATAGCTGCAGGTGCGGGGCATCCGGGAAGAATACTCAAAGTACCGGGAATTGACGCTGCGCAGCTCCACCGTGATCTCACGGCCATTGCGCACAGCAGTTCCCCGGCCAAAACCGGTCATGCTCAAAATCATGCTTTTTTCCTCGTATTCCAAAGGGTTTTCTGCGGACATTCTTCGTATATGTATCCGCTTTGGGGCACACAGACCCATGTTACGATACATATACTATATATTTTACTCTGCCGCCCCTTTTTTTGCAAGCAATGCGGCGAAAAAAATCTATTTTACCCCCTTGACAAGGGGCAGGAACAGCGCTATACTACGCATTGTGAACAGTGTTCATGTTGAGGAGGTGGTCATACGAATCCGATGGCAACGTCCAAGGAAGAGATCCTGAAAACGAGCCGGGTCCTCATCCAGCAGAATGGATGGGAATCGGTCAACATCCGTGCAGTGGCGGCAGCCTGTGGGGTATCCGTGGGGTGCATCTACAACTACTTCGGTTCCAAGACCGAACTGGTGAGCGCGGCGGTGGAAAGCATCTGGAGCGATATCTTCCGCCACCCGGACGACCCGGCGGTGTTTGAGGATACCCTGTCCTGCATCCGCTGGATGTACCGGCAGATGGAGTACGGCTCTGAGCAATACCCCGGCTTTTTCACCCACCACGCGCTTGGCTTTGTGCGGCAGGATACCGCCGATGGCAAGCAGCAGATGCGGCAGACCTGGCAGCACATCCTGGATGCGCTGACCATGGTGCTGACCAGGGACAAAAAGATCCGGCCAGACGCATTTACTGAGGAGTTCAGCCGCCAGAAATTTGCGGGCATCCTGTTCTCCCTCATGCTTTCTGCCGTGGTGCAGCAGGATTTTGACCCCACAGCGGTACTGGAGATCATCCGCAGGACCATTTATGAAGTGTAAAAAACATCCCACAGTCTTGTGGGAGTTTTTTACGGCCAAAAGTGAACAGCGTTCACATTGACTGCTGTGGAGTTTCTCCCCCAGCATTCCACCCACGGCAGCCTGCACATCACAACGATGCAGTCCGGCCGGCAATCGCTGACCGGATCGCGATAGAGCAGCAAAACAAACCAACCGTAAAGGAGCAATATTCTTATGAGAGCAATCATTGAGACCGTTTTCGACATCTTTTATCTGGTCACCGTGCTGACCTTGGGCATCCGCATGATCCGCGGCAGCAAGGACAACACCCAGTTCCGCCTGTTCGGCCTGATGGCTGTGGTGCTGGGCGCAGGTGACTCCTTCCATCTGGTGCCCCGTGCCCTGGCACTGTGCACCACCGGCCTGGAGAACTACGCTGTGCCTCTGGGCCTGGGCAAGTGGATCACCTCCGTGACCATGACCGTGTTCTATGTACTGCTGTACTACGTCTGGCGAAAGCGCTACCAGATTGAGGGCCAGAAGGATCTGACCATTGCCGTGTACGCCCTTTCCGCTGTGCGCATCGTGCTGTGCATGATGCCGCAGAACCAGTGGCTGACCAACCACACCCCACTGACCTGGGGCATCCTGCGCAACATCCCCTTTGCACTGCTGGGCCTGCTGATCATCGTGCTGTTCTACCACAGTGCCAAGGAACACAAGGATCAGGCTTTCCGCTGGATGTGGCTGACCATCGTGCTGAGCTTCGGCTTCTATATCCCCGTGGTGCTGTGGGCAGACGTCAACCCCCTGATCGGGATGCTGATGATCCCCAAGACCTGCGCCTATGTCTGGACCGTGCTGATCGGCTACAACGCCATGAAGGCTGAGAACGGCAAGAACAACTGAGACCTGCGGGAGCACAAAAAACAATAACAAAAAGAAGGGGCTGCTGCATCAAACGGTGCAGCAGCCCCTTCTGGTATTATGATTTAGACAGGGTGAGACTGATTGGTGTAATCAGCGTGGTCAGCGTCCACGCCCTGCTTCTTGGCATTGCGCTTCTCGAAGAACTTGGGTGCGACCTGCGGGAACATTGCGTAGGTCAGAACATCCTCTTCCTGCGTTGCCCACTTGGCGGCCTCAGCCTTCAGCTTGTCCATCTCGGGAGCCAGGGTGTCGGCAAAGCGGCAGGTGATGGGCTGCTCGT
>UMKZ01013315.1_pt1 | contig 22920 bp, 16 predicted proteins | sample 1966441 | NCBI WGS metagenome assembly UMKZ01 (sample SAMEA4836189, study PRJEB28245) | human gut metagenome | biome: gut microbiome; material: fecal sample | place: Denmark | collected 2008
GCTTCTCATCCTGCAAATTGGCACTGCGTAACCTCTCCGATGGTAGGCACGTTCTATGCTGCTCCCGCTCCTGGCGAGCCTGCTTTTGTTCAGGTTGGCGACGAGGTTGCCGCAAACCAGACGCTGTGCATTGTTGAAGCTATGAAGCTCATGAATGAAATCGGAGCCGAGGAAATGGGCACGGTACGCGAGGTATGTGTTGAGGATGCAACTCCGGTAGAGTTCGGCACCCCGCTGTTCTACATCGAGCCCCACACGAGCCATGACGCTGTTGGTCCGGAGAGTGCATAAATGTTTGACAAAGTCCTAATTGCCAACCGCGGAGAGGTTGCCCTGCGCATCATGCGTGCCTGCAAGGAGCTGGGCATCAAAACCGTGGCGGTATATTCAACGGAGGATGCCGATACGTACCCCGTTCGCTACGCGGACGAAAAGGTATGCATCGGTCCTGCTCCTGCCAATAAAAGTTATCTGGTAATGCCTTCTATCATCGCTGCAGCGGTGAACACCGGCTGTCAGGCTATCCATCCGGGTTATGGCTTCTTGGCTGAGAATTCCGATTTCGCTCGTGCCTGCGCCGACAATGATCTGGTGTTCATCGGCCCTTCGCCTGAGTGCATCGATGCTATGGGCAACAAGGCTGCCGCCCGTGACACCATGAAGGCCTGCGGCGTTCCTACGGTGCCTGGTTCTGACGGCGTTATCGAAACGGTCGAAGAGGCCCGTAAGTTCGCTGAGGAAGTGGGCTATCCGGTACTCATCAAGGCATCTGCCGGCGGTGGTGGTAAGGGCATGCGCGAAGTGCATGACCCTGCCGATCTGGAATCCCAGTTTATGGCTGCTAAGAACGAGGCTCTTGCAGCGTTTGGCAACGGTGACGTATATCTGGAGAAGCTTGTTCTGCGTCCGCGTCACGTCGAGGTGCAGATCCTTGCTGACAAGCATGGTAATCGTATTTCCTTGTGCGAACGCGACTGCTCGCTGCAGCGTCGTCATCAGAAGCTGCTCGAGGAAGCTCCTTCGCCGGCTCTGACCGAGGAAATTCGCCGTGCTATGGGCGTTGCTGCTGTTAAAGCAGTGCGTGCAACGGGTTACGAGAATGCGGGTACCATCGAATTCCTGCTCGATACGGACGGCAAGTTCTACTTCATGGAAATGAACACTCGTGTCCAGGTAGAGCACCCGGTTTCGGAGCAGATTACGGGCACCGACATCATTAAGGAACAGCTGCGCATTGCTTCAGGTGAAACCATCTCCTGTATTGAGCGTGCACCCTTTACGCCCTTTGGCCATGCTATGGAGTTCCGCATCAACGCTGAAGATCCTGAGCATGATTTCCGTCCGTGCCCTGGCAATATCACGCGCTTTGAGGTTCCCGGTGGTCCTGGTGTTCGTGTGGAAACCTACATCAAGCAAGGCGATCGCATCTCTCCGTATTATGATTCCATGGTTGCCAAATTGATCGTGTGGGGCATTGACCGCGATGAGTGCATCGCTCGAGGCAAACGTGCCCTGAGTGAGTTCTGCATCGAAGGCATCAAAACCACGATCCCCTTCCATTTGGAGGTTCTTGAAAAGGAAGCCTTCATTGAAGGAAGGGTGTATACCGATTTCATCGAAACCGAAATGGGGGATGAATAATATGTCAGATATCAATACCGAAAGCATGGCAATCGCGCCAGGCGTTGTGGAAACGATTGTTACCCTCGCCGTTCGCGATGTTGCCGGCGTGGCATCGGTTGGTGCCGCACCTTCCGGGATCCGTTCCCTTCTTTCGTTCAAGCAGTCCGCGCAGGGCGTGTCCGTCAACGTTTCTCATGACAACACGGTGGACGTTGCGGTTTCCCTTCGTGTCCAGTCAGGTCGCTCTTTGAACGAAATCGCCGATAATGTTCGCAAGTCTGTGGCTGATGCTGTTCTTTCGCAGGTTGGCCTCACGGTGTCACGCGTGGATATCCGCGTTGACGGCATCGCATTCCAGGATTAGTGGTGCTTGTGTCTAAAGCTTTTTCTCAGCACGAAGAACGCACCCTTGCTCGTAAGCATGCGCTGCAGCTTATGTATCAGGGTGAAATTCTGGAAAAGACTCCACGTGAGCTTATTGATAATGGCCAGCTCGTCCCTGAAACTCAGGGTTTGGGCGAGTATGCTCTGATGCTTCTTGACGGCGCCAAGGAAAACCTTGAAGCAATCGATGAACTTATCGAATCTGCAAGCGACAACTGGACGCTCGACCGCATGCCTGTAGTTGACCGTTCGTTGCTTCGCCTTACTACGTATGAAATGCGCTACGTTGACGATGTTCCTGTTTCGGTATCCATCAACGAAGCCGTTAACCTTGCCAAAGAGTTTGGCGGCGACGATTCCCCGAGATTCATTAACGGAATCTTGGGCCGTATCGCTACCCAGCTTGAAAGCGAGTAGGCATAATGGAATTACAGGCTCCTCAGACGTTCGAGGACATTAAGGCACGCCTTGACGAAATCGTGGCTGCCGTCAGCGATGAGGAGCTTCCTCTTGATGAGGCTTTGAGCCTGTACGAGGAAGCGGTGGGTATTGGCCTTACCGCTTCTCGCATCATGGAAGAGGGGATTGCCGCTAAGGAAGCCGAATCCGCCGAGGCTCAGGCCTCGTCGGATTCGGATATTTCGTCCTCGGACGAATAGGAGGAGGTGCCGTATGGCCCGCATACTTGACTCCATCGATTCCCCAGACAAGTTGAAGCTCCTCACTGATGAGGAGCTTTCCATATTGGCGCAGGAAATTCGCGAGGAGATCATTAACGTCACTTCCAAGACGGGCGGTCATGTCGCATCGAGCCTTGGGGCGGTTGAAATTATTTTGGCGGTTCATTCGCTCATTGATTCGCCCCATGACCGTTTTCTGTTCGATGTTGGGCACCAGTCGTATGCCCATATGCTTATCACGGGGCGTTTAAGTGAATTCCCCACACTTCGCCAATACAAGGGGTTATCGGGTTTTCCGAAACCTCACAGCAACCCTCATGATGTGCATCCTTCTGGTCATGCTTCCGACTCGCTTTCTGTAGCATGCGGATTGGCGCGTGCGCGCGATTTGCGCGGTGACAATCAAAAGATCGTGGCTCTTATTGGTGATGCTTCACTTGCTGGCGGCATGGCCTTCGAGGCACTCAACGATATCGGCCAAGCGCAGACGCCGCTCGTTATCATTTTGAACGACAACGAAATGAGCATTGCGCGCAATGTCGGCGCAATGGCTATGCACTTGGGCGCGCTGCGCGTTACGAGCAATTACCGCAAGAACCGCGATAACATGCAGGATTTTATGGAGAACTCTCTTGGTCCTGCAGGTAAGGCCATGGTGAAACTGGGTAAAACGGCAAAAGAGTCGTTGAAGCAGTTTGTCATGCCTGACACTATGCTTTTCGAGCAATTGGGCATTGTATGCACACCGCCTGTTGATGGTCACGATATTTCTGCACTGAAACGGACTATCGGCCATGCGTTGGAATCCGATGTTCCTGTTCTGGTGCATGTGGTTACCAAAAAGGGTGCGGGCTATGGGCCGGCTGAGGCGGATCCATCCCGATTCCATGGTACGGGACCTTATGATATTGCTACAGGCGCCTCGCTGAAGGCCGCCCCCAAGGCCCTTACCTATACGCAAGCATTTACTAAGGCATTTGAGAAAGAAGCTCAGCTGGATAACTCCATCTGCGCTATTTCTGCCGCTATGGTTGACGGAACGGGATTGCGCCCCTTTGCGAATTCCCATCCCGATAGGTGCTTCGATGTCGGAATAGCAGAAGGTCATGCGGTGGGCATGGCAAGCGGTTTGGCGTTAGGCGGCCGTAAACCGGTAGTGGCCTTGTATTCCACTTTTTTCCAGCGTGCAATCGATCAGGCCATTATCAACGTGGCGCTCGAAAAGCTCAATGTTGTGTTTGCTCTCGATCGTGCGGGCTTGGTGGGTGACGACGGCCCCACGCATCACGGCATGTTCGATATGGCGCTTCTGCGGTGTGTGCCAAATATGAAGATCTTGGCACCCTCAAATGAAGCCGAGCTTGCCCATGCATTGCATACCGCTTTGAAACTTGATGGGCCTGTTGCCCTGCGCTATCCCCGTGGTGAAGCACCGGGTGTCCCTATGCCGGACGATGCCCTTATGATGAAACCTGGTAAGTCGCGTGAGGTTCGCGGAGGCACGCAGGCTGCAATTCTGGCATTCGGTCGTATGGTCAACTATGCCGTTGATGCCGCTGAGCTTCTTTCGGAGCAAGGTCTTTCGGTGCGTGTTGTTGATATGCGTTGGGTAAAGCCTCTCGACCTTGAGGCAATTGCGGCAGCCGCAGAAACCGGGGTCGTGGTAACGGTTGAGGATGGCGTTCGTATTGGTGGAGCTGGCGAAGGTGTGGCAGAGGCCTTGGCGCTCATGGGCTCCACCTCGAAAGTTGAGGTTTTGGGCTTGCCTGACAGCTTTGTTGCTCAGGGTAAAGTGGATCAGCTATTTGCTGATTTGGGCATTGATGCCAAAGGCATTGCTCGCACCGTTGCAAATTTGATTGGTGAATAGGCTGTCGTATACAGGTATTAGCCGCCAATAATGCAAGGGCCGTCCGGGCCCTTGCTCATTCTTTGGAGTGGAAGTGAATAACGAACAGGACATCAATGCTTGGTTGAGTGGCGCTTCGCAAGAGGTCGTTGAAACCACTTCGCGGCTTATGGGGGCAGTGGAAGAGCTTCGAAAAACGGAAACTATCTATCCTGCCCAAGATAAAATCTTGAACGCTTTGGCCTTTACAGCTCCTGAAGATGTACGGGTGGTTATTCTGGGGCAAGACCCCTACCATGGCCCCAATCAAGCCATGGGGCTTTCGTTTTCGGTTCCAAAAGGCGAAAAACTGCCGCCGAGTCTGCGTAACATCTATAAGGAAATGGTTTCTGATATAGGGTGTTCCATGCCTGAAAGCGGGGACTTGACCTCTTGGGCTCAGCAGGGTGTTCTTCTGTTGAACACGACGCTTACCGTACGAGAGCATGCCGCAAATTCACATGCAAAACTGGGATGGCGGGTGCTAACCAATCATGTGATCGAGCGGTGCTTCATGTTGCCACAACCTATCGTGTTTTTGGCGTGGGGCAGACATGCGGTAGCGCTTGTTGAAGATGCGCGCACGAAGGCCGCCGACCAGGGCTCTGCGGGCTTGGATAACAAACATATTCTCCAATCGACCCATCCTTCGCCTCTTTCTGCTAATAAACAGGGCGGGGAACTGCGTGCATTCATGGGGTCACGGCCCTTTTCCAGCGCGAACGCTTTGCTTGCGCATTATGGCGAGAACCCTATTTCGTGGCAAAGTGTTTGCTAATGGGTAGCTTTGCAAAACCCTTTAATCGCGTTTTCTTTTTGCTGTGCGTTTTGGTAACTGGCTCCTTAGCGGGTGCCTTTGTTTGGCTGTTCTTTTTTCTCATGGATAAGGGCATTACTTTTTTGTGGCAGACGCTGCCTGGTTGGATAGGCTCCGTTACTGCAGAACCGCTCCCTGTTCTATCCCAAGGTCCTTTTGGATTCGTGCTCTTTCCCTTGATTGTCTGTGTGCTAGGCGGGTTGGTAATCGGGCTGTACACCAAACATACGGGGGTTGAGCCTGAAGAGCTTAATGGCGTGATGGCAAAGGTCAAGCGAGATGGTCGTTATGACTACAGCCATATCGGTAAGCTTTCATTGGCTGCGTTGCTTCCGTTGTTGTTTGGAGGAAGCGTGGGGCCCGAAGCCGGCCTTACAGGTGTTATTGCGGGTCTATGTACGTGGGTAGGCGATAGGATGCGCAAGTTTGGCGCCGACTTTCGTGCCCTTACCATTGCTGGTACCCAGGCGGCGCTCACCGCGCTGTTCACCGCTCCGCTCTATGGTTTTGTGGCCCCGCTCTCCGGGACGGCTGATGGCGCACGCGGGGAAGAGAACATCACTCTTCCGAAAGCTCAGAAAACCGTGGTGTATCTTTGTGCTATTGCGGGGGCATTGGGTGCGTTCTTGGTTTTGGGCCAACTGGTTGGGGAAAACTCTGGTTTGCCGAGATTTGACGCGGTGGAAGTTGGCTCGCGCGAACTGGCACTCTTGTTGCCGCTGGCTTTGGCGGGTATGGCCTGTGGTTGGGTATTCCATGCCGCTAATAAGGGCACGGTGCTCCTTTCGAAGGCGATGGGGGATCGTCCGGTGGCGAAAGCGGTGCTTGCTGGTGTTCTTTTGGCTGTATGCGGCATGGCGTTGCCGTATACCATGTTTGCTGGCGAATCGCAGGCGCATTATCTGATGGTGGGGTATTCGGCGCTTCCTGCGGCTGTCCTTATTGCTACTGGCTTTGTGAAATGCGCTCTTACGCCAACATGCTTGAATCTGGGTTGGCGCGGTGGTCATTTCTTTCCCGTGATCTTTTCTGGCGTTAGCTTGGGCTACGGTTTTGCCTTGCTTACCGGAGCAGCTCCTGCGTTCTGCGTAGCTGCTTGTACATCAGCGTTGATGGGGGCGGTTATGCGTCAGCCTATTATGGCAGCGCTGCTGCTGATGCTGTGTTTTCCCCTGAAGGGTGTTGTTGTGATGCTTGTGGCAGCGGTGATCGGGGCGGCTATTCCGCTTCCCAGAGCGTTTCACCCCGAACAGGCAAACGATAGGGTGTAGCCCGAACTTACCTTCAGGCTTATGGTGAAATTGGTGCTGAAGGCACTTCCTTGTGTGGGCGAATAGCGATATGCAAGACTAGCGCCTGTGTCACTGAAGCAATCTGTTATTTGATGATGCCCATGGTTTAACAAAGCGCCCCCGATTCCGTTCTAAGCGTATCCTGTTTCTCGATGTTCAAGAAACAGGGTGCTTGTAGAGGAAATCGGGGGCGTTGTTGTTGGCTGTTGCGAAGTGCCTAGGCAGAGAGTTTGCACTCTTCTTGTTCGATGAGTTCGCGTGCATGCTCGATAGCGTCATCGATGTTGGCCCGGAAGTGTTCTTCACCTACCAGCTCAACAAAGCCAGCGCGACGCATGGTCTTCATGGGCTGTTCGTTCGCATGACTGAAGATCAGCTTTACGCCGTTTTCGGTGCAGTAGTCGTAGAGGTTTTCCAGGGCATTCATTCCAGATGCATCAAGCGACGGAACGCCGCGCATGCGGATGATCAGGTACTTGGTGAACGACTTTACCGAAATATCGGTAATGCGGTCGATCATGCCAAAGAACATGGGGCCGTTGATTTCGTAAACGCGTACGCTCTTGGGCAATTCACGCAAGTGAGTAACCTCGGAGTTTGCATCGCAGTAGTACTTCCAGCCTTTTACCTCGGTTTCTTCGCTGACCATCTTCATGAACAGTACGATGGTGATGATCATGCCAATGCCGATAGCAGTAACCAGGTCGAATGCGATGGTTAGGGTGAAGGTGAGCAAAAGAGTTGCCACGGCGCCCTTTGATGCGGTTTTGCAGAGGTGCGCGAAGTTGCGCCAGCCCGACATGTTGTAGGCAACCTGCAGCAGGATCGCTGCAATGGTAGGCATGGGAATCAATGCTGCATAGGGCATGAGGAATACCAGCATAAGTAGCAGGACAACGGCATGAACCATGCCGGAGATGGGGGTACGTCCACCGTTGTCGACGTTTGCGGCGGTGCGGGCAATAGCTCCTGTGGCAGGGATGCCGCCAAACAAGATAGAACCGATATTGCCCACGCCCTGCGCAACAAGCTCCATGTTGCAGCGGTGATGTGAGCTGATCATACTGTCGGCAACAACGCAGGAGAGCAGCGATTCGATGGCTGCCAGCATGGCAATAGTGAAGCCGTTGGCAAGCTCTTCGCGGAAGAGTTCGGTACTGAGTTGGGGAATGTGCAGTTCGGGAAGGGCGCTGCTAATGGTGTAGAGATCGCCAATGGTGTTTACGTTCATGCCCAGCAGGTTCACCATGCCGATACCTACGAAAATGGCAATAAGCGAGCTGGGGATCTTCCTGTTGAATTTAGGCCACAGGAACAGTACTACCAGGCAGACCAGACCAACCAGCACCGATTCGGTATTAATGGTGGCGATGTTCTGTACGACCGCTTGAATTTTGTCGGTGGTTTCTACGGTAGGGGTGCCTGCGGGGTAGGTAAGCCCCAGCAGGTCTTTGATCTGACCGATAACGATGGTTACCGCGATGCCGGCGGTAAAGCCAGTGGTAATGGTGTAGGGGACGAAACGGATAAGTGCGCCAAGCTTAAACACGCCCATAAGGATGAGAACGACGCCCGCAATAATGGTGGCGGCAAACAGGCCATCGAGGCCATCGGTTGCTACGATGCCGGCAACGATGGTGGCAAAAGCTGCAGTGGGGCCTGAGATCTGAACGCGGCTTCCTCCCAGGAAGGCGATAAGGAAACCTGCGACGATGGCGGTGTATAAGCCAGCTTCGGGCCCGACGCCTGAAGCGATGGCAAGTGCGATGGAAAGTGGCAGGGCTACAACGGCAACCACGATGCCTGACACGATGTCTTTAGGAAGCTGCTTTTTGAGTTCTTCTTTGCTGCTGTGCTTGATAACGCTGAATAGAATCGGTTTGATCTTATCGTGCTGCATGACGGGGTTTTCGTGCTCCTGACTATCGTTCGAATTTGCCTGTAAAAGAAACGTTCCACTCAAAGAGTGGAACGCATGTGCTTTCACGTTGCGCGATTAATGCGAAAGCGCTTTATTCTATCGCTCTCGTTTGCCTTTCTTCGATTCCGCATAGGAAATTCAAGTGAACGCGTTCGTGACCTGGTTGAACGGTTTTCCATTGTCGTTCTTTATAGAATGACGAAAAGATGCAATGAAATTCTGGTCTTGATGGTGCGGCAACTTGGTTATTAATTGACGTAGAGCAACGAAGGGATTTGCTCATGGTTTGTTGAGTGTTGGGCGGAAGGGCAAAGCTCGCCGAACACGAAAAACAAGGGAAAGGACCACAAGCTCGTGCGTGGGGCTCGGTGCTTGGAGGCGCAAGGGGGATTGCAATGAGGGGAACTCAACCGCAGCGCAATGTCATTTTGGCGGCAGGCACGCTTGCTGCGATGGGCACAAGCTGCATCTACATGTGGAGCATTTTCAATAAGCCGCTCATGGCAACCTATGGGTTCAGTGCCTCAGAGGTTTCCATGGCGTATTCCCTGTTCTTGCTGACCACCTGCTTTTCGAGCATGCTGGCTGGCTGGTTGCAGCAACGCATCCAGCCTCGGTACATCGTGGTGTGCTCGGGCGTTTTGTTCGGAACGGGCTGGTTCCTTTCCGGCTTTGCGAGCAATTTGGTAATGCTCTATCTCTTCTTTGGCGGATTTGCGGGTGCGGGCAACGGCCTTCTGTACAACACCATTGTTGCCGTTGTGATGAAGTGGTTTCCCGATAAACGTGGTTTTGCCAATGGCATATGCATCGGGGCAATCGGGCTTGGGCCGGTGTTCTTTGCGCCTCTGGGCAATTTCCTTATTGAGTCATTCAGCGTTCAGATGGCGTTCCATATTGTGGGAGTAATCTGGTTGGTGATTTACCTTACTGTGTCATGGTTGTTGCTGGTTCCTCCAGCTGGGTGGCAGCCTGGAACCATCACGGAAAATAGGGAAGAGCAAACTGAGGAAAATCAGTGCCAGGAGCTGAATCTTTCCGCAACGCAGATGTTTCGGCAGCCGTTGTATTACGTATTGTTCCTGGTGATGATGGTGGCTTCCACCAGCGGCCTTATGATCACCGCCCATGCTTCGAATATTGGGCAGGAACTTGCCGGCCTTACGGCTTCGGAGGGCGCCGTGATGGTTGCCGCCCTTGCTCTGGGCAGCTGCTTGGGCCGCTTTGGCTTCGGGGCTTTGTCCGACAGCATTGGACGCTATAAAGCGTTGGCTCTTTCCCTTGCGGCCAACGCGATAGTGATGCTGTTCTGCATCCATGCTGCCACCACATTCGTAACCTTCCTTGTTGCCGTTGCTGCGGTTGGCGCGTGTTTTGGCGGTACCATGAGCATCGTTCCTGCCATTGTTGGTGATGCCTTCGGATCGGTGAACTTTGGGCAGAACTACTCGTTTGTATACCCCGGATATACGGTCGCTTCTTTTGTTGGTCCCATGGCGGCGGCATCGGCCTTCGAAGCGGTGGGCAGCTATGCTCCAGCATTCACTATTGCCGGTTTGCTGGCATTGGTGGGTGTTGTACTGGTGGTTGTTTGCTCCAGGCTGCAGAAGCGCTTGCTTGAGCGTTAGGTTTTGCGTAAAAAGGCGGCCCGAAGGCCGCCTGCAAATGCGCTATTTGAAGGAAACGTTGCCAAACTCAGAAAGCTTTAAGTTCGGATTGTGCTCGATGCCGTAACGCAAGTTCCATTCGCTGGTAAACAACAGCAACTTTTCGCCACGCATGTTTTCTACACGATAGGTGTCGTGAGTAAGGTTCAGTTTTGGAACATCAACTTCTTCGGGATTTGCTACCCAACGGATAATCGAGTAGGGCAGACCCTGCCTTCGAACCTCAACATTGTATTCGTTTTTCAAGCGCTGTTCCAAAACCTCGAATTGAAGAACACCTACAGCACCTACGATAACGCTTTCCATGCCAGCACCAAGCTCGCGGAAAATCTGGATGGCGCCTTCTTGAGCAAGCTGCTCCATGCCCTTTACAAATTGCTTGCGTTTAAGCGTGTTTACCTGCGAGACCTTAGCGAAGATTTCAGGCGCGAACATAGGAATAGCGGGGAACTGCACCTTGTTCTTTGCAGCGCACACGGTGTCACCGATAGAGAAGATGCCCGGATCGAACAAGCCCACGATATCGCCTGCGTAGGCTTCATCGACAATAGCGCGGTCGTCGGCCATGAGCGAAGTGCCGGTAGCAAGCTTCAGCTTCTTCTTTCCCTGCATATGGTAGGCTTCCATGCCTCGCTCGAACTTGCCCGAGCAGATGCGTACGAAGGCAATGCGGTCGCGATGGTTCTTGTCCATGTTCGCCTGGATTTTGAACACGAAGCCCGAGAAGGATTCCGTCATAGGATCAACTGGCGTGTCGGTAAGGCAGTCGTTGTAGGCGCGCGGTGTGGGCGCCAGCTCCAGGAACCCTTTCAGGAAAGGCTCTACGCCGAAGTTGGTTAGGGCCGAACCGAAGAATACTGGCGAAAGTTTGCCGTTGCGTACGGCTTCCAGGTCGAGTTCGTCGCCTGCGCCGTCGAGAAGCTCGATATCGTCCATCAGGTTGTTGTGGTTGTCTTCGCCGATAAGATCGTCAAGGGCTGAATCGCCCAGTTCGGCTTCGATTTCCTGAACCTTCTTCGAAGAATTGCCGCGTCCTTCGCCGTCAAAGGCGATGACATGGCGCGTGCGACGATCGAACACGCCACGGAAGTTGCGACCGCAGCCGATGGGCCAGTTCATGGGGTACGTGCCAATGCCCAGCACCGTTTCGATTTCTTCCATAAGCTCAAATGGATCGCGGGCTTCGCGGTCAAGCTTGTTCACAAATGTGAAGATGGGAATATGGCGCAAGGTGCAAACCTTGAAGAGCTTCTTGGTCTGGGCCTCTACGCCCTTTGCGGCATCGATTACCATAACGGCGGCATCAGCGGCCATGAGGGTGCGGTAGGTATCTTCGGAAAAGTCTTGGTGTCCAGGGGTATCCAGGATGTTTACGCAGCAACCATCGTAGTTAAACTGCAGAACCGAAGAGGTTACGGAAATGCCGCGTTCCTTTTCGATATCCATCCAGTCGGAAACGGCGTGCTTGGAGCTGCTTTTTCCCTTAACCGAACCGGCAGTTTGGATGCTGCCGGTGTACAAAAGCAGCTTTTCGGTGAGAGTTGTTTTGCCGGCGTCAGGATGGGAGATGATGGCAAAAGTGCGCCTTGAGGCGATTTCTTCTTGCATGCTTGACATGTGGTTCCTTCTGTTTGCTATGGAAAACCCTTTTGGCAGGGATATAGTTGCGATCCTTTAGATTAATGCAAGATGCCGTCTGCTCACAGGAAGAACCGCTGTTTTATACAGCCTTTACGGATTCTTGTCGCTGTTGCTTTCCGGAATGCTTCATTTGCCTTTGCCGAAGCGCCCTGCTTCGTTTTTTTGTATGGGAAACTCATTGGACATCCCGAAATCATTCAGCGATCTGGGGGTTGAAAGTGGGCATTTTGCGGTACCTTTTAGAGGGTTTACGACCCCATCGATTGTTGACGGGAAGAAAGCGAAATTATGGGTATGGTTCTCTCCGAAGGCGAAATTGGCACTTTTCAGGAATGCGTTCGCCGTGATTTGCTCACGTATGTTAGTTACCCCTCTTTTAAGGGTGCTACTCGATGCTTTGCATACCCCCAGTTTTTGGTAGATGACGAGACGCTTACACTCCTTGAGGACAGCGCCTTTCCCGACAATGGTTGCCTTCCCATGGTTACGAGTCGTACTACTCCCCATGAGTTGCTTGATATGTTTGGCAATGTTGTTGTCATGAGGGTGAACGACGAGCATCCTGGCCGCAATCGCAATTACCCAGAGAGCGAAACATCACGCTTCAACAGCATCATTGATCCTTACTTCGCCAAGGGCGCTTCGTCGGTTGAATTCATGCCCCTTTCTCGGCATTCCCTTTCCGGTTCATTGGTGCAGGTGCTTGATGTCCAGGAAATCGTCGATTTAACCCATGCCCAGGCGCAGCCGGTTCACGTCCGCTCGGTTGCGTCTCTTCCGCAAACAAAGCTTGTTGTGGTTTCCCAAGGCAAGTTGGGCGAACGCAAGTACTACGGACCTTTTGAGGCAACCTGTGTTGAAGGGACTGCTGTCCAGCTGCAGGCTAGCAATTCCTATGATTTGCGTATTGGTGTTTTCGATGAGAGCGAATTTGTCTTCTCCATTGATCTTGTTGACGATCTGGGCAATATGGTTGCTCAATATGTCAGTGCAGAAGAGCTTGATGCCCATGTAGCTGCCTCCGACAGCCTTTTTGATTGGATCACCGATAAAGATCTCCTCAATGCCTTGGGCAGGATTTCTCGTTCGGGCGAAACACCCTTAACGAAGGGTCAAATGCGCGCTTTGAAAAGCGAGATTGCCGCCTGTCTCGATGAGGATGCGAAAATTGCCCTAACTCCCGAGCGCCGCGAGCGTATATTGGGCCTTCTTGGCACCTACGAAAGCTGGTCGACGCTTCCTGAATCGGTAAGGGATTCTGCCATCGAGAATGCCGACCCTCAGCAGTTGGCTGAATATGTGCTCTCTAATGAGCATTTCAGGTCGTTCTACGACAAGGTTCTTGAAAGTGACCAGGTGCGTCAACGTGTTGAAAAGGAAAAGGCACAATATGCCGCGGAAGCCGCGGAGGCTCAGGCTGCTGCAAAACAGGCTCAGGAATCGCTGAGCCATGTGCAAGATGAGCTCAAGCGATTTGACGATGAACTCGACCTGCGTCGTAAGCGTTTCGAAGAAGAAATGTCGTCGCATGTCAAGATCGCCCAGGGGGAGCGAGACAAACTAGTTGAAGAGGTCCATGCCCTTAAAGAGCAAAAAGACAGCCTGGAACGTGGCAAGGAATCGGTGCAGCGTCAAATCGACGAACTGGTGTCTTCCTTTTCAAATGAAGAAGTTTTGATGGGCCGAGTCCTTGAGAACGCGGCATTGAAGCAGGTTGTCTCTACGGTAGGTGGAATGTCGGGATCTGAACATGTGGGTGATGGTGGGGAGTGCCTCTACGCTGCTCCTTCCGTTGCGCCACTGCTTTCTGAGGAAGATGGGTCTGATGCTGGGGCTTTGCTTTCGAAGCTTGATGACCTTATCGGCGCGTCGTACGGCCGTGATATTGCCAAAAACGATCTTGCCAATGTGCTCATCTGCCTTACCCAGGGCTACATTACAACTCTTGCCGGTTTGCCCGGTACCGGCAAAACTTCTCTCGTGAATATCCTCGCTGAGGTTCTTGGCTTGAAAAATGCCGCCTCGAAGCGCTTTGTTGAGGTGCCGGTTGAAAAAGGCTGGACTTCCTACAAAGACTTTATCGGCTACTACAATCCCTTTAGTGAGTCACTCGAAAAGTCCAACCCCGTTGCATTCGATGCGCTCTCACTTTTGAATTCCGAATGCGAGCAGGGAGTTGCGGATAGCGATGCGGCACCGTATTTGTTCCTGCTTGACGAGGCGAACCTCAGCTCTATTGAACACTATTGGTCGCCGTTTTTGCGTGCCTGCGATTCCTTCCGTGGTGGTTCGTTTGAGCTTTCTTTGGGCGGAAACCATTCCTTCAAAGTTCCGAGCTACTTGCGCTTTATCGCTACCGTAAACTTCGATCACACAACTGAGGAGTTGTCGCCTCGTTTCTTGGACCGCAGCTGGGTGGTTACCCTCGATCCGCAAGCTTTGGATTTGGACGACCTTGGCGATCCCTTGGTTCCCTTCAACTACAAGGACGCGAGTGTCTATTCGTATCAGGCTCTTCAGGCGGCTTTCGGCCCAAGGAGCAATGCCTTGTTAAGCGTTGAGCTTGAAGCGAAGCTGAAGGAAGTGGTCGAGCTATGTGCTCGCCATCGCTACCCCGTAAGTCCGCGCAGTCAGAAAATGATGCTTTCATACGCTTGCACAGCGGCGAGCGTTATGGATTGCTCGTCTGCACAAACCCAATATGCTCCCGTTGATTACGCCATTGCGCAAAAAGTGCTTCCGGTTCTTTCGGGCACCGAAGAGCGTTTAGGGGCTCTGCTCGAAGAACTTTCCTTGGTAAGCAATCTTCCGTTGACCAAGGCTCGTGTCGATCACATGCTTGAGGCTGGCGAAGACAGTGGCTACTACCAGTACTTTGCGTAAAGGCTCTTACAATTGGGTGCTGCGTTTGGTGGATGCATCGAGCAGCGACCGCGTTGATTTTCCTCTGCTTGAAAACTTCGCACCCGTTTCCTTGGATCTTGCCGCAGAAGGCATCGTCCATGAATCGCATAGGTATCGTGCTCTATTGGCTACCGATGCTCCTCTCGGTTCTTCCGAAGAGGAGAGCATCTTATGGTCGGTCAACGGAGAGGAGCCTATAACTCTATGCGCTCGCGTGGTTGCTAACCATAATGAAGAAGTCCACGGCTCCCAGCTGCATCTTTACCAGCTGCATTTTGAGAAGGGAGATGAGTGGTTTCCTTTTTCTATGACCTACGGCTTCGCATCGGTCTCCCTTCAGGTGGGTCTGGCCGGGGAAGGTCTGCGGGTTCTCTCGACGAAGGACATCGCTTGTGCTTGTGACAAGGATGACCAAGAGGCTTCCGTGCTGGGTATGGTTGAGACCTTGATCTCGGGAAGTGATGACGAGGCGGTTCGATGGATGTTCGGCGAGGGTCAAGCTCGAGAAAGCAGATATGCCTTGGTGGAGTCGGGCACGGTTTCCGATTCCTCTGAATCGCTTTCCTCGTTTCTTGCTCTTTGCGAAAGGGCGGTTCGCGGATACGAGGCAAACCTCAATTATTTCTGCACCCATGCTCATTGTCGCACCGTGAAGACAAACGTCATGGTTTCGCCTCTTCAAATGCGACGTTTGGGGCGCGAGGAATTGCTCTGGTTGGCGAGCAATCCTGATGTGCTTCACGCAACGGACACGAAAACGCCCTTACGCATTAATGGTAGGTATGTTGTCCCCGCTCATATGCGCACCGAGCGCCCCAGGAAGACGTTCGATACCAAGGAGAATCGAGCGCTTTTGTCCTATGCCGAAGAGGTTGCTGCAGCGCTTGGCCGCATCATTGAGGGAGCGCAGGATGATATTGCCCATATCGAAGCCATGATCAGTCGCTTGGAGGGGCTTGATGATGGCGAGGGCCTGATCCCGGCGCTCTTGATGTTGAGGACGTGTTTTGAGCGAGAGCAACCTCTTTTGCGCAAGGCCATTGCTCTCCGCAAAAGAATGCGCAGCATAGCCAAGGCGCTTGATCGTTCGCTGCCCGATGTGCGCTGCATTCGCTATCGTCTGCCGAAGCGAACCAAGACATTCCAGGAAATCCCTGCTTACGCCGAAATCCATGCTCTCATGCGTGCATGGGATGCATTTGGAGAATTTCGAATGCAGCGTGATGGCATGGTTCTGCACACCTGGAAGATGGACAAGCTCTACGAATACTATGTGCTCTACGAGTTGCTATCCGTTTTGCGTGGTAGAGGGTTTTCGCCTAACGGATCAATGGATGCTAGCCCTATTGAGCAGGCGCACTATAGCCTTGACTCGCGGTATTTTCAAAATGAAACCCAGGTCGCAACGGTCTTTCGCCTGGTTCGTGGCGATGAGCGTATAACGTTGTATTACCAGCCGGTTATTTATGGCGACGAGCGCGAGGAGCATGGAATTTCGCTGCATCGAACCACGTTGACCTCTGCGGGTTTCGATTCTTATTGGACGCCTGATTACCTCATAGTCCACGAATCATGCGAAGGCACAAGGACGCTCGTGCTCGACGCCAAGTTCCGCAAGGTGTCAGCGGTGAAGTTCGATGGCTCGGAAAACGATGCCAAGAGTTGCATGTTGGAGTGCTTGCGCAAATACAAACTGGAAACGTGTGGCGTCAAGGGTGCTTCGGTGGATGCCCTGTGGTTGCTGTGCGGTAGGACGCAATCGTACTATTTAGAGAGTTTGCAGCAGTCATCGTGGGCTCTGAAGCAGCGTTTCATACCTGACGGCATTGCTGCGGTAGCTCCCGGGGCAAATGCGTTGTCTGAGTTCCTCGATGTTGTGAGAATCGGTACCGAATAGGACTGGCTCGGCGAACCTATTCTGAATAGTGCGCCATCTGGTCTTTTACCTATCCAATGAGCTCTTCCATGTAGCGTCATTGCATACGAAAGGAAGTGCGTCCGCTGACGCGCTTCCTTTACGGCAAAAGCCCCGTCTTGCGTGGTGCCTGAGCCCATCCCTAGCTATTGATAGAGGCGGCTTGCGGCCTGCAAGGCGGGGCTCGTCTGTCTATTCGGGAAGGTTGTCCTTCCAGGTTTTTAAGTCGCTGGCGGGAATTGTCATAATGCGTACCATTTCGGATGCCTTGTGGAATACTTCATCTTTCAACCCGTCGTCGTAGAGAACGGTGTGCACGATAATGGCCTTTGCGAGTTCGAGCGTGTTTGCAGACTCGTTTACTTCCCAGAAGTCTTTGATAAAATCAACGCTCTCAAGCAGCCCTTCCCAACATTCATCGCTCATGTTGCTCCAAGAGTGGAAATCGTCCCTTTCGCAGCGGTGGGCCTCGTCAACCATGACGATGGCGGGGTTTTTGATCCTTCGCATGCCTTCAAGCGTTTTATCGTTGCCTTGCGAAAGGGGTTTGCCATTTGCGTAGGAATCGAACTCTTCTTTGGTGGGCAGCAGTTGCCGCAAGGGTTCAACGAGTTCGATCATGGAGCTTGCGTTGTCCAGATAGATATCTGATCCTTTGAATTCCTTTAAGCGCTCGGCGCGAAACCTTGTTTGCCGGTCTTCGAGGGCTTGGGATTCTGCATGTTCAAGAAGCTGATCAAGAGTGCACTTGTTCTGGTTCGGGTTCATAGGCATCTCCTTACGCGGCGAAGAAATCGGTGTTTATGGTGGGGTCGGTATCGGTTGGGCACTCGTTGGCCAGAGCCGCTTCCTCTTCAAAGCGGAGCTTGAATTGGCCATCTTGGCTTATTTGATGTTTGCATTCGCAAATAGCCTGAAGAAAGGGGTACTCGGGGTGTTCCTCGAGACGGTAGGCGTTGTCGCGCACGCCGCGTTTGCCTCGTTCGAAATACCACCAGGAATCAGCGGGCGTTTCGAGCAGGGCGAACGTTGGTTTGTTGGCCCTGAGGCTGAAGTAGCGGGCGGTTGCTTCGTCTTGGACTGCTAGAAGCAGGTGGCGGTCGCAATTGCCGATAATGGAGTTTGCGGTAGCCATGTCGTATCGCGCCTCGAGCTGGCTTACGGTTTGACAGATGATGGTCGCGCTGATTTCACGGCTTCGAATAACCGCAAGCACGTCATCAATATGGGGGAGATTCAAATTCGCGAAATCGTCCAAGATAAAGCGAACGGGAACGGGGAGCTTATGGTCGGCGTAATCGTGATCGGCGCTGGCGCATAAATGAGTGAAGGCCTGCTGGACAAATAGGCTTGTTAGCCCCTCGAGGCTGTGATCAAGGTCATCGACGGTAACGAACAGGGCTCGTTTTTCGCGCCCGAATGAGCTGAAATCAATGCGATTTGGATTGCTGTACGAATCCAATGCACTCTGGAAGCCGAAAGGCAGAAGATGCGCAGCGATGATGCCCATAATGCTTGAGTGCATTTTCTCTGCGCCGCACGTGGCCTTTGATCGGTTGTAGAGGGAGACAGCGTAGCTGCCGGGATTGTGCTTCTCCAGGTCACCGAATAGGTTCTGGATTACGCGGCCTCCCTTTTCGAAGAGCTTTATAACGGAAGCCATGCTCCACTCGTCTTCGGGAAGTGCTTCGAATACGTAGGCAATATAGCTTGAAAGATAGTTGGCTGCGGCAAGCCCCCAAAACGGATCGGATTTTTGCGCTTCCTGGGGGCAGATCGCGCTTGCAATAGCGATGATGTCTTGCTGGTTGGGCCTGCCATCTTGGAAGCGGACTTGGTGTAACGGGTCGTAGCCGCAAGTTCCGCCCATGGTGGTGAAGTTTAGCTGATCTACTTGGTAACCTTGCAGCGCAAGAAAAGCGCCCATTTCATCGTAAAGGCTCCCCTTGGTGTCCAGCACGATATACGAACCGTTGCATTGCATGAGGTTTGGCTTGAGGTGGTTTCGGGTTTTGCCGCTTCCGGAACATCCCAGCACCAAGATGTTGTTGTTCATGCCTGTTTTCCAGCTGTCGGCGTCTGCGCTGTGGTGCTCGGTGAGCACAATGGTGCCTTGGTATGCTTCACGGGCGTTGTTTTCGGCGAAATTGTTCATGTTCGTGTGTTCTCCTTAGTTGATGTGCGCAGTCTGGGACTTGCTCGCAGACTTCATGTGCTATTTGGTATCTACAGGCTCGTGATGATGCGGTCGGCCAAGCCCGCCTCTATGGCTTCCTCGGCTTCGAAATAGGTGTCTTGAGCGGTGAGCTCGAACACTTTGTCGAGGCTCATCCCGGTGTGCTGCGACAAAACCTGGGCGGTGATGTCGCGAATGCGCATGAGGTCGTCCGCTCGTGCTTTGACCGAAAGTGCGCTTCCGCCAATGCCTCCGCCGATGAGGGGGTCGTGAATCATGACGCGGCTGTGGGGCAGCATTTCGCGTTGGTCTCCCGCGATGAATAGCAATGCTGCCATGCTTGCTGCCATTCCGAGGCATACCGTGTGAATCGGGCAGCTGACGGCCTGCATTACGTCATACAGCGCAAGGCCGGATTGAACTTCTCCGCCGGGGCTGTTGATGTAGAGGGTGATAGGCAATTGCTGGTCTTCTTTCTGAAGATGCAGAAGGCAGCGAATAGCGGTTGAAACCGAGCCAGCGTCAATTGCGCCAGTGATTTCTATTTCGCGAGAAGCGAGCATTTCGTCTCGTATGTCGTATAGACGCAGGCCATCCGAGGTTTCCTGCATTACGAGTGGGGAATAGGTTGATGTTTGGTCCATGATTTAGTCCTTTCTTTTGGGCATGGCTGAGCCATGCATAGGTGGGTGGTATGCGGTTTTCAAGCTGCTGCAAACTCGCCGGAAAGGAATAGTGGCGTGAAGCTTTGGTTTTGGACGTGCCAAACTAAAGCCACGGCATCGGTGGATGCATCAAGGTACGCCGAGACAAGCTCGGGATAGGACCGAGCTAGGCCTGAACAGCCAAAGCGAAAAAAAGATGCACGTATCCCTTGGCGGGCTGCATATCTTTTTTCTTATTCAGTTGTAGTGAAGTATGTAAGTCGCTGAAAAATGCTCCGATAATCACGGAGGGGCCGACTTGCCACTCTTTGAATGCGACTAAAAAATGGGCGTTAGCCCTCGGGTGCAAAGCAAGTGTAACACATGCTGGATGCGTAATGTGGGAAATGCGTGGTACACCGTAAAAAAAGAAATATGGTATAGCGCCCCAGCAGCCCTTCCGCTTCTGTATCCGGATTGCGTTTTAGGGCGAAGGAAAATCTTGTTGCATTGAGACTATTTGGCTAGGCTTTGCCTGGCGAAGTCAATGCGATTAGGGTTGCTGTACGAATCTAATGCGCCCTTGAAGCCGAAATGCAAAAGGCGTGCAGCGATGATACTGGCAGTACGGTCTACTCTCGATACTTTTTCATGGTAAGAGCCGGCATGCCGAAGTGCTTTGCTGCGCTAGAGCTCTTGTTTTCGCACGCTAAGGGGCATTCGATAAAATGGAAGCGCTTGAATGAACCAAAGGAGGAACACCGTGGCCTTTTTGCCGGTTACGCGTAAAGAAATGGAAGAGCGCGGATGGGACCAGTGCGATTTTGTGTACGTCTGCGGCGACGCTTACGTGGACCATTCTTCCTTCGGCATGGCTATCATCACGCGCTTGCTTGAGGCGAATGGCTACAAGGTGGGCATTGTCGCGCAGCCTGATTGGCATGACCCTGCCAGCATCGATGTGTTCGGCGAGCCTCGCTTGGCGTTTCTGGTCAGCGCAGGAAACATGGATTCTATGGTGTGCCACTACACCGTTGCAAAGAAGCATCGCAATCGCGATTTCTATTCTCCTGGTGGGAATATGGGCTTGCGTCCCGACCATGCATCAGTGGTCTACGGCAATCTAATTCGGCGCACTTATAAAGATACCCCGATTATCATGGGCGGCGTGGAAGCCTCGCTGCGCCGGCTGGCTCATTACGACTACTGGTCCGACAAGCTGAAGCGATCGGTGTTGCTCGACAGCGGAGCAGATATGATCAGCTATGGGATGGGCGAAAAATCGATCGTTGCTATCGCCGATGCCCTGAATGCGGGGATCCCTGTCAGCCAAATCACCTGGATTGAGGGCACGGCGTTCCGCTCCCATAATCTTGAGGGGGTAATGGAAGGGTACGTTTCACTGCCCTCCTTCGAAAGCATGCGTGCGGATAAGCTGAAGTACGCCGAAAGCTTCCGTTTGCAATACCGCAACCTTGATCCATTTAGCGGCAAATGTTTGGTTGAGCCTTACGAGCAGGACAACCTGTACGTTGTCCAGAATCCACCGAGCACTCCGCTCTCTACTTCGGAATTCGATGCGGTGTATCGTTTGCCATATGAGCGAACTTACCACCCCATGTACGAAGCGGCTGGTGGCATTCCCGCAATCAGCGAAGTGAAATTCAGCTTGACTAGCAACCGAGGCTGTATTGGCGAATGCTCCTTTTGTTCCTTAGCGTTCCATCAGGGCCGTATTATTCAAAGCCGCAGCAAAGAAAGCCTGGTTGAGGAAGCGAAAGCCATCACGCAAGACCCTGATTTCAAGGGGTACATCAACGACGTGGGCGGTCCGACGGCGAATTTCCGCAAACCCGCTTGTCCCAAGCAGCTCGACAAAGGCGCGTGTCGTGGGAAGCGTTGCTTGGCGCCGAAGCCTTGTAGAAGTTTGCAGGTGGACAATCGCGATTACCTGAATGTGCTGCGCGAGTTGCGCAGCTTGCCTGGCGTCAAGAAAGTGTTCGTGCGCAGTGGCCTGCGTTTTGACTATGTGCTTCTTGATAAGCACGCCAATGAATTCATCGACGAGCTATCTCAGTATCATGTTTCGGGGCAACTTCGTTTGGCGCCGGAGCACGTGAGCGATGAGGTGCTTAGGGTGATGGGGAAGCCGAACAACGACACCTACCAGGAATTTGTGCGGCGCTTTGAGGCAGCTAACAAGAAACTTGGGCTCAAGCAATTCGTAGTTCCGTATCTTATGAGTTCCCACCCTGGTTCTACCCTGAAAGAGGCCGTGGAGTTGGCTGAGTTCTGCCGCGATATGGGCTTTAACCCTGAACAAGTGCAGGATTTCTATCCCACGCCTAGCACCATTTCCACGTGTATCTATTTCACGGGGGTCGACCCGCGCACCATGGAAGAAGTGTATTGCCCGCGCACGCCTCATGAAAAGGCCATGCAGCGTGCGCTCATCCAATATCGAAATCCAAAGAATCGCAAGCTGGTTATCGAGGCCCTGAAGGCAGCTGGCAGGGAAGACCTGATTGGATACGACGAAAAATGCCTGGTGCGTCCCGATAAGGGCGGGGCACGTAAAGCGAATAATCATGCTAAAGGGGCCAAGGACCAGCGCGGCAAGCGACAGGGGAGCAGCTCTGATGAGAGGCTTCACTCGAAGGGGGCTGCTGCTGCGGGTAATCCTAAGGGAAAGAGCCGACACGGCAATGGCGCATCTTCGCAGCGCGAAAAGCATGCTGGGAAAAGCGAGGTTTCAATTTCCGGCGGAAAGGCGAATGGCGGCAGTTCTCGGAACGCTTTAGGTGGACGTGCCCGTTCGCACAGGGATGTCCGCTTTGACAAGGGCAAGGTAAGTCCTTCGAGGGGTTCGTTCAAACCGCAGGGCCGTGGGCCGAACAAGGCAGCTGGAAGCAAGGGAGGCATCCGTAGGCAGGGATCGAAGCGCTAAATTCTTAGATGTGGGTCAGTGTTCGCTCGTTGTTTGATCTGCAGGAATCCCTGTCCATGCTTGAGCGATTCAATCGATAGAATAGAGCCAAAGTCGTCGCGATACTATGAGAGGCCCTCTTTCTTTGCTGAAAGAGGGCCTCTTTGAGTTGCATTCGAGTCTAATTGCGTGAACGTGCCCAGTGATAGGGATGCTTAGAGGTAGGTTACGGTGTCGCTAAGGGGTTTGCGGCTGGCATGGTTCGGCAGTGGCTTTCCGTCTTCTGCGGCGTAGCCCAAGTCGAGCATCATCAGCACTTCTTCGTTTTCGGGAAGCTCCAGTTTTTCTGCCACTTCCTCTGGGTTGAAGAAGTTTACCCAGCAGCTGTCTACGCCGGCATTCTTTGCGGCGAGCACCATGTGCGTTGCCACGATGGTGGCGT
>UMKZ01053542.1_pt1 | contig 21558 bp, 10 predicted proteins | sample 1966441 | NCBI WGS metagenome assembly UMKZ01 (sample SAMEA4836189, study PRJEB28245) | human gut metagenome | biome: gut microbiome; material: fecal sample | place: Denmark | collected 2008
CGCGCTGGTACTCATAGGAGCTCTTCGATATCCTCAAGAAACCGGTGATCGAGCGGAGGGGCAGGCCTGTCTCCCGCCTCAATCTCTCGCCGAGCTCGCACTTGCTCCTGTTCGAGATCGAAGCCGGGTCCCACCCGCCCGCTTTTAGGTCGGCCAACACCGCCCTGAGGAGCAGGTTCTCTATCTGGTCGGGGTTGAGCCCGGCGAGCGGGCCGCTCTTCGGCGGGTCGTAGATCCCCTTCGTCGGCATGGGCCTGGCCTTCCTGCGCGCTTTCTCCGTTGCCGACATTCTACGCGGTTTCCCGGTGTAGCTGTGCGGCAGGTTGCCGGCGGCCCAGCTTTTCGCCGCCCTCCTCTTCACGCCCGCGAAGTCGGCGGCGTCCGACACCCGCATCCCCTCGTCGATGGCGAGCAGGAACAGCTCGACCTCTTCCTTGCTGTACATGCGAACTCCAATCCTGGCCGTTGCCGGTCCAGCTTTTTGTCCGCACCCCCAAAGTTGCAAAAATGGCGGGTTTTTGTTTTTCGGCGGATCGATTGCCAAAATAGGGCAGATCCAGCAAAGGGCGGATCCCGCAAAAACGCACAGGACGCCAGCGGCTACAACGGGCCAAAATCCGCGAATGAGGGATATGGGAAAGAGGGGGGTATAGGCAAGAGCTACCCTATTGCCCAAAACAAAAGGGCGCCCATTGCATGCAAAAGGCCCGCCTTACGGCGGGCCTTAGCTGCGAAGTGGTGCGCCGTGAGGGAATCGAACCCGCGGCCTTGGGATTAAAAGTCCCCTGCTCTACCAGCTGAGCTAACGGCGCACATGCATAAAATGCAAGTATGTATTCTAACGGGCAAGTCCCTCTGGGTCAACTTGCTATTTTTGCCGCTTCCCCAACCACGCAGACGGGCCGCCCCGCCTATTCCCACGTCACAAATTCGACGCCTGCAACCTTACCCGAGTCGATAGTAAGACGGGCAATGCCCCGCTTACTGCCACCACGCGGCTTGCTAGCGCTTCCCGGGTTCAAATACAGGACCCCGTCGATAAGCTCTTCGCGGGGAATGTGAGTGTGGCCATGCACCACCACACGCACATCTTCGGCAACGGTGCCAATATCTTCGGGGCGATGCGTCATGAAAAAGCGCATCCCACCAATACGGGGAGACGCCGTGAAGGGAATATCCATCCCCCGCAGACTGGAATCGCAATTGCCCAGCACCGCAACCGTTGGAGCGATGGCGTCAAGCTCCATAAGAATAGTCGGACGCTCAACGTCACCCGCGCACAGAATCATGTCACACGGCTGCAAGGCATCGTAGGCCTGCTCGCTCAAATGGCCATGAATATCCGAAATCACGCCAACAAGCATATTCAGCTCCTTCGTTTTGACGAGAATGAAAGCACCCGCCCTGGACGGGATGAGAAGAAGACGGGGCAAGAAACAACTCGACCACGATGCAGCTACCAGCGCATAAGACCGCGTCGCAGGCAGGATCGCAATTGCCGCGCCGCGAATTGGATTGCAGTTGCCGCTGGCAGGACCGCAGTTGCCAACCTTCAGGACAAAGTCCGAGGTGTGGGACAGCGCGGCAAGCGCAAGACAAAACAAGCGAGCGAGGCTCCGCCCTTTACAGGGCCTCAGGATTCAGGCAGTCCTTCGGACGCACACCCGTAACCACATCGATTGCGGCCTGCATGGCACGCGTACGCAGCTCGATGCCCGATTCCTCAGACCAATACGCCACATGCGGACTGAGCACCGTATGAGGAGCTTTCATCAGCGGATGACCTGGATCGACAGGCTCGCCTTCGAACACGTCAATGCCAGCACCCCACAGTTTATCCGCCTGGAGAGCTTCCGCCAAAGCAAGCGTGTCGATAACCGCGCCGCGTGAAGTGTTCACCACTACCGCGCTATCCTTCATAAGCGAAATGCAGCGGGCATCAAGCAGATGATGGGTGTCAGGGGTGAGAGCCGTATGGAAGCTAACCACATCAGCACACTTCAGTAGCTCTTCGTACTCCAGGATGTCGTAGCCTTCGGGCGTGCGGCGGCCCGGCGTAAGAGAGCGTGAACAACACACCACCTTGAAGCCCAGGCCAGAAGCCTTGCGGGCAGTAGCACGACCGATTTCGCCCATTCCCACCACGCCAAATACGCGGCCGAACACCTGACCATACGGACGATGGCGCGTGTAGTCCCAAATGCCGGCGCGCATATCGGCATCAGTTTCATTCAAGCGACGCAGCACGCAAAGCGCCAACGTAATAGCATGGTCGGACACCACTTCAGTACCATAACCAGGCACTACGCATACCGCAGTGCCGTTCTTCGTTGCCGCAGGCACATCGATATCGTCGTATCCGATGCCCGTTCGGCTTACCACGCGCAGATTTGGAAGCGCCTCAAACACCTTGGGCGGAAACTTACCATAGGAAGTAACCACACCATCGGCATCGACGGCATTGCGGATGATAGCTTCGGGCTCACGATCGTTGAACAGGGCAATGTCAACACCTGCATCCTTCGCCATACGCACTTCAAAGTCGTTGTTTTCGAAGTCGGTGTCAACAATAACGATTTTCGGCATTGCTGCCCCTTTCTACCACCATTGGGTAACGGTCCCCGATTGGTTGAGGGAAACCGGCTCGCTCTTCGTTTGCGGCTCCATCTTGGTGATGATGCCGAGGAAATCTTTGATGCGCGCAAAGAATTCCCGTTGCTCGTAAGAATCCTTATTGGAGTAGTCGCTCAGATCGCTTGCAACACCACGTGCGTCGATACCAAAACCGCGCGCATCGTATACAGCACGATACAAATGGTACTCCTGCGTAACGATAACGCAGCGCTGCACGTTGAATACATTCTTCAAGCGGTACATGCTGTCGTATGTGGAAAGGCCCGCATGATCACAGAAAATATCTTCGGCGGGAATCCCGTTGGCCTTTGCGTACTTCACCATGGCCATGACCTCGTTGTATGAAGCGTCGCTATTGTCGCCACTCATGATGATTTTCGGGGCAACCCCAGCGTTGTATAGGTTGTCGGCAACATCAAGGCGATCTTTCAGAACAGCTGAGGGGCTGCCGTCCCAGTTGATGCCTGCGCCCAACACCACAATGGCATCGGCTTCGAAGGCATCCGCATTGGCGGCCGCTTGAGCCTGAGATTCAAAAGCAGGGCGCGTGCTTGCGCAAACCCAAGCATTGATCCCTAGAGGAACGCCCACCACAACAAGCGCAACAAACAGCACGAAGCCGATAACGGCTTCGATTAAGCGGCGGAGGCATCCTTTTTTTCGTTTAGTTCCCATAGGTTTCGATCATAGCAAACGTACGTAAGAGTTTCGGAACCTCCACGTTGTCCGCGCGTTTTGTTCGTACGCAGCCTGCTCTTCTCCCCTCTCTTCCCACACGAAGGATCGGGGCTGCCGTGGGTCGTCGGGACGCGTGGTGAATACCGTGATACTTTGCCCCCGCACGGAAAAAGGGGATACGGCAAGACAGCGCTCTCGGCAATGTTGCCCGTGGCTTTTCGCAGATGCCCCCCTGCGAGGAACCGGAGATACGGCGTGCCTTCGGTATGCGGCATAAAGAAAGAGGGCTGTCAGCCCCCTCACCTCGACCTCGCACTTCACTCTGAAATCCGCGCACATAAGAAAGCCTCCCATTTCTCGCTTCCAAGAAATGGGAGGCAGTTCACAAGCAGATCTGACCCCTAAAAGCACATTCTGGCTATTTTGCTACCACATTGACCAGGCGGCCCGGGATAACAATAACCTTCTTGATGTCCTTACCAGCGGTTGCGTCAGCGATGGCCTCCAAGGCCGTTTCGCGAATGGCGCCCTCCGCAGCATCGGAAGCAACGGTGATCTTGGCCTTCACCTTGCCGTTAACCTGCACTGCCAGCTCAACCTCGGAAGCCTTAGCGGCATTCGGGTCGAACTCAGGCCAAGCTTCCTTGTGCACAGAAGTTTCGTTGTCCAAAACATCCTGCCACAGCTCTTCGGCCCAATGGGGAGCCATCGGAGCCAGCAACTTCACGATAACCTCAGCAATTTCCCTATCGAAGGCAGCAAGCTCGGCGTTGGCGGCACGATCCTCGGCGGAGTTTTTGCGCAGGTAATCGCCTGTAGCATTTACCAATTCCATGATGGCTGCAATAGCCGTATTGAAATTGTTGCGAGCGAAGTCGTCGATGACCTTGCCAACCACGCGATGGCGCTCGCGCAGAAGCTCATCATGAGCCTTCTTTGCTTCTTCCGCCTTCGCGCCAGCTTGGAAGGAAGTTTCCTCCCCGGCCTTCCCTGCAAGATCGTTCACCATACGCCAAGCACGATTCAGGAACTTGTACATGCCAGCCAGGCCGTCTTCATTCCACTGCAGCTCCTTGTCAGGCGGAGCCATGAACAGGATGTAAGCACGCACTGCATCGGCGCCGTATCCAGCGATCATGTCTTCGGGGCTAATAACGTTGCCCTTCGACTTCGACATCACCTCGCCGTTTTCATCGAGAACCATGCCCTGGCACAATAGGTTCGTGAAAGGCTCGTCGAAGTTGAGCATACCCATATCACGCAGTACCTTCGTGAAGAAGCGGCTATACAGCAGATGCAGGATAGCGTGCTCAATACCGCCAATATACTGGTCGACTGGCATCCAGCGGTTTACGCGGTCGGGAGAGAAAGGCAGCTCGGTGTTGTGCGGGTCGGTATAGCGCATGTAGTACCAGCTGGAGCACGTGAAGGTGTCCATGGTGTCGGTTTCGCGACGCGCAGGCTTACCGCACTTCGGGCACGTGCACTGAGCGAACTGCTCATGCGTTGCAAGCGTTTCGCCAGCAGCCAAATCGATGTCCTTGGGCAGCGTAACAGGCAGCTGGTCCTCGGGAACGGGCACGATGCCGCAGTCATCACAGTAAACAATCGGGATAGGATTACCCCAATAGCGCTGACGGGAAATGAGCCAGTCGCGCAAACGGAACTGAACCGACTTCTTGCCCTTACCTTGAGCCTCCAGGTCGCCGATGATGGCGTCGACGGCAGGAGAATGCTTGCCGCCCACCATGCCGGTGTACTTGCCGGACTGAACTAGCACACCTTCGGCCTCGTAGGATTTTTCCCAATCGACGGTGGTAACCTTGCATTCCTGCACGCCATTGAGCTCGGGATACAGAGGATCATCTTCGCCCAAGATAATGGGGATGATGGGCAAGTCGTACTTGCGAGCAAACTCGAAGTCGCGCTGGTCGCCGCAGGGAACCGCCATTACGGCACCGGTGCCGTAATCGGCAACGATGTAATCGGCAACCCATACGGGAACCTTTTCGCCGTTAACGGGATTGATAACGTAGCGGCCGGTGAAGGCACCATGCTTTTCGCGGTCGCCCTGGGCGCGCTCCACAGCGCTTACTTTGGCAGCGCCCTCGACCAGGGCCATGACCTCGGCTTCGTATTCGGTACCGCATACCAGGTCGTGCACCAGCGGGCTTTCGGGAGCCAGCAAGAAGAAGCTGCAGCCGAACAGGGTGTCGGGGCGCGTGGTGAATACTGTGATGGTCTGGCCGTCGTCCTTGCCTTCGGCAGGAATCAGCTCGAAATCAACCTCGGCACCTTCAGAGCGACCGATCCAGTTTGCCTGCATCTGCTTAACAGGTTCAGGCCAGCCTTCCAGCTGGTCAAGATCGTCCAGCAGCTCCTGGGCGTAATCGGTGATTTTGTAGTACCACTGGGTAAGATCGCGCTTTTCAACGGCACCATGGCAGCGCCAGCATTCGCCTTCGGTTACCTGCTCGTTTGCCAAAACCGTTTTGCAGTTGGGGCACCAGTTGACAGGGCTATTGCGGCGTTCTACCAAACCGCGCTTGTACATCTGCAGGAAGATCCACTGACCCCAGCGATAGTACTCAGGGTCGCAGGCAACAACGGTGCGATCCCAGTCGTAGGAAAAGCCCATGCGCTTGAAACTGGCCTTCTGCGTTTCGATGTTGGCGTACGTCCACTTAGCAGGATGGGAGTTGTGCTTGATGGCTGCGTTTTCTGCAGGCAGACCAAACGCATCCCAGCCCATTGGATGCAGCACGTCGTAACCGCGCATAGCGTAATAGCGAGCCGTTACGTCGCCGATGGTGTAATTGCGAACATGGCCCATGTGGATGTCGCCCGAAGGGTACGGGAACATCTCGAGCACATAGCGCTTCGGCTTGCTGGTATCCTCCGTTGCCTTATGTGCGCCTGTTTCGGCCCACACCTTTTGCCAACGAGGCTCAATCTCGTGAGGATTGTATTCTTTCATGAGGCATAATCCTTTTCCGATACTTCATGCACGCAGAACCCGTTGATTCAAGTAAACGAACCCTCGAGCACTGAATATACATACGGTTTGACATTATATCGTGTTGGCGTTGCGCCTGTGTTTCCGCGCACAATTTCCTCTAAGCGGTTGCTAGGAAGATGGGAATAGGTACCGGATTTCCGCTTTGCGCTATAGCAACTAGAGCCGAAGCCTCGCGCGCAAACTGCTTTGCAAACGAAACCCGGCTCGCCAGACGGGAGTCTGGCACCTGTCCTCATTCCCCCAACGAAAAGGACCTCGTTCGCGATGGATGAACTGGGAAATAGTTCAAAATTCGCAAACGAGGCCCTGTTATTGCCCTATGGCGCAAGCGGAAAAATGATGCGCCTTATGTTCCCACTTACAGGAAGCGGTAGCTTACGGTGCGGACGCCCCAGGCTTGGCAGGTGCTGAACCCGAAAGCCTTGAAGACACCCGGCTGCAAGTCGAGCGCGCGCGAGCCGCCGCCCATGGAACCGCAGTCGTTGACGGTAGCAATTACCGTCTTACCACCATATTTGATTTCGACAGCACGCCCAAGGTATGAGCGGTAATTCGGCCAGGACATGGGAACAGCAACGCCCATGGAGGAATCGTTGCAAATTGCACCCGTTGCTGTGGTTCCCGGATTCGGGGTGCTTGCGTCGCTGCTGCCGCCATAAGCAGAAGCAACGCCCGTCTTCCAACCAGCGCTTACGCTACCAGAATTGGAATTTGAGGAATTGTTGCTGTTGCTGGAAGAATTGGTATTAGCCGACGGGTTGCGGTCGGTATTGGTATTCCAATTGGAATTGGGCTGCGATGCATTCGAGGCAGCTTGCTGCTTGGCCTCTTCTTTCTTCTGCATTTCCGCTGCCTGTGCTTGCAGGGCCGCCAGCTGAGCCTGGGCCTGTTCTTCCTTGATGGAGGAAACCTTAGCGGAAGCGTCAGACACCACCTTTTCAGCCTGGCTCTTCTTCTGCTCAGCCTCGCCGATCAGCTTCTGCTGCTCGTCGCGCTGGGTGTCGAGCTCACCGAGAGCCGAAGAAAACGTATCGCGCAGCTGCTCTTGTTCGGCAACCTTCTGCGCCTGGTCTTCTTGAATGGAAGAGTAGTACGTCAGGTTCTTCGTGAACTCTGAGATATCTTCCGATGAAAGGACGATGTTCACCAGCGAAAGGGAACCATCTCCCTTGTACTGGGAAAGAATGCTGCCAGAAAGTGTTTCGCGACCCTCAAGCATCTTCTGCTGAGCGTCCTGCACCTTCTGGGTGGTTTCGTTGATTTGAGAATCAAGACCACTCAACTGTGCCTGCAGGGCATCGTATTCTTTATTAAGGGAATCAAGCTCAGCCGAAGCCTGGGACAGTACTGCCTGGGCGTCGGAAAGCTCGTCTGCGTGCGCTTCGCGCACAGCGCCAGTTGCCGGCAAGGTCATAGAAAGAGCCAATGCCAAGCTAACGGGAACCGCGGTAAGCGCTTTATGTACTCGTGTAGCCATAGCAAGAAGTTTAGCGTACCCGTCAGTTTTGGCCTAATCGTCCGCTTTCTCGGATTGGAACACGTTTTACCTGTGAACACCGTTATGCCAGTTCAAATATAAAAAATCTCCCCTAGTCGCACAGGGCGAAACGGGGAGATTTTATGAAGAGCCGTAAATGATAAGCCAAACGAAACGTTTTCGTTTGCGCCGTATAAACTCTAGCGCGTGTTGCTAACGAAAGGAGTCTTGTCCTTCAGCAGAACATCGTGCGCGCCGCCCTCGACAATGGAAGTGGAGCTGATAACCGTAAGCTTTGCCTTGTCCTGCAGCTCGGGAATGGTGAGCGCGCCGCAGTTGCACATAGTGGAACGAACCTTGGAAAGCGTAAGATCCACGTTGTCCTTCAAGGAGCCAGCGTAGGGAACGTAGGAATCTACGCCCTCTTCGAAAGTCATGCCCTTCTTGCTGCCGCCCAGGTCATAGCGCTGCCAGTTGCGTGCACGGCTGGAACCTTCGCCCCAGTATTCCTTCATGTGCTGGCCGTTTACCACAACCTTGTTGTTGGGAGCCTCGTCAAAACGAGCGAAGTAGCGACCCAGCATGATGAAGTCGGCGCCCATGGCAAGTGCCAGGGTGATGTGATGGTCGTATACCGTACCGCCATCGGAGCAAACGGGAACGTACACGCCCGTTTCGCGGAAGTATTCGTCACGAGCCTTTGCAACCTCGATAAGTGCGGTTGCCTGGCCACGGCCGATGCCCTTGGTTTCACGCGTAATGCAGATGGAACCGCCGCCGATGCCAACCTTGATGAAGTCAGCGCCAGCTTCAGCCAGGAAACGGAAGCCCTCGGTGTCTACTACGTTACCAGCGCCAACCTTTACGGAATCGCCGTAGTGAGCGCGAATCCATGCGATGGTACGGGACTGCCACTCGGAGAAACCTTCAGAAGAGTCGATGCACAGAACATCTGCGCCAGCTTCAATCAGAGCAGGAACGCGCTCTGCGAAATCACGCGTGTTGATGCCAGCACCAACAATGTAACGCTTGTGAGCGTCGAGCAGTTCGTGCGGATTGGACTTGTGCTGCTCGTAGTCCTTGCGGAATACCATGTACATAAGGTTGTCGTTGTCGTCAACGATGGGCAGCGAGTTCAGCTTGTTGTCCCAAATAATGTCGTTGGCTTCCTTCAGCGTGGTGCTTGCGGTGCCAACGATGAGCTTTTCACGGGGGGTCATGAACTCAGATACGGGCGTGTCGAGATCCATGCGGGAAAGGCGATAGTCGCGGCCGGTAACAATGCCCAGCAGCTTGCCCTGGCCCTGACCGTTTTCGGTAACGGGCATAGTGGTATGGCCGCTCTTTTCCTTCAGCGCAACAACATCGCGAAGCGTTGCGTTGGGGGTAAGGTTGGAATCGCTACGTACGAAACCGGCCTTGTGATCCTTTACGCGGCGAACCATTGCGGCCTGGTCTTCGATGGACTGAGAGCCGTAGATGAAAGAAATGCCGCCCTGCTGAGCCAAAGCTACAGCCATGCCATCGTCGGAAACGGCCTGCATGATTGCGGAAACCATGGGGATAGAAAGCTTCAGAGCAGGCTCTTCACCCTTCTTGTATCGTACAAGCGGAGTGGAAAGGTCAACCTTTTCGGGGATGCACTCCGAAGAAGAGTAACCCGGTACAAGCAGGTACTCATTAAAAGTACGAGAGGGTTCGTCGAAATAATGTGCCATGTAGCGCTCCTTGAATTGAGTCTCATTTCCCGATCCCCCGCTCCTTGCCGGTTCCCTTTCGTGCCCGGAGGGTTTCCGCGAGGTTAATTCATTATAGACACGTGCGCGACAAAAAAGTGACAAAAAGGAGCGAGGCTCCTTTTTGTCACTTGGTGCACACGTAAATGCTGAAAATCTTAGGTTTTACGGCTCATTTCCGAGCGCTCCAGCTGGATAAAAACCCAGCCCCTTTGAATCCCTTGCTTCGATGCCGAAGGCACTCCGCAAAGGGATGCCTCGCATTCTTGCTCTAAGCCTCGAGGAAGGCGCGGTATCCGCGATACGCCTCGAAGATATCGGCCTTGGAGGTAACTTCCCACGGAGCGTGCATCGAAAGCACGGCAACGCCGGAGTCGATGACGTCCATGCCGTACTTTGCGGGAATGTAGGCGATGGTTCCGCCGCCGCCCGCGTCAACCTTGCCAAGTTCGGCGGTCTGGAAGGAAACCTCGGCGCCGTCCATCACGTGGCGTACGTATGCCATGTATTCGGCACGCGCATCGTTGGAGCCGCTTTTTCCGCGCGCTCCCGTGTACTTGTTGAACACCAGGCCCTTGCCAAGGTATGCAGCGTTCTTCGCTTCAAATACCGAAGCATACGCAGGGTCGAAGCCAGCGGACACATCAGAGGAAAGCATGCGCGATGCGGCCAAAACGCGGCGCAGCGCCAAGGGGCTTTCCAACCCAGTACGTGCAGCAATTTCTGCGATGGTGTTCTCGAAGAACAGAGAGCCCATGCCTGTTGCGCCGACGCTGCCGATTTCTTCCTTGTCAACCAGCACCGTAACGGCGGTCTTTTTCGGCGTTTCGATTGCCAGCTGAGCCTCGAGCGAAGTGTAGGCGCACACGCGGTCGTCCTGGCCGTAGCCGATAACCATGCTGCGGTCGAAGCCCAGTTCGCGGGCGCGACCTGCAGGCACTACCTCGATTTCAGCGGAAAGGAAGTCTTCTTCTGCAATGCCGTACTTTTCTTCCAGCAGCTTAAGGGCGAAAGCCTTTACCGGCTCCTTTGCGGCGGCTTTCTCCTCGTCGGAGGCGTCGTCGGCGGGCTCGACCTTCAGGGGACGATTGCCGATAAGCACATCGAGGTTTTCGCCCTCGACCACTTCGCTGCCCTTCTTGGCCATCTGCTGGTTGCCCAAATGGGGCAGAAGATCGGTTACGCAGAATACGGGGTCGCCGGCATCGTCGCCCACGTTCACATCGACCACAGTGCCGTCGGTCTTGGCTACCACGCCATGCAGCGCCAACGGCAGCGTTACCCACTGGTAGTGCTTGATGCCGCCGTAGTAGTGAGTGTCGAGGAAGGCAAACCCGTTGTTCTCGTAAACCGGGTTCTGCTTCAAGTCCAGGCGGGGGCTGTCGATATGGGCACCCAGGATGTTCAGGCCCGCTTCAAGCGGCTCGGTACCGATGTGAGCCAAAATGAGCGACTTGCCATGCACGCCAGCCCATACTTTGCTGCCCGCTTCGAGCGTGCGGCCCTCGCGAACCACATTCTCAAGCGATTCATAGCCCGCAGCTTCTGCCTGCTTAACGGCGGCCGCAAAGCAACGGCGCTCAGTTTTGTTGTTAGAGATGTAGTCGATATAGCGGGAAGCCAAACCGTCGAGCTCTTCAAGCTGGTCGGCGTTGTAGCCTTCCCATGCGTTCTTGCGTTCCAAGAAAACCACCTTTCACGGAAACTTGTTTATCGCAGGAAAGGATAGCACGCTCCAATGAACGACGTGCCACCCGAAACGAAGCGGCTACTTTCGGTGAAGAGAATCGCCCTGAGCGCGACAAAGGGAAGGCGCCCCTTGTCGCCTTCCCCGTCAGTCGCATCGTATGGGGAGATGCTTCCCGAAACTATCTGTCGAACTTCCTGCGTGCAACCGCCGCCCCACTCGCCGCCATTACGGCAAGCGCAGCAGCCGCCCCAAGGGGAGCTGCATCGCCCGTTGCAGGTAGGCTGGCAGCCTGCGAGGAATCGTCGTTGGATTCTTCGCCTTTGCTGCCTGCATCGGCGCCAGAAGCGTCATCGGAAGCGTTAGCATCTCCGCCGTTGCCTGCATCGCCCGATCCGTTGCCCGTATCGGCGCTAGAGTCATTGCCGGCATCAGATCCGTCACCCGAGCTATCGCCGGAGCCAGAACCGTTGCCGGAATCAGGCCCCTTATCGCCATCAGAACCCGATCCGCCGCCAGCATTTTCTTCGTAAACGCTGTACTCACCGCTTCCTGGGTTCACTCCCGTTCCGCCCTTTGACTCGACCCGAGTAGCCTTTGAAACCAGGACTTTCGGATCGATGCCGTTACCCGCATTGCCCGGGGCGCCCATGGCCGCGTCGTTTTCGCCAACCGTATTTCCGCCAGTTGCCTTCAGCGTGGAAACTGTAACTATGCCTTCACCGGCAATGCCTGCGCCACCGTTTCCTCCGCCCATGCCGACAGAGCCACCCTGTGCCTCAAGCTGACCGTCGCCGATAATAGAGCCACCGTTAAGCACGATGCCCGCACCGCCGTTTCCGTTGTCGAGGTCAACGCTGCCGCCGGTCGCCTTCAGCGTGGCACCTTGATCGATAACCAACTTGCCCCCATTAACGATCATGCCAGTTTGAGCATCATTACTAGACACGATGCCTTCACCTTCGATGGAGCACGTGCCTTTGACCGTCACCGTGCCATTCGTTTGCACGGGAGCCGTCGGCGCTTCGACCTTGTAGTTTCCGTCGGTAAGGTAGTTAGCATGGGATCTGATTTCGGCATCTTCGAGGGCAGATCCATCATTCAGCGTGATCTGGTTAACGAATGAAGAGCTGTTTTTGGCGCTCAAAGTACCCCCGTTTACTTCCACAGCGCCATAGGCAACCGAATCGTCGAGGGTCAGCTTGCCGCCTTTTTCCACGACGATCTTTACGCTCGAATAGATCTTCATGTTATGAAGGGTAACGTCTGCACCTGCGGGAATAGTGAGGGTTTCGGTACCGAAATTGCCATTTTCGCCTTTGCCGATAATGCCGTACACGCCCGATTCGTGCGAGCCGTAAATGTCGTGCAGGCCAACCGGTACAACCGCATTTCCCGTCTCAGAGATCTCGTATGGCTCCATATCCCATGAGCTGGTTCCTTCAGAAAGTGCGTCCATCCGCTGCTGAAGGGTTTGATCGTCTGCGTAGATGCGCATTTCCACCGAACTACTTTGTTGGTTACGCGCGCCAGAAGTTACCGTTGCCGTTATGTGGTAGGTGCCTGGCGTCTGCGGCGTTCCCGTAACGTAGACGGTATCGTAGGCAACAGGGCTTACCTCCATGCCGCTTCCTTCGGGGCTGATGGAAAAACTGATTTCAGCATCAGAGTTCCTGGTTGCAAAGGTGTTCCAGTCCTCCCATTCGCCAGTCCCCTCTTTGACCTCGGGCTTCAGACGATTCGACTGGCTCGTGCTCGATGATCCGCCACCGCCTGTCGAGGTTGCCATCACCTCGTATTCGCTACTCTGAGCAGACGTGCCGTTCACAACGAAGCACTGAAGATCGCCCGAAAGCCTAACCTGGATCTGCTCCTGCACCACAAAGCTCAACGTTTCGCTTGTCGAATCTGTCGAGCCGTCCTCCTTGGCTGCGGAAGCGGAAACCGCAACGGAATACGAACCAGCGGTAGGCGCTGTTCCGGTCAGAGAGATTTTCCCGTCCGAAACAGAAGCGCTCAAGCCTTTAACCTCTGCACCATCCTGACCAAGAACCTTGGCGGCAACCTTGGCGCCGGAAGCTTTCGTTCCCTTCAACTCAAAGGGCAGCGTTTGGCTGACCTGGCTGCCCTGAACGGCAGCAGAGAACTCCTTTCCCGATGCGAAGCTGAATGCAAGACCCTGGTAGGATTCGGCAGGCTTGCCAATATTCTCGGGCTCTTTCGTGCTGCCGGTATACGTTACGGAGCCATTGTTTTCGATCTGCCCCGTCGCAAAGGTGCAGTTTTCGAACACCGCCGTACCGTTCACAACAGGCGTATTGGAAAACGAGCAATTCGAAAAATGAACCACAGCGCCCTTCTGCACCTCGACATAGGCACCTTCAGCGTCTGAGCTATTGCGCTTGTAGAAATTGATACGATCAACCGCGATGTCCGAACCGGAAGGGAACACGACTGTCATTTTATAGGAATAGCCGAAATCAACCGTTTTCGGGCCAGAGCTGAACCAACCTTCGGAATACCCCGAAAGCTCAGTGATAGACGAAGGAATGGTTACCGTGCCCTTGTCGGTAAAGCTGGTTCCCACGTGTATTTTGGTGGACCCTTGGGCAACAGCTTCGGAAAGATAGGTACTCAGCCCGTAGGAGCTGTCGCCGATGTAGTAGTAGCTATCGCTTGCGTTTTCAGAGGCGACGCTCACGTCCTGATCTCCCCCTGCCGCAAATGCGGCAGTCGGAGTGGCCATGGCCATGCCAGCAGCCAAGGCAGCCGCCATGCCTACCTTCGCCGCAGAGGCAGCGGGTGTACGAAGTGACTGAGAATCTTTCATATTCTCCCTTTCCGAACTTATTTCTGCACATTTAAAGTTAGCCGTGACTAATTCACATGCGGGAGTTTACCATAGGTAACAATTTAGCTGCAGACAAATTCGGGGATGCGGCTTTCGGCCATCTATAGGCTTCAGCGCCCCCGCCCTATCGCGAAGAAGGACCCGTGAACATAAGAAACGCTCAGTCGGGAACATGCCCCCTCGAAACAGCCACGAGCGAAAACGCCGAGCTCGAGATAAGGAGCAGAAGCTTCTTCGCCTTCAACACGAACTGCTGCATAAAGGCAGCGATCGTAACCGATGGAGCGCAGCTCTCATCTGGGCAATTGCTGGAAAAGATTCTCGATAATGCGGTGGGTCTCTGCTACCGATACGAAAAACTCTGGAGCCACACCCAAAAAGGAAGCGATATCTGGCGCTTGAATCACGCACAAGGAAAAGCCGTGCCCATCGATGCCGAAACCGCGAAGATTCTGCAGCTTTCCAGGCACTACTGCGAGGAAACCGCGGGGCTGTTCGATGTTTCCATGGCTCCCGTTGCAGAGCTCTGGAACTTCCGTAAAGCCCAAGTTCCCAAGCCCGCCGAAATTGCACATGCCCTTGAAATTGCAAAAACTGGACACCTCCGCATTATGGAAGACCACGCCCAGCTCCCTATTGCAGAAAGCAAGGTTACCCTGGGAGGCATCGCAAAAGGATACGTCGCCGATCGCGTTAGCGAATTCCTGGAAGATTGCAGCATCCATGATGCCCTCATCAACCTTGGAGGAAATATCGTGGTAAAAGGGAGCGCCTTCTTAGCCGAAACCCCACAGCGGTACTGGCGCATTGGCATTCGGTCCCCGAAACATGCCTCGCAAAGAAAAGCCGCAGAAGAACGTGCCGCCGCCATAGCGCGCAGTCCCCACGGGACCGACCTTCGAGCACTCGGAAACCGCACGCCGCCCAACGAAGAGCCCGCTTGCATCCTTGAACTGAGCGACTGCTCCATAGTTACCAGTAGCATCTATGAGCGGTGCTTTACCGATGAACATGGAAACATCCACCATCATATTGTCGACCCACGCACCGGGCGCCCCTCGAACAGCGACCTTGCAAGCGCAACGGTTGTATCGAAGCGGTCGATAGACGGCGACGGCTTCTCAACAGCACTTTTGATCATGGGAAGTTATTGGGCAAAAAACTACGCAGAAGGGCATCCCAACCTCGAAGCCGTGCTTATCACTCGCAATGGGCAGATCGAGGCAACGAGCGGGATTCGCGAAGCAATGGGCTGCCGCAGACCGCGCTGAAAGTCACACACTCTTCTAAAAGTGCGGGATATGGGCAAGCATGCGGATCGAGCAAATTCGAACATAGCGCTATTCCAGATGTCAACTTGCGGCGCCGCGTCGTTCCATGTTGCTGTCCCATAGACCCATCCCAACGTCCACCCAGCGCTACACCCGAATTCACTTCGCCCAGCGCCGCACCCATGCCATTTTGCCCATAGCGTCACATCAATGTTCATCCCGCCTATAGCGCAGTCTCGAAAGCCATCCCAGGAGCCCAAAAACAAAAAATCAATCCTGGCTGCAACTTTTTTGCGATTGACAATTGTTCCGAGCCGTCGAATCAAGGATCATGGCGCAAAAGCGCAGGTGATCTGCCATGAAACATCCGATTCTTGCTTTGCATGGGGCGAAAGAGAGTTGCCAATCGCAAAAAAGTTGCAAATGTACCTGGATTTTCGTTTTGACAACGGGCGGATCTGCCGCAGAAGAACGAATCCCGCAAAAGATAGGCTCCCGACAACAGCAACGAAGTCAATACCGCGAAATAGGGGGGGGTATAGGGTAACCCATCACTAGCGCCTCAATCCCATCCGCTTTTTCAAATGACTCGTATTCGTAGCACGCCTGCAGATCCAGGCTTAAATCGGACACGCTTTTCGTCTGCGATCAAGGGTTCGCCCCTCAAAAAGAAAAGCGCGCAATGCGAATCAATCTCGCATTGCGCGCTAGAAAACTTCATAGTGCCAAGAAGCTGCAGGTTTTCGGCTTTCGCAAGCTTGCGCTCAGAGCACCAGGATAACTTTTACCCGAATCCCAGCCCACAGAAAAACCAAGTGAACTTATGTCCGACTTGCTAGAAGAATCCTATTTCCAGTCCTGGCCAACCACTACCAAATAGTCGCCCGTGAAGGAATAGGTGCCGTCATTCTTCTTAACAGTGCCAACGCCCAGCAAGTCGGCGATCTTCTGCGCTTGGCTGGAGTCGGTGCCGTTGTATACAACGATCGTCTTCTTGTAGTTGTAATCGTCGGCGTTGCCCCGTTTCGCAAACGGCGCCCTGCGGGGTGAGTTTCGATGCCGCTTCGTTCACACAACCCCGAATGCCACTGCCGTTCTTTACAGCAATCTTCACACCAGAAAGCGAAGAGGAAGAGCTCGAATTCTTGGAGCCGCTATCGCCAGAACCGCTGCCACCTGTTCCCGCCGAAGACATTACCGTGCCAATCGCAGAGTCAACAACGGTTTCCTCCGTAGGTGAAAGCCCCTGCTTCACGCGACTCATCATCTTCTGCCACTCTTGGGTATTCGCTTTTTCGTACCAAATATCGTTTTCATACACTGAAGTGGTGGGGGACTTGAGCCGAATATACGTTGTTGTCAACGTCGATGCCCATCATGGCCTGCGCTAAATACGGCTCGTTTCCGAACGCTCCAGCTGGATAAAAACCCAGCCCCTTTGAATCCCTTGCTTCAATGCCGAAGGCACTCCACAAAGGGATGCTTCGCATTCTTGCTCTAAGCCTCGAGGAAAGCGCGAAGCATTTCTTGCCACTTCCCCCAAAGGAAAAGAGGGGATACCCATTCCCCTAATTGCTCTTTCTCGAAGTCCATTTCTTTGCCAGCTTACGCCCTGCATCCATGGCGGGCTTTTCCACAAGAAACCACGAGGCAATCGCAAAAAGCAGCGTTATGCCAAACGAGATAACTGAACAGGAAAGATACGCACATGGCAACGATGCACCGCCAAGCCAAACCACGCATTGCTGAATGGGGAATGCATAGATGTAGATACCGTACGAATAATCATTTTTCTTGAAGCACGGAGCGAAACGAGGATTGCTAGTAAGCGAAAAACCTAAAGTGAATGTGCATACACATACGAACATGATCAGCGAGGAAAAGATACCCACCTGATCACGGAAAACGATTATCACGAGCAGAGCCACAACCGCAAACTGGCTGTCGCAATACTTATCGAGGCCAAGCTCCAAAACTGCCACACCTGCCATGTAATAGGCGAAAAGCCTAAAAAGGTTGTCGAGCACCTTGGGAAGCGGGTACAAACCCGAATAAGAAAGAAAATGCACTAGAACCAGAACCGCAAGAACAACGGCAAATACCAGCTTTCTACCACCGCATAGCTTCTTTGTTGCCGCATAAAGCAATGGCGTAAGCAAATATGCCAAAAACTCATAGCGCAGAGTCCAAAGTGACCCGTTTACAGCATACGGAAGAGGGTTCGCGTCGAAAACTCCCGGCAAAACATTGCTGATAGGAGCTAGCACAATCAAAGAAAGATACTTCCACGTCCCCGCGTCGGCAAAGTAATCGCCCAGCGGGAGGCTCGTGACAATCGGCCCCATAACGAAAACGCTTAGCAAGATCACTACCGCAAGACCAGGAAAAATACGAGCAATACGGCGAATAAGATAGCTACCGAAGCTTGAAGAGCGGGTCCAGCTTTTCGCGATAAGGTATCCGCTAAGCACGAAGAAAATGTTCACCGCAATAGGGCCCAAGCCCTGCCCCATTATGTAGGGCTCGGGAATAGCCAGCAATGAAGCCATATGGAACCAGATAACCAGGCTTGCCGCAATAAAACGTAGGAAATTAATGTTGTTATCGCGCGAAGGAACGGAATAGGTTTTGCCTGCTGAACTCAAATAGCTTCCTTTTCTTTGGTACATGCAAGGGCAATTATACAAAAAGTAATGAGACCAGAAGCTTCATGGAGATAACCATAGCCAAGAAACAGAAAGGCGGCCGAAGCCGCCTTTTGCAGTTTATTTCCAGTCTTGGCCGACAACCACCAGAATGTCCCCTGCGTAGGTATACCGCCCATCGTTCTTCATCACGGTGCCGCATCCCAGCAAATCGGCAACCTTTTGCGCTTTATCGGCGTTGTTGCCATCGTAGATTACCAAGGTTTTAGCGTAATTGGAGTCGTCTGCGTTGCCGGTTTCGCACACCGCTCCTTGAGGAGTGAGCTTAGCAGCCGCATCGCTCGCGCAGCCCTGAGTGCCATTTCCGTTCTTCACAGAAATTTTTGTGCCGGAAAGAGAAGAGCCTAACGCACCGCCTGAACCAGAGTCACCCGAACCGGAGCCACCGCTACCAGACGATGCCATTACAGTTCCCGTTGTCTCATCCGTCACATCACCTTCCGTGGGAGACAAGCCCTGCTTCACGCGACTCATCATTTTGTTCCATTCGGAAGTGTTCACCTTCTCGTACCAAACATCATTTTCATATGACGAGGTTGTAGGAACCGCAGCGGAATACACATTCTTATCGATATCGATGCCGAACATACGTTGCGCCAAACCAAGAATGTCCGCAACAGAGTAATCGGTGGTGATGTACTGGGCCAAGGTGCTCACCGTATTGGTAAGAGTACCGATATCGGAGCTCATAAGCTTCTTCATAATGGCCGAAATCATGGTGCGCTGGTTGGCGGAACGAATAGCATCACCATTGCCAATAGCATCGTAAGCATGACGGCTGCGGCAATAGATAAGCGCCTGCTCTCCGTTCAAAGTTTGCTGACCAGCCGCGAGATATCCCATGTAATTCGGGTCGTTAATCTCATATTGAACGTTAATGTCGATACCGCCAAGCGAATCAACCACCGCCGCAAAACCATCAAGGTCGATTTCCGCGTAATGGCTGATAGAGACACCCGCCAAGTCTTCAACAGCTTTGATGGCGCCAGAAGGCCCACCAAATGCATAAGCCGCGTTGATCTTCTGAGTGCCGTGCGTCCCAAGCTGAATCTGTGTGTCACGAGGGATGGACACTAGGGTAACTTCCTTATCCTTGGGATCGATACGCGCAAGAATCATAGAATCGGTGCGATACGACCCACCATATTCATCCGATGATTCACGGCCCTCGTCTTTATCGATGCCGATAAGCAGCATATAGAACGGGTCCGATGCCGAATCGGTAACCGTAAGCGAGTTCAGAAGGTCTGCGTCAACGTCTTTGTTCAGCGCCTTGTCGAGGTTATTAAGGTAAGCCCAGGCAGCGCCTACGCCACCAAGAACCAAAGTCAAGCAAACGGCAACCACACCGAGCGCAATGCGCTTGCGACGCTTCTTCGTGCGCTCGCGCTTAGCGCGAAGGATCTCGCGATCATGTGCATTGCGAGGAGTATACGGGCCGCGCTTGGTGGGCGAACCATAAGCACCGACCGAACGGTAATTGCTCTTTTGTTGTGTGTGAACAGGGGAAACATGCGTGGAGGAACCATAGTTGCTGGCTCCATACGCATTTGTGCTCGAGCCGCTAGGGCGACGCGAAGCATGCGACGCGCGAGACGTACGAACATACGGGTCAGAAGCACTTCCCGCTGAGCGATGCGGCGTGCGCGAGGAGGAAGCGTGCGCCGCCTTCCTTTCAGCACGAGCCGATCGTTTTGATGGCTTGTTATTCGAAGCAAACATGCAATAAATGATGAAAGAAACGTTAATACCATGCAAATTAATTCGGCGAAAACCACAGTATGCGCGAATGAAAACAAGGCAATTCACGCATTATTAGTACAGACATATACTATTTGTTGAGTTTTTTGTGAACAAAACGTGAAGCGCTTCAGCTCGGACACGGCACGGAAAAGGAACGGCGCCCCAGGCAACCTAAAAGGTAAAGGTCCCGGCAAAAATAGCGTGAAATCACAACCTGCTATTTATGCTCCAGGCACACCCAGTCGCTTTGCCATATACGCATTCGCAGCGAGCTCGGCTTCGTCTTCAAGGGCAACGAGCTCCACTTTGCTGCCCAAACGACGCTCCATCGCCGCAGCAATAAGGTGATCGGCAATAGCCGGGTTCTTGCCCAGAAGCGGACCATGCAGATAGGTGCCGATGCAGTTGCGATACAGGGTTCCATCGCAACCCGAATCGTCGTCATTGCCGTGGCCCACATTGGAAACTACTTTGCCAAATGGCTTCAAGGACGCGCCGAGCTTCGTACGACCGGCATGGTTTTCATATCCCACCACCGGCTGCGGAGAAAGCTCGGACTCCAACGCAATGTTTTCGATAAGACGATCGAAGCCAGCGCCAGCACGAACCGTCTTCAGGTCGAGGATAGAAAGGCCCTCCACCGACTCATCGCCCATAAGCCAATTACTACCCAGAATCTGGTAGCCGCCGCAAATAGCCAGAAGCGCTCCATCGCCTTCTACATAGGTGCGCAATTCTTCGCGCATGCCCAGCAGCACTTCGGATGCCAGTTTCTGCTCGCGGTCGGGGCCGCCGCCCAAGAAAACGATATCGGCCGAAGTAAGATCGACCGATTCCCCGTAGTGAACTGCTTCCACCTGCACAGGGATGCCGCGCCATGCGCAACGCTGAGCAAGCACACGCACGTTGCCGCCATCGCCGTACAAATTAAGAAGATCGGGGAACAGATGCACGATGCGCAGAGGCTGCTCGTCGAACTTGGCAGCTTCAGCTTGGTGCACATAAGCGCCCGAAACCCACTTCTTACTGCATTCTGGCTTGGCATCGCCCGATGTCGGGTTGGCAGGTGCTGCCTTATCAGCACGCGCCATCAGGGCGGAGCGCACTGCGGGGAGCGAGGTGTAATTGGCGATAGCGTAGATATTCCATTCGGAAGGCAGCTTCAGCGCAGCATCTACCACTTCGTTGACGCTATCGACGATCTTGGCGTCGATGCCCGCATACTTCAGACGCAGCTGCAGGTCGTTTTTGCGGATTCCGCCAGCGAACACCATGACGTCTTCCTGGCTGGCTAGCTCCTCAAAGTCGCAGTCCCAAATCCAGGAAATGTCGCGTCCATCGGCTTCGTTGTCGTTAATGAAAAACGCCGCAACCTTCTTGCCCGGCGCCTGGGTGATAAGTTTCATGTTCTGGTTGAAGCCCGTCGGGTTCTTCGCCAGGTTCAAAAGGACAGGGCGCCCCTCGATGGTAAGCGACTGCAAGCGTCCATTCTGCGGGTCGAAAAGATCGACCGCCTTTTGGAACACCGCGTCGGAAACGCCAGCGCAATGGGAGGCCAACCAAGCAGCCATAACGTTGTACACCATGTACGACCCCGCGCGCTGCGCGTGAAGATCGACGCTTTTGCCCGTTGCCACCTCTTCAACCGAAAACGTGATTTCGTCTCCGAACACTACGCTCTTGGCGGCGAAATCCAAATCGGGGCGGCTGAATCCACAGTTCGGGCACGAATACGTGCCAAGCTGACCGTATTGTCG
>UMKZ01045274.1_pt1 | contig 21550 bp, 17 predicted proteins | sample 1966441 | NCBI WGS metagenome assembly UMKZ01 (sample SAMEA4836189, study PRJEB28245) | human gut metagenome | biome: gut microbiome; material: fecal sample | place: Denmark | collected 2008
GTAGCGGAAGCGTGTTTTCGAAAATTTTGTTGATTTTGAACAATTTGAAATAGCTTAAGGAGAGTTTGCAATCACCTAATAAATAATGTGAGGAGACAACATGCAATTACCATACACTGTAAAAGCCAAAAAAGCGATTGATATCGCCGGCAAAATGTCAAAATCATTACATCATAATTATATCGGAACCGAGCACTTACTGATTGGGCTATTGAAGGAAAATTCAGGAGTAGCGGCAAAAATTCTGAATGAGAATGGTGTAGAGTTAGATAAAATTGTAGATCTGATCAAAGAATTGATCGCTCCGGCAGAGGGAACAGCAGTAGCAGAATCAGATGGTTATTCACCGAGAGCAGCAAAAGTTCTTGAGAATGCAGAGAAGGAGGCAGTCAGATTCCATGCAGATGCCATTGGAACAGAACATATTCTGATTGCCATGATCAAAGAGACAGACTGTGTTGCATCCAGATTACTGACAACGCTGTCCGTCAATATGCAGAAAGTCTTTGTGGACACTCTCATTGCGATGGGGGAAGATGCAAATCTTTACCGCGAAGAATTTCAGAATGGCCGTCCGGGAAAAAAGAAAAATAATGAGGGAACCCCGACGCTGGATCAGTATTCCAGAGATCTGACACAGCTTGCAACGGAAGGAGCACTGGATCCGGTGGTTGGACGTGAGGAAGAAATCCAGAGAGTGATTCAGATTCTAAGCAGAAGAACGAAGAACAATCCATGTCTGATCGGAGAACCGGGAGTTGGTAAAACGGCTATCGTGGAAGGGATCGCAGAGCGTATCGTATCCGGCCTTGTACCGGACTCTGTTCAGGGAAAAAGAGTGGTATCTTTAGACCTATCCGGTATTGTGGCTGGTTCAAAATACCGTGGAGAATTTGAAGAGCGTATCAAAAAAGTGATTCAGGAAGTGACAAAAGCAGGAAATGTTTTGCTGTTTATCGATGAGCTTCACACAATCATCGGTGCCGGTGGCGCAGAGGGCGCGATCGATGCCTCTAATATTTTAAAACCTGCACTTGCCCGTGGTGAGATTCAGATCATGGGAGCAACGACAATCACAGAATACCGCAAATATGTAGAAAAAGATGCTGCACTAGAGCGAAGATTCCAGCCTGTGACGGTGGAGGAACCGGGCGAGGAACAGACAGTTGCAATTTTGAAAGGGCTTCGCGGTAAATACGAAGCACATCATCATGTAAAGATCACGGATGAGGCAGTCGAGGCGGCAGTCCGCCTGTCAGCGCGCTATATCAATGACCGTTTTTTGCCGGATAAGGCAATTGATCTGATGGATGAAGCAGCAGCAAGAGTGCGGTTTGGCGTGTCTAACCATACAGAGAAACTTGCGGAATTGAGAAATCAGATCACAGAAAAAGAATTACAGTTAGAGGATGCTCTGAGCAATTCCGATATTGCGCTTGCAAAACAGTGCAAGGAAGAAAAAGAAGCATTGGAAGCAGAGCTTGAGAAGCAGACAAAAAAAGCGCAGCGTGAGATCCGCAGAAAGAATCTGTCTGTCACAGAGGATGATGTGGCAGATGTTGTTTCCGGCTGGACAAAAATTCCGGTGAAGAAACTGGCAGAAGGCGAGGCAGCCCGCCTGAAAAAATTAGAGGCAACGCTGCACAAACGTGTCGTTGGTCAGGAAGAAGCTGTGACGGCTGTGGCAAAAGCGGTGAGACGTGGACGTGTCGGTTTAAAAGATCCGAGAAGACCAATCGGTTCGTTCCTGTTCTTAGGACCTACAGGTGTAGGTAAAACGGAGATTTCCAAGGCACTGGCGGAGGCTGTTTTCGGCAATGAACAGGCGATGATACGTGTTGATATGTCGGAGTACATGGAGAAACACAGTGTTTCTAAAATGATCGGTTCCCCGCCGGGATATGTCGGACATGAGGACGGCGGTCAGCTCAGCGAGAAAGTGCGCAGGAATCCGTATTCCGTGATTTTGTTTGACGAGATCGAAAAAGCGCATCCGGATGTATTTAATATTTTACTCCAGGTGTTAGACGATGGACATATCACGGATTCCCAGGGACGCAAGGTGGACTTTAAAAATACGATCATTATCATGACATCAAATGCAGGAGCACAGTCCATTGTGGAACCGAAAAAACTTGGTTTTGCATCTTCTGATGATGAAAAGCAGAATTACGAGCGCATGAAAAACAGTGTGATGGAGGAAGTGCGCAGGATTTTCAAACCGGAGTTCTTAAACCGTATTGATGAGACCATCGTATTCCGTTCACTGAACAAAAATGATATGAAACAGATCGTCACATTAATGTTGAAAGATCTGACAGACCGTTGTAAGAGCCAGATGGATATCACACTTCATGTGCGTGACAGCGTGAAAAATTATATTGTGGAAAAAGCATACGAACCGAAATATGGAGCAAGACCACTCCGCCGCAAAATCCAGAATGAGATCGAGGATCAGCTTGCAGAAGAAATCTTAGACGGCAAGGTGAAAAAGGGTGATGAAGTGATCGTCACTACGAAAAAGAATGCAGTTGTTTTTGAAGTAAAGGAACAGTAACACAAAAATAAAAAAATCCTTAAAAATGATGAAAATGCTGGCAATCGAAATGTAGTTGAGCTATAATGATTTTACAAAATTTTTACGGTGCAGCAGGCAGAGAAGGACTGTACCACAGGAGGAAAAGATGAGCGCTATTAGTGAATTAATTCGTTCAGAAGCAGATGGAACGATCAGTTTTGGAGATTACACTCTGGATGCAAAGGCAAAGCTTGATAACTTCGGGCATCAGGGAGATCTTTATAAGGTAAAAACTTACAAAGACATCACCAAGCTGGAGCGTAATGGTATGTTTGTTTATGAATCCGTACCGGGAACAGCGGCATATCATTTGAATGCAACGGACACAGGAATTTCTTTTTCCGTGGAAGGACCGGAAGATGCTCAGATCACACTGGAGTTAGAAGAAGAGACTGAGTATGAAATTACAGTGGACGGAGCAAGCGCAGGTAAGATGAAAACAAATCTCGGTGGCAAGTTGACCGTCAGTGTGGAACTTGGAGAGAAACCGGTAGAAGTTCAGATTCAGAAATGCTAAGAAATGATAAGGGGTTGTCAGAAACGGCAACTCCTTTTAATGTCAATCGGAACTATTTGCAGAGTTTCCGGTTATTTTTTTGATAGGGAAGGTTATATGGCAAAAGGAAAAACAAGTATTTTTTTCTGCCAGTCCTGCGGATACGAATCGTCCAAATGGATGGGGCAGTGTCCGGGATGTAAGGAATGGAATACATTTGTAGAAGAAGTGGTGGACAAAAAGAGTGCGGGCACACTGGCAAAGCAGAAAGCGACAGCGTCAGAGGCAAAGGTACTGCCTCTGTCCCAGATCGAGATGACCTATGACAAGCGTGTGTCAACAGACATGAAAGAATTAGACCGTGTACTTGGCGGCGGTATTGTGCAGGGTTCCATGGTGTTAGTGGGAGGCGATCCCGGAATCGGAAAATCCACATTGCTGCTTCAGGTGTGCAGGAATCTGTCGGAGCATAACATAAAAGTGCTCTATATTTCCGGGGAGGAATCTTTGCAGCAGATCAAGATCCGTGCAGAGCGTATCGGAAATTTCGGGGACAGTCTGAAACTGCTGTGTGAGACAAATCTTGACACCATAAAGGCAGTCATTGACCGGGAAAAACCGCAGATCGTTGTAATCGATTCCATCCAGACGATGTTTAACGAAGAGGTTTCCTCGGCACCGGGCAGTGTATCACAGGTGCGCGAGTCCACAGGTGTTTTGATGCAGATCGCAAAGGGAATGGGAATCTCCATTTTCATTGTGGGACATGTGACGAAAGAGGGAGTGGTGGCAGGACCGAGGGTGTTAGAACACATGGTAGACACCGTGCTTTATTTTGAGGGAGACAGGCATGCGGCTTACCGTATTTTAAGAGGTGTAAAAAACCGTTTTGGCTCCACAAATGAGATCGGTGTATTTGAGATGCGGCAGGACGGACTTGTGGAAGTGGAAAATCCGTCTGAATATATGTTGAGCGGCAAGCCGGAGGGAGCGTCCGGCTCTGTTGTGGCATGTTCCATGGAAGGGACTAGACCAATCCTTTTGGAGGTGCAGGCACTTGTATGTCACAGTAATTTTGGGATTCCGCGAAGGACAGCGGCAGGAACGGATTTTAACCGCGTCAATCTTCTGATGGCGGTTCTGGAAAAAAGACTGGGCTTAAAGCTGGGTGACTGTGATGCCTATGTGAATATCGCAGGAGGAATCAAAATGAATGAGCCGGCAATCGACCTTGGCATTGTTCTTGCATTGATCTCAAGTTACAAGGACAAACCGATCGATGAGAAAACCATCTGTTTTGGCGAGGTCGGATTAAGCGGTGAGGTCCGCGCGGTAAATATGGCAGAACAGCGGGTGCAGGAGGCAAAAAAACTTGGCTTTGAGGTCTGTATTCTACCGGAAGTCTGCAGAAAATCCATGACAGAAGTAAAAGGTATCAGGCTGGTCGGTGTGAGCAATCTTTTAGATGCCATGAATTATCTGAAATAAAAAAATTGTATGAATTTTATAAAAAATAAAGGAAATTGAAAAATCCTGCCGAATAATAAAAATATGGAGATTTTATTGAAACGATTTTTTATATGGTGCTTCGGGAGAGACTGTCAGATATCAGAGAGGTGATACATATGACAATACGGGAAGAACTTGAAAAAATGGAGCGGGAAACATTAAGCCCTTATGCAACGCTCAGTGTGAACACGAAAGGCAGGGAACGCGGGGAAGAACAGTGCGATGTCCGGCCTGTTTTTCAGCGAGACAGGGACAGAATCCTGCATTGTAAGGCATTCCGGCGGTTGAAGAATAAGACACAGGTTTTTCTGACACCGAAGGGAGATCACTATAGGACAAGACTTTCCCATACCTTAGAGGTATCGCAGAATGCGAGAACAATTGCAAAAGCACTGCGTCTGAATGAAGATTTGGTGGAAGCAATCGCATTGGGACACGATATGGGGCATACGCCGTTTGGCCATGCCGGAGAGTATGTGTTAAACGAAATCTGTGAAGACGGATTCCGGCACAACGAGCAGAGTGTCCGTATCGTGGAAAAACTTGAGAAAAACGGTATGGGATTAAATCTGACTTGGGAAGTGCGGGACGGTATTTTAAATCATCAGTCTAAGTCAATGCCCCATACTTTAGAGGGAAAAGTTGTCCGCTTATCAGATAAAATCGCCTATGTTTACCATGACGTGGATGATGCGATCCGTGCAGAGATTCTGACGGAGGATGATATTCCGTTAGAGATCCGGAAAACATTAGGTTTTACCACAAAACAGCGTTTAAATACATTGATACATAACGTGATCATGAATAGTATGAACCAGGATGACATCCGGATGTCAGCAGATATTCAGGAAGCCATGTTTGAGCTGCGCCATTTTATGTTCGATCATGTATACACAAATCCAATTGCCAAGGGTGAGGAAGTGAAGGCTAAGGCAATGATCCGGCAGCTCTTTGGATTCTACAAAGACCACATTGAGTTTCTGCCGGAAAAATACCTCGCCATGCTTGATGAAGGGGAAAAGACGGAGCGCGTGATCTGCGATTACATCGCAGGTATGACCGACCAATATGCCATCACCAAATTCAGCGAATACTTCCTGCCGCAGGCATGGCAGGTAGACGGATACTAATACGAAAATTGCTAGTACCGCTGCGAGCGACACATAGCGAAAGCGTGTCTTGAATGTTTTTGTTAATTTTGAACAATTTAAAGAAGACTATGAGGAGTTTCGCAATTGGCTAATAGATATTAAAACGAAAGGAGGACACGCAGTATGCCATATTTTTCGGATGATATAATTGAAGAAGTGCGTTCCAGAAATGATATCGTGGATGTGATCGGACAGTATGTGCATCTGACGAAAAAGGGAAGCACCTATTTTGGACTGTGTCCTTTTCATAATGAGAAAACAGGATCGTTTTCTGTTTCTCCGAATAAACAAATGTACTACTGCTTCGGCTGTGGAGCCGGAGGGAATGTTTTCACGTTTATGATGCAGTATGAAAACTTTACCTTCGGGGAGGCAATGGAAGCCTTGGCGGACCGGGCGGGTGTTGCCCTGCCAAAGCAGGAATATTCTGCCGCACAGAAGAGAGAGGCAGATAAAAAACAGCGGCTGTTGGAGATCAACAAAGAGGCAGCCAGATATTTTTATACATTATTGCGGAATGACCGTGGAAAACATGCACTCGCTTATTTCCAGAAAAGAGAATTGTCTGAGGAGACCATGAAAAAGTTTGGTCTGGGATATTCGGATCAGTACAGTGATGACTTATACCGGTATCTCTGTTCCAAAGGGTATGAGGATGAGATCTTAAAAGAGTCGGGGCTTGTGACAATCGATGAGAGACGCGGCGGCTATGACAAATTCTGGAACCGTGCCATGTTTCCGATTATGGATGTCCACAACAAAGTCATCGGTTTCGGTGGCAGGGTGATGGGCGATGGAGAGCCGAAGTATTTAAACTCACCGGAAACACCGATTTTTGATAAGAGCCGGAATCTGTATGGACTTAATTTTGCAAGGACCACAAAGAAACCACAGTTTTTATTGTGTGAAGGATATATGGATGTGATCGCGCTGCATCAGGCAGGATTTGACAATGCGGTGGCATCACTTGGAACTGCGCTGACGGCAGGACATGCGAATCTGTTAAAAAGGTACACCAAAGAAGTGTATTTAACCTATGACAGTGACGGCGCAGGGGTGAAAGCTGCACTCCGGGCGATTCCAATTTTAAAGGAAGTAGGGATTACGACAAAGGTAATTAATATGCGTCCGCACAAAGATCCGGATGAATTTATCAAGGCTTTGGGAGCAGAGGCGTATCAGGATCGTATCGATCATGCAGAGAACAGCTTTATGTTTGAGATACGCATTTTAGAGCAGCAGTACGACATGAAAGATCCGGAGAGCAAGTCAGCCTTTTATCATGAAGTGGCAAAGAAACTATGCTCCTTCACAGAAAAAATCGAGCGTGATATTTACATTCAGGCAGTCGCGGAAAAATATATGCTGCCAACGCAGGATTTACAGCGGCTTGTCGGTAAATACGGAATGCAGATGGAAGGCATCCGAAAACAACCAACCCAGTTAAAAACCGGTATCAATGAGAAAAACGCCTCCGCCAGAGGAATCAAAAAAGAAGATGGGATGAAGCAATCCCAGAAACTTCTTTTGACATGGCTCATAGAGAATACCGGATTATATCATAAGATAAAAAAATATATCGCACCGAAGGATTTTACGGAGGAGATATATCATAAGGTAGCTGAAGTATTATTCCAGCAGTTTGAGGAGAGCGGAGAAGCAAACCCGGCGAAGATCGTCAGCATGTTTCCTGATGAGGAGGCACAGAAAGAGATTGCGGCGCTTTTCAATGCAAGAATCCATGAGGTCGAGTCAAAAGAAGACCGGGAGAAGGCATTGAAAGAGACCATTATCCGCATCAAACAAAACAGTATCAAGTATCGGTCCGAGCATTTGGCACCGACAGATATGGCTGGTCTGATGCAGCTTGTAACAGATAAACGTGACCTGGAAGAATTGGAGAAATTGCATATTTCCATTGATTAGGGACAAAATAGTAGAAAACTTGAGAGGATGAACCAAAATGGCAAAAAAGACAGAAAACGAGGTAAAGGAAACCAAAAAAGAAGCAGCAGTGATGGATGAAGCTGCAAAAGAAAAGTTTCAGCAGAAGTTAAAAGATCTGTTAGCCTTGGCCAAAAAGAAAAAGAACATGTTGGAATACCAGGAGATCAGCGACTTCTTTGCGGACATGCAGTTAGAAGCAGAGCAGTTTGATAAAATTCTTGATTTTCTGGAAGCAAACAATATCGATGTACTTCGGATCACAGATGATGATTCTGATGATGAAATTTTACTCGATGTAGATGATGAAGACGAGATCGAAGTGGAAAAAATCGACCTTTCCGTGCCGGATGGCGTGTCCATTGAAGATCCGGTCCGTATGTATTTGAAGGAGATCGGTAAAGTACCTCTTTTAAGTGCAGAGGAAGAGATCGAGCTGGCAAAAAATATGGAAGCCGGTGCTGTGGCGAAGGAAAAGATCGCAATCTTAAAGAGCAGAGAAGAGAATGCAACAGAGGAAGAACTTGCAGAGATCAAAGAAGAGATCAAGAATTTGCAGAAAGATCTTGATGCAGGGGATGAGGCAAAGAAACGTCTTGCAGAAGCAAACCTGCGTCTGGTTGTTTCCATTGCAAAAAGATATGTGGGACGTGGAATGCTGTTCCTTGATCTGATCCAGGAAGGTAACCTTGGTCTGATCAAAGCCGTGGAAAAATTCGACTACCGCAAGGGATATAAATTCTCTACTTATGCAACATGGTGGATCCGTCAGGCGATCACAAGAGCAATCGCAGATCAGGCGAGAACCATCCGTATCCCTGTCCATATGGTTGAGACGATCAACAAGCTCATCCGTGTTTCCAGACAGCTGCTTCAGGAGTTAGGACGTGAGCCAAGTCCGGAAGAGATCGCAGCAGAAATGAACATGCCGGTAGAGCGTGTGCGTGAGATCTTAAAGATTTCCCAGGAGCCGGTTTCCTTAGAGACACCGATCGGTGAGGAGGAGGACAGCCATCTTGGAGATTTTATTCAGGATGATAACGTACCTGTTCCGGCTGACGCCGCTGCATTCACACTTTTAAAAGAGCAGTTGGAGGAAGTACTTGGAACATTGACCGAGAGAGAGCAGAAAGTTCTGACACTCCGTTTTGGTCTGGAGGACGGCCGTGCAAGAACACTGGAAGAAGTTGGAAAAGAGTTCAATGTAACACGTGAGCGTATCCGTCAGATCGAAGCAAAAGCGCTCCGCAAACTTCGTCATCCAAGCAGAAGCCGCAAATTAAAGGATTACTTAGAGTAAAATGGTAAAGATTTCAAATCGTTTAATGACAGCCGCAGCTCTTGTCACACAGGGATATACACTGGCAGATGTTGGAACAGATCACGGATATATTCCAATCTATCTGTTACAGCAGAAGAAAATTCCAGCTGCAATTGCCATGGATATCAATGAAGGACCGTTAGAGCGGGCAAAAGAACATATTGCTTTATATGGATTGCAGGCATACATACAGACACGTCTCTCAGACGGTGTGGCAGCTTTGAAACCCGGCGAGGTGGAAGCTGTCCTCATCGCCGGCATGGGAGGCGGACTGGTCATGCATATCTTAAAAAACGGGGAAAAAGTCTGCCAGTCTGCGAAAGAACTCATCCTGCAGCCACAGTCCGAGATAGAGAATGTCCGTGAATTTTTACGGGAAGAAGGATATGCCATTCTCGCAGAGGACATGGTGTTGGAAGATGGAAAATTCTATCCGATGATGAAAGTGCAGTATCAGGGTGAAAATGCACAGAAAGCTTCGGAAGTGTTGAAACTTTCAGACCTTTATGGTGGATTACTCCTGCAAAACCGCCATCCCGTGTTGAAAACTTTTCTTGAAAAAGAAAAGCTCATATACACAGGCATCAAAGAGAATCTTGCAAAACAACCGACGTCAGAAAAAATCAGGACACGGCTTGCAGAAGTGGAAGACATACTGCATTATAATGAACTTGCATTACAGTTTTATGTATAAAAATTGGAGTGTATAATGTGAATATAGAGTTTGGAAAAGAAGAATCGAGAAATCGGTTCTTTTTTCTATCTAAAAGAGAAAATATAAAATTGTTTTCATATTGAGTACATGAATATAATGTGATAAGATATATCCATAGATATGAAATTTATATATATGAATAAAAAACGAGAGGAAAATAAAATGACGATCAGCGAGAGAATATTAAAAGTATTGAAAGACAGAAATATGACACAGGCTGAATTTGCAAAACAGGTTGGGATTGCGACCAGTACCATCAGCGAATGGAAAAAAAGAAAGACAAATCCTACTGCGGATAAAATCATGGATATTTGTAATGTATTGCAGATAACACCAGAACAACTTCTTACTGGAAAAGGTATCGAGGATGAAGAAAACATTACTGTTACAAGTCGTGAGAGTTGTTTTACGCCTTATGATATTCAATTGGTTCAAGATTACCATGGACTTAAGGAAGAACAGCAGAAGCGTCTGATGGCTTATATGGAGGCTTTAAAGAAGATACAAAGTCTTGAAGAAATATAAAATGAATTTGTATATTGTGATTCGGATTTGAGGTTTTGTTTTGGAACTTCAAAATAACCAGAGAGGAAATTTGATGAACGAAATTACCAATATAGTTGAGAGACCAACATTACTGCAGCAGGATATTGAACTATCAAAATTAATATATACGATTCGCGGAAAACAGATAATGTTAGATTGTGATCTGGCTATACTGTATGGTTATACAGTGAAAAGACTAAATGAACAAGTAAAGAATAATAAAAATAGATTTCTGGAAGATTTTATGTTTCAAATGACGAGGGAGGAAGTAAACGATTTGCGGTCGAAATTTCCGACCGCAAATATAAATCCCAAAAGCAGATATTTACCCCATGTTTTTACCGAACAGGGAATTTATATGTTGGCGACAGTGTTAAGTGGTGAAATTGCAGAAAAACAAAGTATTTTTATAATGCGTGCATTTCGCGAAATGCGGCATTTTATTTCAAGCAATGCTCTTTTGTTTGAAAGGATTAATGCTGTTGAACTGAAACAACTGGAATTACAAAAAGATGCGGAGGAAAATTTTACAAAAATATTTGAATATATATCCAATCATGAAGAGGAATGTCAGAAGATTTTTTTTGACGGACAGATATTTGATGCTTTCAGTTTACTCACAAATATTATTACTCATGCCCAAAAGGAGATAATTCTTATTGACGGATATATTGATATTATTACTTTGAACATTTTGGCTAAGAAGAATATAGGGGTGAATGTTTATACATACACGTTGCCTAATACAAAGTTATCGGCTCAGGATATAGCAAATTTTAATGCACAGTATCCAACACTTACCGTAAAAAAAACAGCATCTTTTCATGATAGGTTTCTGATTATAGATGGTAAAGAAGGATATCATATTGGAGCTTCTCTAAAGGATGCCGGTAAGAAATGTTTTGGCATAAACAGAATAGAAGGAGTCGAGGACATTAAAGATATAATAACTAAAGCACAGCAGACAGGGAAATAAAAGGGGAGTCTAATCCCCTTTTATTTCAAAAACATCCGCATCATCTTTTCTTTCAATCCGGTATATTTCTGATACCGGATCGGCAGATCCATCCACGTTTTCTTATCGACAATACTGCGGTAATGGCTGAAGGTTTCAAATCCAACCCTGCCGTGGTAGCTGCCCATGCCGCTCTCACCGACACCGCCGAATGGCATATCGCTCGTTGCAAGATGAATGATCGTGTCATTGATACAGCCGCCGCCAAAACGGCAGGGATCTAAGACCTTCTTCTGTGCAGCCTTGTCCTCACTGAAAAAATAAAGCGCAAGCGGATGAGGGTGGGATTCCACGGTATCAAGCGCTTCGGCTAATGTGTCGAAGGTGAGGATCGGAAGCAGTGGACCGAAGATCTCTTCGCCCATCACAGCGTCGTCCCACGTAATATTATTGAGAACGGTAGGTGCAATGCGGAGCGATTCAGGCTCTGACTGTCCCCCATACACAAGCTTTTCCCCATTGATCAGCCCGAGAATGCGTTCAAAATGCTTTTCGTTGATGATCTTTCCATAATTCGGATTTTTCAGAGGTTCTTTCCCAAACTGCTTTTCAATCTCAGCTAAGATCGCAGTGATAAGCTCATCACGGATGCGTTTGTCACAGAGAATATAATCCGGCGCAACACAGGTCTGTCCACAGTTCAAATACTTGCCGAAGACAATACGCTTTGCGGCAAGCCGGATCTTAGCGGTGGAGTCAACGATACATGGGCTCTTTCCGCCAAGCTCTAACGTGACAGGGGTTAAATATTCAGCCGCATGGCGGAGTACTTCCCGTCCGACAGTCTTTCCGCCGGTGAAAAAGATCATGTCAAAACGCTGCTGTAACAGTGCCTGATTTTCTGCGCGGCCGCCATCGACCACTGCAACATAATGTGCCGGAAAACATTCTTCGATCATGGTCTTCATGACATTGAATGTGCAAGGGGCGTAGGCGCTTGGTTTTACGACCGCAGTATTCCCGGCTGCTATGGCATCGATCAGCGGATCGAGTGTCAGTAACACCGGGTAATTCCATGGACTCATGATCAGCACGGTTCCGTAAGGGGAAGGGGAGCGGAAGCTCTTTGCTGCAAACTGGGCGGCCGGGGTGGAAACACGTTTGCTGCGCATAAGGCTGCGGAGATGCTTCTGCATCCAGGTAAGCTCCGACAGCGTCAGCCCAATCTCACACATATAGCTCTCCATCCGGCTCTTTCCAAGATCCTCCTTCAGTGCCGCAGCGAGGTCGGCCTCATGGCGGATCATAGCCTCCTTCAAACTTTCTAACTGTTTCAGGCGGAATTCCGCCGGAATCGTTTTGCCACTGGAAAAAAAGTGGTTCTGTTGTTGTAAAATATCCTTGATCTCCTGTTCGGTCATGAGGATGCCTCCTTTTATCTTCCGGATCGATCAGACAATTACCTGTTCTGACTCAACCTGTATCCGTACATCTGATACTTATATACTATCGAAAATAACATACTTCTGCAAGTGTTTTACTTCCGGGCAGACAGGAAAAACAATTCTTGAAAAACGGCGCTCATAATGCTACAGTAATAATACTGATGATCTGCAGCAGAGATCATGGCGCAGATCAGTTTGATAATAATGTGTCTGCCGGATACGAAGGGCAGATTGCGGAAAGGCATGGAAAATGAAATGAACGATTATAAAATAGGCACAAAATGCGTACAGGCAGGATATACCCCGGAGAATGGACAGCCGCGGCAGATCCCGATCATCCAGTCTACCACTTTCAAATACAGCACCAGTGAGGACATGGGAAAACTGTTTGATCTTGAGGCATCCGGATATTTCTATACACGGCTGCAGAATCCGACGAATGATCATGTCGCAGCCAAGATCGCAGCAATGGAAGGCGGCACAGCCGCAATGCTGACCTCAAGCGGACAGGCAGCGAACTTTTTTGCCATATTCAACATATGTGAGAGTGGAGACCATATCGTGGCATCATCCTCGATCTACGGCGGAACTTTCAACCTCATTGCAGTTACGCTTGCCAAAATGGGGATCACGGCAACCTTCGTGTCTCCTGACGCATCGGAGGAGGAGTTAAACGCTGCGTTCCGTCCGAACACAAAGCTGATGTTTGGCGAGACGATAGCCAATCCGGCATTGACAGTATTAGATATTGAGCTCTTTGCAAAAACAGCACATGCGCACGGCGTACCTCTTATCATAGACAATACATTTCCAACTCCGGTCAACTGCAGGCCATTTGAGTGGGGTGCGGATATTGTGACACACTCCACCACCAAATACATGGATGGACATGGTGCGGCAGTGGGCGGTGCGATCGTTGACAGCGGAAAATTCGACTGGATGGCACACGCAGACAAATATCCGGGACTTTGTACACCGGATGAGAGCTACCATGGCGTGACCTATGCAGAAAAATTTGGCAATGAGGGCGCATTCATCACAAAATGTACAACACAGCTTATGCGTGATCTCGGATGCATCCAGTCGCCACAGAATGCATTCCTGTTAAACCTTGGACTGGAGTCGCTGCATGTGCGTATGCCTAAGCATGTGGAAAACGGACAGGCAGTTGCAGAATTTCTGGAAAAACATCCAAAGGTAGCCTATGTGAACTATCCGGGTCTGCCTTCCAGCAAATACTATGAACGTGCCAGAAAATACCTGCCACACGGCGGATGCGGTGTCGTTTCATTCGGATTAAAGGGCGGCAGGGAGGCTGCGTCTGCTTTTATGCAGAACTTAAAGCTTGGAGCGATCGAGACACATGTGGCAGATGCAAGAACCTGCTGTCTGAATCCGGCGACCTCCACACACAGACAGATGACAGATGAACAGCTGAAAGAGGCAGGTGTTCCGGCAGAGCTGATCCGCATCAGTCTCGGTTTAGAGGATAAGGAAGATCTGATCGCAGATATTTCGAATGCGTTGGATGCGATCAGGGACTAATATGCAGAAAAAAGAAAGTGCAGAGAGAAAAATGAGTAAGATAAAAACAAAAAAAGTGCTGACACCGGAGCAGAAGAAAAAGCGCATCCGCAACATCATCATTGTCGCAGTGATCCTTGTGGCAGCATCCGTTGCAACTTACTGGATGCAGCCGCAGAACAAAGCGCTGGCAGAGAGTGAAGTGTTCAGCGAAGAGGAAGTGAAGGCACAGGCGGAAAAAATCATAGGGCTTTTAAATGCAGAGGATTTTGACGGCCTGCAAAGCCTTGTTGTCCCGGACATGCAGGAGATCATGAACAAAGAGCGCATGGACGAGGGGAAGGCGCGGATCTCGGAAGACTGGGGAGATTTTGTTTCCATTGAAACAATGCAGGATGCGGAGATCATACAGAGAGGTGCGCATATCGCAGCCGTTTACGTGACCGCAGAATATGAAAACATCGAGGTGCATTACACACTGGCGTTCAACGAGGACATGAAGCTTGCGTCCTTCGGGATCCAATAGCGGATCATTCCTGCGGAAACATATAGGAAAAATAAACATCCTTAAAATTAGCGTAATTGTCTCTTGAAATCGGAATCTGTGCGCCGGATTTTGTGAAGAGAGAGGTTTTACCGAACTTTTCCACGCAGCTTAACGCTGCAATATAGCTGCGGTGGCATTTATAAAACCCTTTTTCCACTGTGAAAATTGTTTCACACTGGTGAAAGGGTTCTTTTATGGAGATCACCGAGCCGTCTTTCAATGTGACTAACACATTCTTATTCTGCGCTTCCAGATATTCGACATCCTGAAAATAAATCGCCTGGTAGCCGGAATCTGTTCTTGCCGCGAAATGAGCCATGGAAGCCTTGTGGACTTCGTACCAGCTGTCGAGGACCGCATGGAAACGCACTTCGTCAAGAGGTTTCAACAGATACCAGAAAGTGCGGACTTCATAAGATTCCAGCGCAAATTCCGGTGAGGAAGTCAGAAAAATGATCGGAACGTGCGGGTCATGCTGGCGCAGTTCGCGGGCGGTATCCATGCCGCTTAAAAGGGGCATGATCATATCAAGCAGGATCAGATCCATGCCATAAGCCCTGTGTGCGGAGATCAGTTCGTCACCGTTTGTGAACCGGTAGAGCTGCAGTGTCAGCTGATGCGCCCGGCACCAGGAATCAAGACTGTCTGAAAGCAGATCCAAAAATTCAGTTTCATCATCACAAATCGCAATCTTTACCATAATAAATTTCCTCGCTTAAAGAATAATGCGGACTACAAAGTCCTCACCTTCCATGTAAAACTGGTACTGTCCATGTTCCTTCTCAACATAATAAATGACGCTTTGGACACCGATACCGTGATTCTTTGCCGTTGTAACCGGGATACCGTTTGAAAAAACAGGTGTCTCTGAAGCCGGATTCTTCTGCAGGATCAGAAGGTGGTTTCCCTTTTCAAAAATGCTCAGATGCACGATACGTTTTTCCTCAGGGAGCTTCGTGACCGCATGCATGGCATTTTCCAGAAGATTGGAAAGGATCGCACAGAAAGTCATCTCAGAGCAGCAGAGTGTCTGCGAAGTCTGGATCTGTACGTCAAAAACGATCTGATTTTCCGCAAACCGTGTCTGGTAAATGGAAAGAACCGAATTCAGCAGCTCATTTCTGCAGAAAGAGTGGATGACAGTGTCGTCATATTGCTTATTGATCTCCTGAATATAATCAAGCGCACGCTCCGGTTCCTGCTGGGAGATAAAAGTCTGGATGGCGGCAAGATGATGGCGCATGTCGTGCCGCAGGATCTTCATGCGGTGTTCGCTGCTGCGGACCTGCTCAATCTCCGAGTGCAGGGAGTTCAACTGCATATTGGTAAGCTGACCGTATTGTTCAGCACGGTTTTTCAACTCATATTCCTGAAAATAGACGAACAGGAAAATGACATAGGAAATACACATGGCAAATGCGAGAAATTCCACGACCACCTTATTTCCGGAGTAGAGAAGCATGGAGAACTTTGTGGTAGAGTAATCAAACACATAATAGACAAATGGCATTGCCCCGAGGATATACAATTCCCGGTCAGATTTTGCCAAAAGCAGTGCGGTAGTCTGGCACAGATACCGGCTTAAGAAAGCGAAAACGGCAACAGTCACGATAATCCTTACCAGGTAATAAACCCATTCCAATCCGCTCAGGGATAAGGCAAAAATACCTGCCCAGTTGCTGAACTGGCAGCACAGATAGGCGGTCATAATAGAGATTATGGAAGGCAGCCAGCGGAAACGGTAATAAAACACCAGCAGCAGAAAAAGCGGCAGATGCACGAAAATCGGGTAGACGGCTTCCGTGAACAACGAACCGAATACCGTATTGCAGATCAGAAAGAAAAGTCCGGATACTGCTCCACCGCCAAGAAGAATGCAGACATTTTTCTTATTCTGTTTTACTCCGAGAAAAAAGGCGGACAGAAAAATGCCAAACAGCATTGTCGTTAAGTGGTGTGTATAAGTTAAAATCTGAAGCAGCATGTGGCAGTCCTCCTTGTTTCACAGTTATGATACATCCATTATAAAAAATTCGGAAATGCAAAGCAAGCCTGCATCTTACAATTCACGCCATATAGTTACAACTCACGCCGAAATCAGGGTTTTGGGTGAACGCTGTGATAAAATGAAAAAAATGGTAAAGTGACATATTGTGAAAAAACAAACAAATGCAGGAGGAGAATACACATGATAAGAAAAAAGAGAATGAGCAAAGGAATTGCAAAAATACTTTCCGGTTTACTGGTATTCGGAATGGTAGCAGGTGTTGTTCCGGCAGTACCGCACGGTACATTGCAGGTGCAGGCGGCAAATGAACATAGCCATCCGGTCTGTGGTAGTAGCTGTACTGACGACAGCTCCCACACTAACTTGGAATTTGCGAAACTGACAGGTTCAGAGGACACACTGAAAATAGGTGAAACAACTATACAAAGCACTGATAATAATTTAGAGTTACCGGCGGGCTGCTATTATTTATCAGATAGCTTTGAACCAAGCTATAGTATCATTGTAAAAGGTGATGTTAAAATTTGCCTAAATGGTCACAATATTAATATGAAGAGTGCAGGAAATGTTTTTGAAGTTGATAAAGGCGGTACACTGACTCTGACGGATTGTAAAGGCAGCAGTTCTATTTCTCATTCGGATGTGGAATGGGGAAGAGGCGTGTTGGTTTCTAACGGCACTTTTAATATGTATGGTAGTAAGATTTGTAATAATAAATGTGCAAGCAAGTATCAAGCAAACGGCGCAGGCGTGGAGGTTGATAAAGGCACTTTTAATATGCATGGTGGCGAGATTAGTGGAAACGAAGTTTCAAGCATGGGTGGAGCAGTTTCTAGTCTGGACACTTTTAATATGTATGGTGGCAGTATTACCGGCAATACTGCACAATATTTCGGTGGCGGTGTATCTGTGTATAAGGGGACATTTAATATGTTCGATGGTACGATTAGCGGCAATAAGGTGACAAGTGCAACGATGCAGTCGCACGGTGGCGGCGGAGTATGGGTGCACACAACCGGTACATTTTGCATGAAAGGAGGAAGCATCACAGGCAACACCGCCTATCCCTATAATTATGATTATAATAAAGCTAATGGTGGCGGTGTATATTGCAGGGGCAGTCTGGAACTTTCCGGCTCACCGGTAATCGAAGGAAATAAGTTGACAACTGGTGAAAGTAACAATCTTGTTAGTTATATGAATAAGACTAAAATCACTGATACATTAAACAGTGACGCAAAAATTTATGTTTATATGAAAGATACTTCTACGCAAGATCAGACTTTGGCAACTGTTGATCCAAGCGTATCTTCATTTGATGCAAAAAACATTTTCTACTGCGATAACGCAAATTTTGTAGCTGACTTTGACGCAGCAAATAATACAATAAAATGGACGACACACACCCACGATTGGGGAGCATGGACTTCCAACGGCGACGGAACGCATACCCGTATCTGCGCATCGAACAGCAGTCACAAGCAGACGGAAAAATGTTCCGGCGGTACAGCTACCGATAAAGACAGAGCCATTTGCAGCATTTGTAACGCACCATACGGCGAAATCAATGCGGGCTCAAATCCAGCGCCGACTCCAACCCCAACCCCAACGCCGGCTCCAAATCCGACACCGGAAGCAACAACCCCGACACCGGATCCGGCACCGGCTACATCAACACCGGCTACATCAACCCCGGCTACATCAACCACAACAGCACCGGCAGCTTCGGCACCGGCACAGGTAACGTATGATATTTTGGATGGAGCAGGCAGTTCATGGACACAGAATACAGATGGAAGCCTTGCAATCAGAGGAAGCGGTGAGATTTCAAAATTCCGTGAGGTCAAGGTGGATGGAGTAACGGTTGATCCAATCAATTATACGGTCACAGAAGGATCTACCATCATTACCTTCAAACCGGAATACCTTAAGAGTCTGTCAGCAGGAAATCATTCCTTTGAACTTATTTGGACAGATGGAACAGCGGCAACAAACTTTACGGTAGCCGAAAACACTGACCAGAGTGCAAAATCTCCAAAGACAGGTGAAGATTTCAGCATGGCACTTTGTACAGTACTTCTGATGGTTTCATGCGCAGGACTTGCAGGAATTTTTGCGAAAAGAAAAAGAAACCATGCCAGATAAGGCATTGCACAAATAATTTTTCAAATGAAAAATAAGCTGATTACAGAGATAAAAGTGGGCAGGAAATTTACAAAAAAAATTCTATTTTTATCAAAAATATGAATAGTAGAAAGAGGAGATTCAAATGAAGAAAAAGTTATTAACAGCATTACTTGTTGGAGCAATGGCTCTTAATATTACAGCATGTGGTGGTTCATCAGATGCAGCAGCACCAGCTGACAATGATCAGCAGACAACTACAACAGACACAGCAGCTGATGATGCAGCAGATACAGAAGAGGATGCAGTGGATGTGGAAGATGCAGCAGAAGCAGCAGACACAACAGAGGAAGAAGGATTTTCCCTTCTTGATGTAACAGCAGATCTTGTTGATGCAGCATTATATGCAGTGGATGATGATAATACAGAGTATGTGATCACACTCTTTAGAGATCCGGATGGATATAGCTATGTTTCATTAATGATCGTTCCACAGGATGGACAGGGAGATGTCCTTTGTGGAGCATATGATGATTCTAATGTAACAAATGTTACAGATGAAGATAACATTGACTGGACTGAGATCAGCACAACAGATGTTTATACAGGTGATGATTTCTCAGCAGTATTTGTAGAAGCAGATGACGGTTCCGTTGCAATTGCAAATTCAGATTTTTCCCTTGTTATGGAAGGTCAGTATCTGACAGCTGATGAAGCAATCGATTATATGGGAGCAGCAGCTAACTACATCAATTAGTTTTTTGAGATATGCGGAGTACTGGAAGAACGGTTGCTTCGCATATCCTTACATAATGTAATTCAAAAATCCTGCACACTTTTATCTCTGTAATCAGCACACATTTATATAGAAGCTGTAAAATTCGCATTGAGTTTTACAGCTTTTTGCGTATAGCAAAAAATTACCTTTTATTCATGTTAGATATAAGTATGGATAGCTTTGGGATTGTGAGGTGAAAATCAAAATATATCAATTACAGATTCAATGAGAAATCATTATCATACCAGAAATGTCGTATGGAGTAAAATTCCGCAAGCAGGCAAATACAGACCTTTACAAGCTGTATAACACCAACCTGCATGAGAAGATCGAGATGATGAAAAAGGAAAAACATCAGTAAAAAGTCATTGAGAGGATTGCTATGTCTTGATATAATTAAAATGTATTAATTTTGAAAAAGATTTATAAAGTCTTGTTAAAATGGCAAAAATGGAATTGTGACACCACTGGTGTCACAATTCGGAAGGTGGAATATTTGTATGGGTAATGATTTGATATCAGCAGCTGGATTAATTCATATAATTGAAGAATCACGACAAAGTGCATTGAAGAAAGTGAATGAAGAGCTTATCAAAATGTATTGGAAAGTTGGTGAGTTTTTAAGTAAGGAAACGGAACGGGCTTCGTATGGTGATGCATATATCGATGAAATTTCAAGGGAAATACAGGAGGCGTTTCCCGGAATAAAGGGATTCAATCGAAGAGGTCTTTATAGAATGAAAAAATTTTATGAAACCTATAAGGATAATGAGATTGTGACACCACTGGTGACACAAATTAGTTGGACGAATCACTTGTTGATAATGTCAGGCTGTAAGACTGATGAGGAAAGAGAATTTTATATACGCCTATGTATCAAAGAAAACTATTCAAAGCGTCAGTTGGAGAGACAGTTAGATAGCGGATATTATGAAAGGTATATGTTATCAAAGGAAACTTTATTACCAGAGTCGGTTAAGAAGCTAGGAGAAAATCCATTTTTGGATTCATATGTTATGGAATTTCTGGATTTGCCAAATGAGTTTCATGAGAATGACTTACGAAAAGCGTTAATTAGAAACATGAAGGATTTTATTCTGGAATTAGGAAAAGATTTCACATTTATTGATGAAGAGTACAAAGTTCAGGTTGGAGGAGACGATTTTCGTATTGATTTGTTGTTTTATCATCGGGGATTACAGTGCCTTGTTGCAATAGAACTCAAAATAGGTAAGTTTAAACCAGAGTATATTTCTAAGTTGGATTTTTATCTTGAGGCATTGGACAGACAGGTAAAGAAAGAGAATGAAAACCCGAGTGTTGGCTTGCTTCTTTGTGCATCTAAGAATGATGAGGTGGTAGAATATGCTATGAGCAGAACGATGTCACCGATGCTGGTATCTCAGTATCAGTTACAGTTACCGGATAAGACTATTCTTGAGAAGAAGCTACAGCAGTTGGTCAATATTCCGCAGATTGAGGATTAAGGCTTATGGGTAAGGATATGATATTTACTCTGGAAAGAAGAGTAAATGGAAAAAGAGAATTATAATCAGATAGTATTTACAGCCGTTAGGGATAACTTAGCGGCTATTTTTAATATTAGGAAATTTCTCCCTTCGGAGAAAACACTAATATAAAAGCCCGTATTCTGAATCACTCATGTTTTTTACAAGCTGTGCAGTCATTCCTTCAGGTGGATTTTTAATGTATTTTTCTCTTAGTTCCTCTATTGCTTTTTGTAGAAAAAATTTCTCACTATCTCGTATAAAAGTGTGATTGATAAGCATTAAATTTTAATAATTTTGTGATTCCGGTTGTGATTTTCATAGATTTCGCATATAATAAAAGTGTGATTATAAAGCATAAAACTCCAATAAAAATGTGAGGAGTGATTCGATGGAACGAT
>UMKZ01049912.1_pt1 | contig 21473 bp, 15 predicted proteins | sample 1966441 | NCBI WGS metagenome assembly UMKZ01 (sample SAMEA4836189, study PRJEB28245) | human gut metagenome | biome: gut microbiome; material: fecal sample | place: Denmark | collected 2008
CAGCGGAAGTCAGCAGGATTTACGCAGCAGGAACTGTCGGAGCGTTCAGGAGTGTCTTTGCGAATGATTCGTGCCTATGAGCAGAACAAGCAGGACATTTCCAAGGCGGAGTCTGAAGCCGTGTTGAATCTTGCGTCTGTACTCGGTTGTTCTCCATATTCGCTGTTGAGGTAACTTTCTGTTTTCTCATAAGTTGAGTGACCGGGAATTCATTATATTAAAAGAACTCGATATAAACAAATGAGGCTGATTCGATTATGAACCAGCCTCATTTTCATTATATGAATTGTTTTTACAGAGTCCTCTTGATTTCCACAATCTGGAATGCCTCGATGATGTCGCCAGGTTTTACGTCATTGTACTTGTCAATGCCGATACCGCACTCCATTCCTGCGAGTACTTCCTTGGCGTCATCCTTGCCGCGCTTGAGAGATGAAAGCTCTCCGGTATAGACTACGATGCCGTCGCGGATAAGACGCACCTTGCTCTTGGCCAGCATCTTGCCATCCTTGATGAGACAGCCGGCGATGGTTCCGACCTTGGAGATGTGGAAAGTCTGCTTAACCTCTGCGGTTGCTGTGACTTCCTCTTTCTTCTCAGGCTCGAGCATACCCTCGATACCGTCTGTGACCTCATTGATGGCGTCATAGATGATAGAGTAGAGACGGATTTCGATACCCTCTTTCTCTGCCAGGTTTCTTGCGTCAGATGAAGGACGTACCTGGAATCCGATGATAATCGCATCGGATGCGGTTGCCAGCATGACATCGGACTCTGAGATTGCACCCACCGACTTGTGGATGACATTGACACGAACCTCTTCTGTAGAGAGTTTGATCAATGAATCTGAGAGTGCCTCTACTGAACCGTCCACGTCACCCTTGACGATGATATTGAGTTCCTTGAAGTTACCGATGGCGATACGGCGACCGATTTCTTCGAGGGTCATATGCTTCTGGGTCTTGATGCCCTGGATTCGGATGAGCTGCTCACGCTTGTTAGCGATGGCCTTGGCCTCTTTCTCGTCGTTCATGATATTGAACTTGTCACCGGCGCTAGGTGCTCCGTTGAGACCGAGAATTGAAACAGGGGTGGAAGGACCTGCAGTCTCGACTTTCTGGCCACGCTCGTTGAACATGGCTTTTACACGTCCGTAGTAGCATCCGCTGAGAACCATGTCTCCGGTATGTACTGTTCCGTCCTGGACAAGGATTGTCGCGAGATATCCGCGGCCCTTGTCGAGTGAGGACTCGATGACTGTGCCGACTCCGAGTTTCTTAGGGTTGGCCTTGAGGTCCATGAGGTCGGTTTCGAGAAGGACTTTCTCGAGAAGTTTATCGACATTGAGACCCTTCTTGGCTGAAATCTCCTGGCATTGATATTTGCCGCCCCAGTCCTCGACGAGGATGTTCATCTGCGCGAGCTGCTGGCGAATCTTCTCAGGCTGTGCACCCGGCTTGTCTATCTTGTTGATGGCGAACACCATAGGGACGCCTGCCGCCTGTGCGTGGTTTATGGCCTCGACCGTCTGTGGCATGACCGCGTCATCGGCTGCGATGATGATGATCGCGAGGTCGGTCAGCTGGGCACCACGTGCACGCATGGCTGTGAAGGCCTCATGTCCAGGGGTGTCGAGGAAGGTAATCCTGCGTCCGTCATGGAGTACCACGTTGTATGCACCGATGTGCTGTGTGATACCTCCGGCCTCACCTGCGATGACATTGGTCTGTCTGATGTAGTCGAGGAGGGATGTCTTACCATGGTCAACGTGTCCCATCACTGTGATGATAGGAGGTCTTGTCACGAGATCCGCCTCGTTCTCTGGCTCCTCAGTGTCCTGGTTTATCTCATTCTGGATATCCGCGGTCACGAACTCTACTTTGTATCCGAACTCCTCTGCAACAAGCACAAGTGCCTCTGCGTCAAGTCTCTGGTTGATTGACACCATGAGACCGAGACTGAAACATGCCTCGATGACTTTGTTTACAGGAGTGTTGTTCATCAATGTTGCAAGGTCATTGACAGTAACGAACTCGGTGACTTTGAGAATCTTCTTCTCTGCTGCCTCCTGAGCCATCTCCTCCTGAAGTTTCTGTGATGCGAGCTCTCTCTTCTCCTTTCTGTGCTTTGCTCCGAAATTGTTCTTGCTCTTGCTGTCGTTCATCCTGGCGTAGGTCTCTTTCACCTGCTTCTGGATTTCCTTCTGCATCTCCTCCTGCTCGGCCTCAGTCATGGCTGGCTTGAAACGGTCGTTGTTGCGGTCCTTCCTGCGGTTGTTCTTTCCACCGCCCTGCTGGTCTTTTCCGCCACGGAAATCTTTCTTTCCGTTATTGTTTCCGCCTCCGTTGTTATTGTTGTTGCCGTTGCGGTTCTTCTTGGAGTCTTTTCCGCCTTTCTCATCAGCGTCGATCTTATTGACATCGACTTTCTGGCTGCCTCCCTTGGAAATGCGCTCTCTCTTCTTGTTGCTCGGCTTCTTGTCGAACTGTGAAAGGTCCACTTTGCCGACAATCTTGAGACCGCCTGTTACGGAACTGCTTTCATCCTCTGTGCTGGATGCGGCTTTCTGGAGTTTGTGCTCGGCCTTGATCTTGGCTTTGTCCGCCTTCGGATTGAATTCTTTCTGATTGAGGTTTCTGTCGCTCTTTTTCATATCAGATTTCTTGACAGATGGATTTGGAACCTGCTCCGAAGGGGTTTGTACGGATGGTTCTGCAACATTGACAGGAGCCGTCTTAACCTCTTTTGACGGTTCTTGAGAAGGTGTTGCCGTCTCGACTTTCATATTGTTTGTTTGTTCTTCTTTTTTTGGCTCTGCGGCAACAGGGACAGGTGCAGCCTCGATTTTTGCTTCAGGTTTCACCTCAGGTTCTTTCACGGCAAGCTCCGCCACCTCAGGTGTCTTCACCTCAGGTACTTTGACTTCCGGTTCCTTGGTTTCAGGTACTTTGACTGTGACTTTTTCAGGTGCAGCCTCAGGTTTTTCTTCCTTGACTGGTTCATCTGGAACGTTCACCTCTTCTTCCTGTTTAGGGAATCGGTTTCCGGCCGCGCCTCTGATTATGACAGTGTTTCCACTTGCCGGCTCTTCTTCCTCTTCTTCTTTCTTCTTCGATCCTTTTTCAATGATCTCCTTTAACTTGATCTGGACTTTGTCTGAGTCCTCTTTTGCCTTGGCGTCGCTGCCGAAAGCTTTTTCGAGGTCCGGAAGGAATTTGTCCGAAACTTTTGCATTAGGATTCATTTCCAACTCTGCGCCTTTCCCGTTGAGGAAATCAACGAGAGTCTGAAGTCCGATATTGAATTGCTTTGTTAGCCTGTTTAGTCTGATTTCTGCCATAAAAACCCCTTTAAAATTAATACTATACTCTATTTTGTGCCGCAAACTGTGGCCGGTTCAGGAATTCTCCCGGTCGCCGGCCATTGTTTCTATTCCTCTTCGAATTCTGCGCGGAGAATGTTCACAACATCGGCAACGGTCTCATCTTCAAGGTCTGCACGCTTTGCGATGTCTGCCGGATCCAATGCCAGAACACTCTTGGCTGTGTCACAGCCGATCGACTGGAGCCTTTCGATGACCCAAGGATCGATTTCATTGCTGAACTCGCTGAGGAGTACGTCCTCGTCATCTCCCTCCTCTTCTCCTTCTTCCTTAGGAATCTCTCTCCAAACTTCGATCTCCCTGCCTACGAGCATGCTTGCAAGCTTGATGTTGCAACCGCCTTTTCCGATACCCTTCTTGACTTCGTCAGGAAGCATGAAGACCTTGATCTTGTCCGTCTCTTCCTTGCCCATGTCGATAGAAGATATCTTGGCAGGATTGAGCGCTCTCTGAATGAGGAGCTGTGTATTGCTTGTCCACTGGAGAACGTCAATGTTCTCGTTGCGGAGTTCGCGTACGATGCCGATGATACGTGAGCCCTTGACACCGATGCAGGCTCCGATAGGATCGATTCTGTCATCGTATGATTCTACTGCCACCTTGGCTCTTTCGCCAGGGATGCGGACTACTTTCTTTATAGTGATGAGTCCGTCATAAATCTCAGGAACTTCCTGCTCGAAGAGTTTCTTGAGGAATTCGTCTGATGTTCTGGAAAGAACAATGTAAGGAGTGGTGTTGTTCTTCATCTCCACGCTCTTGATGATGGCGCGGACAGTGTCGTTCTTCTTGAAATGCTCTCCCGGAATCTGCTCTGACTTAGGCAGTCTGAGCTCGTTTCCGTCTTCGTCGAGGATGAGGACCTCTTTTGCCCATGTCTGGTAGATCTCACCTGTGAAGATCTCGCCGATCTTGTCGGTGTACTTGTTGTAGAGGTTGGCTTTCTCGATATCCATGATCCTTCCCTGAAGGTTCTGTCTGATATTGAGGATGCCTCGTCTGCCGAAGTCCTTGAGTTCCACCTTTCTGGTGAATGTCTCGCCGAGTTCATAGTCGTCTCCGTCCCTGTTCACTTCCTTGATGGAAATCTGGGTGTTCGGATTCTCTACGGTCTCTACGACTTCCAGATTCTGATAGATTTCGCAGTCTCCTTTATCGACATTGATGATGACGTCGAAATTGTCAGCTGAGCCGAATGTCTTGGCGAGCTGTGTCATGAAAACATCCTTCAAAACGCCCATCATGACCGGACGGTCAATGTGCTTCTCGTCTTTGAAAAGCGCGAAAGCTGATTTGAGGTCTATTTTTTCTCCTTCCATAATGGTTATAATTTTTATATTTTCTAGTCAAAATCTATATGAGGTACAACTGAGTTGATTTCGTCGTAGGCGAAAGTGTCCTCGTGTTTTACCATTTCTTTCTTCTTTTTGCCCGGAACCGCTTCCTTGACTTCATAGGAGAGCACGAAGCCGTTTTCGTCAGCCGAGACGAGCGTGCCGGTGAGTTTTCTTCCGTCACGTGTCTTGACTTCCACCTTGGAACCTACGGCCTTCTGATACTGTTTCAGAATCTTGAACGGCTGGTCAAGGCCTGCTGATGTGACAGTGAGGGAATAATCTTCCTTCTCCTGGTCGAAAACTGCCAGAAAGGCGTTGTTTACAGCCACGCAGTCGTCCATGTCCACTGTTCCTTCTTCTGATTCGATGGCCAGCACGATGTCGTTGTCCGAGCTGATGGTCACCTCTGTGATGAAACATCCGCGGGACTCCACCGGTGCTGTCATTTCTTTATATATCAATGCTTTGTCCATAAGCAAATATCATGTTTCCAATAAAAAAGATAGGAGACGCGCCCGTCCCCTATCTCAACTCACTTTTGCAAAGATAAGCATTATTTTCTGAAATGGGAAATTTTATTTTCACCATAGATGACGGTTGACATTGATTTATTCCGGATTTTATGTTTATTTTGGCGCTTGGCGCGGGAACTGGGGTGTTACATTCTTGCTAAAGTAACGTAAAAGTGTTTACTTTGCATTAATAATTATTCGGTCCGTTAGCTGCGGGCACACTTAAGTGAAATAAAATATTGAAATTATGGAATTTACAGCCAAACAGCTGGCGAAAGTCCTGAGAGGAACCGTTGATGGGGATTCTGAGGCGAAGGTTACTTCTTTTGCCAAAATTGAACATGGCAAGGCGGGTCAGTTGTGCTTCTTTGCGAATCCTAAATACGAACACTATGTCTATACTTGCAAGGCAAGTATCCTTCTTGTGAACAAGTCTTTCGAGCCTAAGCAGAAGGTGTCATGCACCATGATCAGGGTGGATGATGCATATACTGCAGTAGCGGAGCTCCTCAAGTATGTGACTCTCCAGAAGAGGACTGACAGGAGGCATCGCGGTTTCAGGTCATCATGGTTCCTGACCACCAAATTCGGAAAGAAGGTTTATCTCGGAAGCCATTCCTATGTAGGTCATCATGCTGTAATCGGTGACTATACAAAGATTTATGAGAATGTATATATAGGTGACAATACCAAGATCGGTTCGCATTGCATCATCTATCCTGGAGTGAGCATTTATCCTGGTATGATTATCGGTGACAATGTGATTATCCATTCCAATGCCGTAATCGGCTCTGACGGTTTCGGAAACGCCCCTCAGCCTGACGGAACTTGGGAGAAGATCGAGCATATCGGCAATGTCATCATCGGAAACAATGTCGAAATCGGCGCGTGCACTACCATTGACAGGTCTGAAATGGAATCGACAATCATCGGCAACGGCGTGAAAATCGACAATCTCTGCCAGATTGCGCATAATGTCGTGATAGGGGACAACACCGTTATGGCTGCACAGTGCGGTATCGCGGGTTCGACAAAGATCGGAAAGAACTGTATTTTCGGAGGCCAGGTAGGTATTGCAGGTCATCTCAATATTCCTGACAATACCCAGATCGGAGCCCAGGCCGGCGTAATCAGCAATGTGAAGAAGTCCGGCGAGAAGCTTCTCGGTTCTCCGGCAATCCCGGTAAGCCAGTATCTCAGGAGTTACGCTGTGTTCAAGCAGCAGGGCAAGTAATTCCGTGGATCCGGTGGGCTGTTTTGGAGCCAAAAGAGTCCAAAATGCCGCAACTTTTGGCTAAGTTGCTGAAAATACATATATTTGTGAAATTTTAGACACATATATTTATTAGTAAAGTTCCACAAGCGCGGAACAAAATGATTTGTTAATGAAGCAGCTTACACTTATCAATGCCTGTCAATTTCATGGCAAAGGTCTCCACACGGGACGTGTAGCGGAGATGACAGTGAAGCCGGCTCCGGCCGGGACAGGAATTGTATTCCTTAGAAAAGATATTGGTACAGAGGCATTTGTGGCAGCCCTTGCGGAGAATGTTTCCAGCACGGCGAGAAGTACGACCATTTCGTCCGGAGAGGTTTCTGTATCTACTATAGAGCATCTGATGTCAGCATTGACCGGAATGGGCATTGATAATGCCATTGTCGAACTTGACAATGTGGAGGTTCCTATTCTGGACGGAAGCGCCCTTCCTTATGTGAAGGCTTTTGCCGGTAACGTGGTGGAGCAGGATGCCGAGCGCGTATATCTGGATATTCCTGAAGACATTGAACTGAAAGATGAGAAGACCGGTTCGTGGGTGAAGCTTACTCCTGCGGACAAGCCTTCGTTCGAGATAACAGCCGATTTCAATTCTCATGTCCTTGGTGTACAGAAGGCATCATGGAATCTTTCTGAAAATTATGCTGAGGAGATCGGACCTTGCCGTACATTCGTGTTCTTCCATGAAGTGGAATTCTTGCTTGCCAATAATCTGGTGAAGGGCGGTGACGTGGAGAATGCGATTGTGATCGTAGAGCATCCCGTTTCTGACGGGCAGCTTGACAGGGTAGCCAAACTGTTCAACCAGCCAAAACTTGGCGTGAGCGAGAGCGGTTATCTCAGCAATCTTAAACTGCATTTCCCTAATGAGTGCGGCAGACACAAACTGCTGGACATGATAGGCGACATGAGACTGGCCGGAGGCTACCTCAATGCTGCCGTGACAGCTTTCAAGCCTGGCCACACCATCAATACTAATACAGCAAAGGCAGTGCGTGCACTACTTGCCAAATAAAATAAAAGATAGAAGTATGAACAAGATTCATCCATTGGCTTCAGTAAGCCCTAAGGCAATTCTTGGAGATAACATTGAAATCGGACCCTATGCATTCATCGATGATAATGTAGAGATTGGTGATGGTTGCAAGATTTATCCTCATGCTGTGGTTTTCCCTTATGTCAAGATGGGAAAGAACTGCGAGGTCTATCCTGGAGCAGTTGTCGGAGCAGTTCCGCAGGACCTTAAATTTGACGGAGAGATCACTTATGTTGAAATCGGTGACAATGTGACTATCCGTGAATGCGTTACCATTAACCGTGGTACCAAGGCAAGCGGCAAAGGCGTTACCAAGATCGGAAGCAATACTCTCCTCATGTCTTACGTACATGTCGCACATGACTGCGAAGTCGGAAATCATTGTATTCTCGTAAGTTACGTCGGTATTGCCGGTGAAACGCAGGTTTCTGACTGGGCAATTGTCGGCGGTGGCGCAAAGGCTCACCAGTTTACAAGAATCGGCTGCCATGCGATGGTAGGCGGCATGTCCAAAATCAACAAGGACATCCCTCCTTACGTTCTCTGCGGACGTGACCCTATCTGTTATGCAGGTGTCAATATCGTCGGTCTCCGCCGTCGCGGTTTCTCAGCTGACGTTGTAAGAAACATCAAGGATATCTACGATACCATCTACTTCCAGGGATACAATATCACTGACGGATGTGCTAAAGTTGAGGCCGGCTTCCCTGATTCAGAAGAGAAGGCTACAATCCTTAACTTCATCCGCGCTTCCAAGAGAGGTATCATCAAGGCCAACACCTCTAACGAGAAAGGTGAGATTGACTAATATTTCAAAATGGAATCGTCGATATGATTCTGCTTGAAACAGCTTTTTTTCCGCCCGTATCATATTTCGCGGCGATCGCTGAAGAATTTACCCTGTCACCCGGCAGGGTAAATTCTTATATGCCTGCGCATGTGTTCATCGAAGCGTCTGAGAACTATCAGAAGCAGTCCTACAGAAGCCGCTGTAAGATTTATGCGGCAGGTGGAGAGGAAACATTGTCGATTCCTGTGGTACATGAGGGCGGAACCTGCTCGCTGCCGATAAGGGAGATACGTGTGGATTATTCCCGCCCGTGGCTCACAAGAATGGAAAGGGCTATCGTATCTGCCTATGAATCATCGGCTTATTTCGATTACTACAAGGATGAACTGTTCGCCATATTGGACTCTCGGACAGATACCCTGCTGGATCTGAACACATCCATTCTCAGGTTTTTCCTTGGCAAAATTGGAATCGCGGCAGAGATAGGTTTTACGGAGGAATTCACGTCTCGTGATGACGGCCGCTACGGGAAGGACCTGCGCGGCATCATTCACCCGAAACGTCCCAACAACATACTTGAACTGCTGGATCTGAAAAAGCCATACTGGCAGGTTTTTTCTCCCAAGTATGGCTTCAAATCCGATTTGTCCATAATGGACCTCCTTTTCAATGAAGGTCCGGACTCTATTGTTTATCTGAAGAATCTCTAGTATTCTAGAATCTCCATCCCAAGGTCACGACTACATCCCAGAGAGATCTTCTTACCGCGAGTTCAGGTGAAAGGACTCCTTCAATGTACGGATAGATATACTCCTTAGGCAGGAATGTGTCCCTCACAGCCACGTCGCAGAAGAATGAATTTTCCGTGCTGTATCCGAGACCGAATGCGAACGAGTTCTTGAATGCCTTAGGGGTAAGTTTCGTACCTGCCGCATCGTAGTATCTTTCAGGTGATGTCGTGAGATTGTAACCTGCTCTGACAGCGATGAAAGGAAGAGGCTTCACTTCGATTCCGAGTCGGAAGTTATGGGCGGATCCTGTGAAATCCTTGATGTCTTTGTTTACTCCGTTGAAAGCTGTATTGTCATTGGTCTCAGTCTCTTTGAACTTCATGGTGCTGTAGTTGCAGAGTTCATAGTCGGCACTGAGAACCCCCAAATCTGCAAATGTGTATGCGATACCGAAATTGGCGCGGAACGGTGAAACGAGCTTGTATTTGAATTCACCCTTCGGTGACGTCGCTGTCGCATCGAAAGAAGAATTCTCATAGAATGTCTCTCCTGCATGCTGCCAATGCTCGGTGATGAAGTTGGCAGTCGGTGTCTGGATGGCAACGCCGAGTCTGAGTCCTGATACAGGAACTGCGAGGAAACCGAACTTGGCATAGATGCCGGTCCCTTCTGCGCTATATGCATAGCGGTATCTCAGGCTGTTGAAGTATGTAATCGAAGTTCCACCGGCACCATTGTCAAATTCGAGTTCGAAATTGTTCGGGTCCACTGCGAACTCCTTGAAGTATTCGTTCATGGAGTAGTCCATAGAGGTGATTCCTAGGTTGACTCCGGCGAAGAACCTGTCGGAGAAATTCATTCCGAGGTTCAGGAGGACGTCATATTTGATGCCATGTGCCCTCTTTCCGTAAATCTGGTCGATTGCATCTGCAAGCTGGATGTCATACTTTTTGTTTCCGCTGGCATCATATCCGCTCTCGATGGTCTTCTCTGTAACTCCTACATACTGGTTGTTGAAGCCTCCGAATGTGGAGACCATGCCTGACTGCCATCCGGTAATCTGGTTCCATGGACGATTTACATCATAATATGCGTTCTCGCCGTTAAGCATTGATGAATTCAATCCGTTCATGTTTGTGGCGAGATATCCTGCGTAGCTGGTGGCAGTGTTCCTTCCGCCTGCGGACAGGTCATCAAGATAATTGGCCGAAGCATTGGCAACAAGTCCGAGGGTTATGGCCTTGAGCGCATTTCCGGAATTCGTCTTGATATTCATCGTGAAGCCGAAGTTCGGAACGGAGAATCTTACTTTGCTGTTCTTGTTTTCCATCAGCGACGAGCCGGCCATTCCAGGCATTGCGTCGTATGTCGCTTTAGATGTGATGATGCTGATGTTCGGTGTCAATGTCGCCTGGGAGTAGTTGTTCACTGCGGATCCGGCAGGATTGATGCCGATGGAACCGAGGTCACCTCCGAGAGCAGTGAAGGCATTGCCCATACTGATGGTCCTGGCAGTGCCGTAATAGTTGTTCTCGCTGAAACGCAAAGCGTCTGCTGTCGTCTGGGCGTTGGCGCCCGCTGCGATTACTGTAAAAAGCAGTATCGGGATAGTCTTTTTCATTTTATTAATTTTTTTACTCAGAATGGAAAACTGGTGAATCCCGTTCTTGTGGTTATTGATAATTATATGATACACTTACGCAAGCCCTACGACCTGCAGAGCTTGCGTATGAAGATTTCTAACGTCTGCGGACGCTTCCGCCTGAAGAGCCTCCGGAGTAGCTTCCGCCCGATGACCTGACAGCGCCTCCGCCGGAATAACCGCCTCCGTATGAGCTGCTTGATGAACTCCTGTAAGAGCTTCCGCTGTTATAAGATGAGGAACTTCTGTATGAGCTTCCGCTATTATAAGATGATGAACTCCTATAAGAACTGCCGCTGTTGTAGGACGACGAGCTTCTGTAAGATGAACTGCTCGAAGAACTGCGGTATGACGAGCCGGAAGATGAACCGGAACTTCTGTATGAAGAACCTGATGAACTTCCTCTGTAAGCGGAGCCTGTAGAACCGCCTCTATATGCTGTGCCTGCGGACTGTCCAGTGCTGTATGACTGGCGGACCGAACTGCCGGCTGACTGGCTTCCTGCAGGTCTGCGATAGACACTTGAAGATGCCGGACGGCTTACGGACGGCCTGCTGGCAGTCGCTCCTGACATTGAACTTCCATATGATCTGGAAACGGTGGTCCCGGAGTTCCTTACGGCTGACGAAGAACTGCTGCGGACTGCTGAACCTGAACCGGTCCTGTTCTGTGAAACATTCATTCCTGGTCTTGCTGAGACGCTTCCTGAGTTCTGTCTTACAGCCGACGCGGAAGTGCGCCTTACGGCTGAAGGTGCTGATGTCGAACCTGACATGCCGCTGCTTCTGGTCACGCCTGACGTTGATGTCCTTCTGGCAGATGCGACTGAAGTTCCGTTGTTTCTTCTGACAGTCGAAGTCGTGACTCCCATTCCGTCGCTCCTTCTTATGGTGCCGTTGTTCTGGCGGGTGGTTTCGGTATAAGTCCTGTTTCCGTAATACCATCCGTTGCCGCCCCTGTCGAAGTAGCCGTAGTCCCAGTGGTGGTGATGGTGGTACATCGGAGGGCACCAAGGGTCATAGTACCATCTGTTGTAATACCACGGGTCATAATACCCCCAATAGTATCCGGGGCGTCCCCAATACCATGACCTGTAATACCACGGGTCGTTCCAGTACCATGCGTCCCACCATATTGAAGAAGAGTAATACCACGGATTCGCGCCCCAGTACCATGATGAGCCATAGTAAGGATAACGCCATGAATCCCAGTAGTAACCGGGCCAATATGAGGATGCGAATCCGGCCGCAAACCCGTCGGCATATCCCTGAGGATACAGTGAGTAGCCGTTGTTGTTTGTGATTGTCACGGAAGTGCCCCCCTGCGTCTTGCCGAGATTCAGGGTAGTGGACATGTTCTCAGGAATGAAAAGCGTGTCGGTCTGTCCTGCCTTCAGGAAAACACTGGAGTTTTCAGTTTCTTTTACAAGGTCATTGACCTTGCTTCGGGAAGCTAGAGCGGCAGCCCTGCTTGCCGAATTATCTGGATGGCTGTAAATGCCGTCCTGATATGTCTGAGTTCCGGAGTATCTGGCTGCCGGACCGCACGCTGACAGAATTATCAGCATACTTGTCAGAGTCAAGATGTTCGTTTTCATAATCGGACCTCCTATATTGTTAAAAAGTTTGTATCTTTGTGCACTGCTGGTGCAAACATGCATCCAGTTGCAATTTTCGTACCTGCATTCTTAAATGCATTCCGTGCATCAACATTGCAAGTTAGTGAAAATTACATTCAAATACAATTTATTACGGTGGCTTGGCACCCGATTAGTAAAATAGACACCGTGCCGGAACCAGGCAGCCCGGTACGAAGAATACGTAGTAACAGAGATGGCAGATCAGATAACCAAGAGGTCAGTTAATTACTCACAGTGGTATAACGACCTGGTAGTCAAGGCAGACCTCGCAGAACAGTCTCCGGTCAGGGGATGTATGGTCATCAAACCTTATGGATATGCAATTTGGGAAAAGATGCAGCATGTCCTCGACGCAAAATTCAAGGAGACCGGTGCGGTCAATGCTTATTTCCCGCTTTTCATTCCGAAATCTTTCTTCAGTCGTGAGGCAGAGCATGTTGCAGGATTCGCGAAGGAGTGTGCGGTGGTGACACACCATCGTCTCATGAACGATCCTGACGGTAACGGCGTCGTGGTGGATCCGTCATCTAAACTGGAAGAGGAACTCATCGTGAGACCTACTTCGGAGACCATTATCTGGAGTACCTATAAGAACTGGATCAAGTCTTGGAGAGATCTTCCTATCATGTGCAACCAGTGGGCCAATGTCGTAAGATGGGAGATGCGTACCCGTCTGTTCCTCCGTACCGCAGAGTTCCTGTGGCAGGAAGGCCATACCGCCCATGCCACATCTCAGGAGGCTCAGGCAGAGGCCGAGAAGATGGTTCATGTATATGCTGATTTCGCAAGGAACTACATGGCATTGCCGGTTATCGTAGGCCACAAGAGCCCTAACGAGAGATTCGCCGGAGCGCTCGATACTCTTACCATCGAGGCTATGATGCAGGACGGAAAGGCCCTCCAGTCAGGTACCTCCCATTTCCTCGGACAGAACTTCGCGAAGTCATTCGACGTAAAATATACCGACAACGAAGGCCAGCAGCAGTACGTATGGGCTACTTCGTGGGGCGTTTCTACCCGTCTCATGGGAGCATTGATTATGGCGCACGGCGATGACAACGGTCTTGTACTCCCTCCGGCTCTTGCACCTATCGAGGTCGTTATGGTTCCGATTTACAAGACAGCCGAGGAGCACGCAGCCATCCTCGAGAAGATGAATCAGATCAAGTCAGCCCTCCAGGCAGCCGGACATACTGCCAAGATCGATGACAGAGACACTCTCAGACCAGGATTCAAGTTCGCCGAGTGGGAGTTGAAGGGTGTTCCTGTAAGACTTGCCATCGGTGCACGTGACCTTCAGAATGACACTGTCGAGGTTCACCGCCGTGACACTTTGGAGAAGAACACAGTCTCACTTGAAGGCATTGACAAATATATTGAGGAGCTTCTCGCTGATATCCAGAAGAATATCTACCAGAAGGCTGTTGACTTCCGTGAGAGCCGCATCGAGAAATGCGATTCTTGGGAGGAGTTCAAGGAGAAGATCACTCAGGGCAAATTCCTTCTCTGCCATTGGGACGGCACTGCCGAGACCGAGCAGAAGATCAAGGATGAGACGAAGGCTACTATCCGCTGTATCCCTGTGGATACTGTCGTTTGCAAGGAGGAAGGTGTGGATATCTATTCCGGAAAGCCTTCACACGAGAGAGTCGTGTTCGCGATTGCTTACTAATCCCGGACCGCGTACGGCTCCGCACTTCTTTTGTTAATTCCAGGAGTCCATCTCCTGCTTTAAAGTCAATGAAAATAATGAAAAGAGTTATTCTTTGCCTGTCGGCATTGATGTTCACATTCATGTCGGCATCAGCACAGGACATTACCGATGCACAGAAAGCCGCTGAAGAGGCCGCAAGGGCAATTGCCGGTGCGCCACAGGCTGAGGTTAAGGTGCCCAGGCCGAAATATTGGACCAATTCACTTCTGACTAAGATTGACTTTGGTCAGACCAACCTTACGAACTGGGCGGCCGGCGGCTACAACAGTGTGACTCTCAAGTCTTTCATTGATGCTAATGCAAACTATAAGAAGGAAGAACTTTTCTTCAATAATCGTCTCCAGCTGGATTACGGCTTCCTCTATTCGGAGGACAAGCCGTTCATCCAGAAGAGTGATGACCGTATCTATTATGAGGGCAAGTTCGGTTATAAGGCAACCCAGAGGCTGAATTATTCTGCACAGTTCAGCTTCAAGTCGCAGTTCTCCAACAGCTACAATTATCCGACTCCGTCGAAGCCGACCGGTGCGGATGAATACTGGCAGCCGGGAAAGAGTGACTGGAAGGCAAACCGCAAGCATAAATCCGGTTTCATGTCGCCTGCCTACACGAACTTGGCGCTCGGTATCGACTGGGTTCCTACCAAGTGGCTTACCATAAACATCGCGCCTGTCACGGGAGGTTTTGTCGTGGTGACAGACGAGGCTCTGCGAACCTCATATAGTATGGAACTCAAGAAGGAGTATCACAAGTATGCTGAAATGACATCGGACCAGGTTTCCAATCTGACCGGTTCGGAAAAGACCGCGTATGAGAACTTTGTCAATGCAAAAGCTGACGGCTCCGCTTATCGTCCTGCAAGATTCGAGCTTGGTGCCCAGATCAAGATAGATGGTAAGCTCCAGATCAATGACAATTTCAAATATACTTCACAGTTGGTGCTCTTCTCTGACTATCTCGACAATCCGCAGAACATCCGTGTGAACTGGGATAACAGATTCGACTGGAAGATAGCTAAGTATTTCTCATTGACAGTAACGACGAACCTCATATATGATGACAAGGTGCTGGTGAAGACAGACAAGACTCTGAAGAAATATCCTAATGGACGCAAGATGTTGCAGTTCAAGGAGTCCCTGGCTTTCGGCTTCTCATATACGATTGCTTCAAGGAAAAGATAGATATGCAGAAAGCATTTGACAAGATTTTGAAGGGGCTGCTTCCTGAAGGGGAAACAGCCCTTCTTGCTGTGAGCGGAGGAGTGGACTCAATGTGCATGGCGGAACTCTTCCGCTCGAGCATGTCGCATCCGCGTTTTGCGGTGGCCCATTGCAATTTCCATCTGCGCGGCGAGGATAGCGATTCAGACGCTTCATTGGTAAGGAAATGGGCCGAGGATGCCGGCGTGCCGTTCCATCAGGCGGATTTCGATACGGAAGAGTACGCGGTCTCGCATTCCATGAGCATCGAGATGGCTGCCAGGGAGTTGCGTTATGACTGGTTCGCCCGGCTCTGCAAGGACAAAGGATATTATGGCGTTTCTGTCGCCCATAATGCCAATGACAATGCGGAGACATTGATACTGAATCTTTTACGCGGAACTGGCCTTCGCGGTATTTCGGGTATGAAGGAGATGTCCGAGGTGGCAGTAAGCAATGATGGGCTCGCAGGAGTGAGGCTGATCCGTCCGCTGCTCGGCTTTACCCGTGAACAGATTACAGGCTTTGCGCGTCAGGCGTCATTGACCTGGCACGAGGATTTCACCAACGCTGAAACCGTCTATAAAAGGAACAAGATCCGCAACCTGGTTTTTCCGCTTTTCGAGAGTATCAACCCGTCGTTTCTGCGGACCTTCTCCCGCGAAATGGGCACCTTTGCCCAGGAAAATGCTATCGCGGACGACTATTTCAATGCTGCTGCGGCCAAGGTCAATGCCAGTCCGCTGCCCGGAGAGTTTTTACGTGTCAATGTCAGCCTGCTCAGGCAGGATGCGCATTGGGAATATGTCCTGTACCGGCTTCTGGAGCCGTTCGGATTCCGGGATCGTCAGCTTGATCCGATAATTCGTCTTGTCAGTGACGGGGAAATCTTCTCCGGACGTGAGTTCGTGAGTCAGGATTACAGGATTGTAACTACTGATAATCATATAGTTGTGAAGAAGAAAACTACATCTTTCGGACTGACTTTCCAGACATTGGGCAAGATTCGGGAGAACGACGTGTGTGCTGTCGTTCCCGGTCCGGGAGCATATGAATTTGCTTCGGTCAAGGTCAATGTCAGAGTGGAAAACATTGACCGTGGTGGTGTGGGGCGTGTCAGGGAACTGGCTGCAGCAGGCGCCTTCTCGGCTGACAGTGCAGTATTGACCTTTCCCTTCCTTTTGCGGAATTGGCGCAACGGCGATTGGATGAGGCCGATAGGTACGAAGGGGCGTAAGAAATTGAGCGACTTGTTCAAGGATATGAAACTCAGCATTGACGAGAAGGCTGAGGCTCTGGTCATTGTCGCTCCGCATCTGAACAAGGGGTATGATGAAACGAAAGATGCCGGAGAACATGTCGCTGGTGTTTGCGGCTATGCTTCCGGCAGGTTTTATTGCAGGACCGATGAGGCTGTGAAGGCTTCACTGACCACCGATTCTGTTGTCGTTATTGAACGGTAACTACGTAAGGCATTCTGGCATAAATCTTTTCGGATGAATTCCAGTTCCAGTTCCTGTAGGCTTTCTCGATGGACTCGAAAGGAGTGTTTGCGAGGACGCTTGTGGAGCCTGTCAATGTCTCCATCAGCATTTCGACGAGTGTCTGAGGCTTAGGGTAGCATGTGATGCCCCAGTTGCCGAGTTCTGCGTCTCCTGCTGCGATGGCAGTGTATCTTACAGCATCCGAGAGAGTTCCGATTTCATCGACAAGTCCGATCTTGATGGCGTCTGAACCAGTCCATACGCGGCCCTGGGCGATGTTATCGACTGCTTCCGTGGTCATGTCCCTGCCTTCTGAGACGTTCTTCAGGAATGCGTCATAGATGTTGTTGACGGATTTCTGCATGTATGCTGTTTCTTGTGCGTCGAGCGGTCTCATCATGGAGAACATGTCGCTGTGGCGGCTTGAACCGACCGGAGTGACATTGACATTGAGCACGTTCTTGACGGTTTTGCTGACGTCAGGAATCATGCTGAAGACGCCGATGGAACCTGTCAATGTCGATGCGCCTGAGAAAATCTTGTCGCAACTGTTTGATATCCAGTATCCTCCTGATGCTGCGTAGTCACCGTAAGATGCGATGACCGGCTTCACTTTGCGGAGGAGGTCGATTTCATTCTTGATTTTTTCTGAGGCGAGGACGCTTCCGCCTGGGGAGGCGACTCTGAGGACGACTGCCTTGATGTTGTCGTCGTTTCTGATGTCAGCGAGGATGGATGCGAAGCGGTCGCCTGCGACATTCTGCTTGCCATTGCCGTCGATGATTTCACCTTCCGCAAAGACGATGGCGATGTTTTTCTTGGCTGATGGAGTTGCCTGTGTCGACTGTACCATGAAGTAGTCTGTGAAAGGTATCATCTTGACATCCTCGTAGTTATCTTCTACTGCCAGTGCTGTGAGCCTGTCGCGGAGGTCTTCTTTGGTGAGGAGTTCATCTACGAGGGATGCGTTCAGGAAATCTTCCGGTGAGCAAAGTTCGAGGTTGTCGATGAGGGCGTTGAGTCTGTCCTTTGTGATGCCTCTGCTTTCGCAGATCTTGTCTGCGATGTTGTTCCAGATGGAGTTTATCATTACCTGGTTCTGCTCGAGGTTCTCGTCGCTTGGCTTGTTCTTTATATACATCTCGCCGGCTGACTTGTATTTTCCGTGGCGGATGAGCTGGACGTTGACTCCGAACTTGTCGAGAAGGTCTTTCAGGAATACGAGCTGGGTGCCGACTCCTGTCATCATGCTGCTGCCGCCTGAGTATTTGCCCATGTATATTTTGTCTGCCGCTGAAGCGAGGTAGTATGCTCCGGTGGTCGGATTTTCAATGTATGCTACTACTGCTTTTCCGCTTTTCCTGAAGTCTGAGATGGCCTGGCGGAGTTCTTCTATCTGTGCGAGGCCGCCCTGGAGTCCTTCCGGACGGAGGAATATGTATTGGACTGAAGGGTCTGCAGCTGCTGCTTCAATGCTTCTGACTGCGTCCCAGAGTCCTGTAGGTGTTGTCTCGTCTCCCTGCAGGCGTGACATCGGGTTTGCTTCCTGTGTCTGTTCTGTCAATGAAATCTTGCTGAGGTTCATGTCGAGTACTCCTGAGCGTGGAAGAACCGGGGTGCTGCTTCCCAATGAAGCCAGGGCTCCGACGAAGCCGAAGAATAGGAATGAACCGATGATTCCCATTATGAAAAGGCCGCAGATTACGGCCAATGTCATTTTGATAAAGTCTTTCATGCTATCAAAATATTTTGTTTGTAAATGTTCTGTTTCGTGGCGCAGGATGCATGGTCTGCATTGGCCTCCGCCTCTATACAAAGGTAAAAAATAGTATTGATTATCACTATATTTATTCCTAATTTTGTAGATTATTAGTAACATGAAAGAAATAAGTTGCCTCAGATTAGGAGAAGATTTTCGAGGATAGATCTTTTTTCGAAGAAGGAGTGTACTGGACGTACACGACTGATGAGAAAAAAGATCTAGACCGAAAAGATTCCTTAAGATGATGCAGGTTATTTCTTGAAGGTTACTTAACAAAGATGTAACTATCGCAAGATTGCAATTTTAAGATATGGCACAGAAACCGTCTATACCTAAGGGAACAAGGGACTTCGGCCAGGAAGAGATGGCCGCAAGGAATTATATTTTCGACACTATCCGTTCTGTTTACAGGACTTATGGTTATGTTCAGATAGAGACTCCTGCGATGGAGAATCTTTCTACTCTTCTTGGAAAATATGGCGATGAGGGGGATAAATTGCTTTTCAAGGTCTTGAACAGCGGTGACGCGTTCAAGGGCATTGACATTGACAATTATAGGAATGAGGACGGCGGCATTGACAGTAACAAGCTTGCCATGTCTGTGTGTGAGAAGGGGTTGCGCTACGATTTGACCGTGCCTTTCGCGAGGTACGTGGTCCAGCATCAGAATGAGATTGCGTTCCCGTTCAGGCGTTTCCAGATTCAGCCGGTCTGGCGTGCGGACAGGCCGCAGAAGGGTCGCTATCGCGAGTTCTATCAATGTGATGCTGACGTTATCGGCAGCAAGTCCCAGCTCAATGAACTTGAGCTTGTCCAGATTGTGGATACTGTTTTCACCAAGTTCGGAATCAATGTTGCCATAAAGATCAATAACCGTAAGGTGCTTACCGGTCTCGCTGAGATTTGCGGTTATCCTGACAAGGTTACTGATATTACTGTTGCCATTGACAAACTGGATAAGATTGGTCTTGAGGCGGTTGAGGCTGAGATGCGTGAGAAGGGTCTGGATGACAGGGCGGTAGCCGTTATCGAGCCTGTTCTCTTGCTTCAGGGTGAGACTGCGGAGAAGATTGAGGTCATGAGGCGTCTGATGAAAGGGGAGTCTGCTTCCGGTATTGTTTCGGAGGAGGGCCTCAGGGGTCTTGATGAGCTTGCCGAGTTGTTCGGTTTCATTGGCAATGCCGGTGTTTCCCAGAAGGTGGAGATGGATCTTTCGCTTGCCCGCGGTCTGAATTATTATACGGGTGCGATTTTCGAGGTCAAGGCTCTGGATTTTGCTATCGGAAGTATCTGTGGCGGTGGCCGTTATGATAATCTTACCGGTATTTTCGGTCTGCCTGGCATGTCCGGCGTCGGCATTTCTTTCGGTGCTGACCGTATTTATGATGTCCTCAAGGGTCTGGACAAGTTCCCTAAGGGTCTTGCGGGTTCTGCTTCAGTGCTTTTTGCCAATATGGATGCTTCAGTGCTTCCGTATATTGTGCCTGTCGTGAAGAGTTTGCGTGAGGCTGGTGTCTCTTGTGAGATTTATCCTGACCAGAGCAAGCTGAAGAAGCAGTTTGACTATGCTGACAAGAAGGGTATTCCTTTCGTTTCGATCAATGGCAGTGATGAGGCTGCTGCGGGAATGGTCAATGTCAAGAATCTTTCGACGGGTGACCAGCGTTCGTTCTCTAAGGAGAATATTACAGGCCTTGTCAATTTCGTGTCTTTGTGATGAATATTACTAATTAATTCTTATGCAGGTTGCCGTCATCGTTTTTGCGATGGCGGCTTATTCGTGATTTATGGCAAACAAGTTAAAGGTTTCCGGCAATATGGTATGGGGATTCGCTGCAGGAATCATTACCGGTGTCACTTATGGTCTCAATCCTCTTTTTGCGAAACCTCTTCTGCAGATGGGTGTTTCGGTAGATTCAATGCTTTCTTTCCGTTATCTTGTAGCGTGTCTGATTCTCGGTGTCTGGCTGCTTCTGAGGAAGGAAACTTTCAAGGTCAACAGGCCTCAGTTTTTCCGTTTGTGTATTCTGGGTGTCCTTTTTGCGCTGAGCAGCATGTTGCTGTTCCTTTCCTATAAGTATATCCCTGCCGGTCTTGCCACGACCATAGTCTTCCTTTATCCGGTTCTTGTGGCTTTCATCATGGTTTTCCTCAAGGTTTATCCTACGTGGCAGGTCTGGGTGTCTATTTTCCTGACTTTCGTCGGAGTGGTGATTCTCAGCCGCCCTTCCGGCAATGTCTCCCTCAATGCCGTGGGTCTTCTTCTTGCCGGCGGTTCGGCATTGGCCTATGCCCTTTATCTTGTAGTGGTGAACCGGAGCCGTCGTCTCCGTACCGTTTCCAATCATCTCTTGACTTTCTATGCGCTTCTTATCGGTTCCTTGGTGTTCCTTCTGCATAATTTCATTGGTGGTGGCGGTCTTATGACCGGTATTCACGGCTGGTATTGCTGGTTCAATATCATCGGTCTTGCCATTTTCCCGACTCTTGTTTCGCTGCTGACTCTTGCCATCGCGACTCGTATCATCGGTGCGACCCGCACTTCTGTCCTCGGTGTGTTCGAGCCTGTGACCGCAATCGCCGTCGGTACAATCTTCTTCGGAGAGTCGCTTACTGTCAATGTTGTTGTGGGCGTTGTCATTACTCTGGTTGCCGTGACTTTCATGGTCCTGACCGGCAAGAAGTAGTAGGTCCTGCGTTCTATGGACTACATGTTTTATATGTTTTAGGGCGATTATTCAAACTTTTTTGTAAAAAATGTTAAAAAAGTTTGCAGATTAGAAAATAATGCGTACCTTTGTAATCCAATCAAATCGCGGGGTAGAGCAGTTGGTAGCTCGTCGGGCTCATAACCCGGAGGCCGGAGGTTCGAGTCCTTCCCCCGCTACCAAGAAAGAGGCTGACCCAAAAGGGGTGGTCTCTTTTTTATACAGGGTGTCGTAGAGTTGTCGGAAGGCTCCGACAGAGTTCCG
>UMKZ01015177.1_pt1 | contig 21371 bp, 19 predicted proteins | sample 1966441 | NCBI WGS metagenome assembly UMKZ01 (sample SAMEA4836189, study PRJEB28245) | human gut metagenome | biome: gut microbiome; material: fecal sample | place: Denmark | collected 2008
ATCTGATTTGAAACAATAGAAAAGGTATACGGAGAACACCAGAAGCATCACGACTCCTTCCCATCGCGAAATGACGGGTCCTGACATAGAACCGGTTATTCCGAGCACGACCAGCAAAATGTTAACGACAAGGGTAATCGGTATATCTATGCGCCTATTTTTATCTGTCATGCCCACGGGAAGAACCAGTGCGGTCAATCCTAAGATAAACAATGCATTAAAAATATTTGACCCGACGACATTACCGACAGAAATGTCTGAATTCCCCTCTATCGCTCCAGTAAGACTCACTACGAGTTCGGGGCAGGAAGTTCCGAATCCGACAATGGTCAGTCCTATCACAAACTCACTAATACCGGCTCTTCTGGCGATAGAAGAGGCTCCATTTACAAGCCAGTCAGCCCCGAGTACTACAAGTCCGAGACCGATAAGCAATAATATAAGATTTATCATTTTTTTACTTCTTGAGTTTTTGAATTTGCTTATTTCTGTCTGAAAAAGCATGAATAACTAACTTGCTCTCAAAGTGGCAGTAAGCCAATGCGTGCAAGAAATGACAGTTTGGGAATAAGACTGTTACCTTACAATCTCAAGAAACAAATTGAATAGATGTATCTGTCTGCGGATAACTTTCCGACCCGTCCGGAAATCATCTCTCCGAGGGAAAAATCGAAAATACGAGGATTTATACACTTTCCGTTTCTGAAAAGATAATCGCAATGTCTGAATGTGCGGAAAGTCCTCTGGCACTGAGGTGCGGTTCTGACTGAGAAGATGTTGCTGCTCTTGACTCCAAAAATATCATTAGTCTGAGGCTGAGAGACATAACTCGTCTCCATTATAGAAACAACATGCTGTGAAACGGCGTCACACAACTCCCGCTTGTCGCATGACATGAGCGACAAACAAAGCAATAATATGACAAAAATCCGTTTCACGGCCCCAAATATACAACTTTAATCTGTATTGTTACTGTTTGGTGGATATTAAGTAATCCTTAAAAAATAACTTGGTAATCTTTGCGAGTTTTTTCGGTCTATATTTCTTTCCTCATCAGTCGTGTACATCCAGTACACTCCTTCTTCGAAAATCCATCACAAATCTTTACCACTTATTTTTTAACTCTCACGTGATCTGCCTGTCGTCTGCCAGATGGTGCAGTACGGCGGATGTGGCCAATCCACGGCCTCGGGAATTGGGAGGTGCCTGCCGGAGACAAGTTCTCGCGGGAGCGAGGACGCAGGAAACGGTAGGAGGACCGAACGGAGCGCAGCGGAGTGAGTTCCGCCGTACTGTGCCACATGTCAACGACGATGCTGTGACTGACCAATGCTTTACTGTCATGCCACATATTTCCGTAGTTGGCCAAGCCTATATGGCATTGACAATGTTCCAGGGCTATTTGACATGTCAGAAGAAGCCTTACATATGGTGGTCCGGCCACACTAATATGCCTCAGGCACATCTGCCTGGCCATTTCGCGTGGTTACCCTCTGAGTTTTCAATCATCCGTCCACGACGAATTCCGGCAGGCGGGACGACGCCACGGCCACCTCTGTAATACATTGATAATCAAGCATCATTTATTTGAAGCGTGGATTTCCAAAGATATTTTGACCACTAATCCACACGTAATTTTATAACTTTCTATGAATCAGACTATTGCAAAAATTGATGTGGCACCGTCCCGACAACAGACGTAAATCCGGAGACGCTTACACAACAAGAGTAAGCAACCGCGGAATACAGGGTTTCCCCATGACGCGAAATGGATATTGTCTGCAAATCAGAATCTAAAAAAGGTGGCCGAAACATTGTTTCAGTCACCTTAATTCTGCAGGTGGGGCCGTAAGCCGGTTTCTGTTATTATCCCTATCATTTATCTGCGCAACCTACCCCCTGACATCGGGCGGGCAGCCCTCATCTGTCAGTATATTTGGTTTTGCAGGCCCTGGTACCGTACCCGCCCGGCATCACTGACGGACGTCGTGAGCTCTTACCTCACGTTTTCACCCTCGCCATCCGGTAACGGACGGCAGTTGTTTTCTGTTACGGTTTCATAAGATTACTCCCATCTGCGCTTTCCGCAGCAGGGTGCCCTTTCCTGTCCGGACTTTCCTCACCGGCCATATGGCCAGCGCGATAGAGCGTCCCACCTCTTTACTCTTTGGTTTGTGTGCGTCGTTTCCGACGCGGCTGCAAATATAGTATCTTTTTGCGAAAACTGCATAAAAGTCAATGAAAGACTACATGCGGCTGCGGTAAAATTTCTCCAGCGTCCTGTAGGCATTTTCACGGGCCGGATCCGCAACCTCCTTTGAATCAATGTCAATCTGCATCACAGGAGCGGCATCCAGTTTATCATTGATAGGAGTCCAGGCTGGAAGTCCCTCACCATTAGGATTACCTGTCTTGCAGAAATTCGCGTAGAAACTCAGGAACAGCTTTGAAATCTTGTAGTCATCTTCAGTCCACGCATAATATTCATTAGTGGAAAGATTGCCCATTGCATATTCAATGTCAGCAGAATGGACCGCACCATTGATGACAGGAGCCGGCTTCTTCTCTGCAGCCTTTTCTTCAGCAGTCTTTTCGCGGACGCCACCGGCAAGAGCCGCTACCTTGTCGCCCATCTTGGCCGAGACCTCAGGACGCGGATGATTGTATTTATACCTGTAAACCGGCTGGCCGGAAGTCTTTGCATGATAATCACATACCTTCCAGGTCGGGAAACCGGTGAAAAGATCTGAAGCAAGGTCAATGCCTTTCTGGCTGACTACGTCAGCATCTGTAAGAAGACCATAGGCTTCGAAAATCTCATCGGTCATGTCGCCGAATCTTGCGGACATGGACTTCTTGTAGTTTTCAAGAGTCGGTTCCTGACCGGCCAGAGCCTGAAGAGGGGAGCCTTCCAGAGAATTCCATCCTGCAAGAAGCGGAACTCTGGCCTGTTCACCTTTCTCATATATGGCGTCAGGAGTTTCGGTCATGAAGTAGCCGTCAAGAACGACACTATACATCTTGGTCGGAGGGAGAAGATCCTGAAGTTTGTCAGCATCCAAAGCTCTTGCCTCAGCGATGCTCATCAAACCTTTGCTCTCGAGATCCGCCTTGCCCTCTGCCTCTGCATTGGCCTGAGGCACAGCTGCATAAGGGATAACCTCGGCTCCTGAAGAAAGCATTGCTCCTGCGATTTTGCCCTTGGAAAGAGGTGAAACCATAAGAAGGCTGACTGAGAACGAACCGGCTGATTCACCAACTATAGTGATTCTGTCAGGGTCTCCGCCGAAGGCGGAAATATTGTCCTTTACCCAATCGATAGCTGCAACCTGATCAAGGAAGCCATAGTTTCCGCTTCCGCCATAAGACGATTCTGCAGTAAGTTCAGGATGGGACAGGAATCCGAAAAGACCCTCCCTATAGTTGGCCGTGACGCCGATTACACCCTCTCTGGAAATGGCGGCTCCATCATAACGTGGTTCGGAACCGGAACCTGCCCTCAGGCCACCCCCATTGAAATAGATGAGGACAGGAAGTTTGTCCTTAGTGGTCTTGGCCGTTGTCCATACATTCAGATAAAGGCAATCCTCACTGCGTTTAGGGCCTCTGAACGACATGTCTCCGAAAATGTTTGGCTGCATAGGGTCATTGCCGAAAGTCTTGGCCTCTCGTACGCCTTCCCATTTCTGCGGTGCCTGCGGTGCTTTCCAGCGGAGCTCTCCTACAGGTGCCTGGGCAAAAGGGATTCCCAAAAATGTTTTTACGCCATTCTGGTCAAAACCTTCCAGAGTTCCCTGTCTGGTCTTGACTTGCAGACTTACAGTGTCATTTGCGCATGACACCATGGCCATACCGGCCAGAAGTGAAAACAATAATTTTTTCATATCAACAGATTTTTATGTTTTGTGTTGTTATTCGAAACCTGCATTTTGCTGCAAAAATGATTCCTTGGTTTGGTAATCCCGAGAAAATACCGAAAATGAATATATCTTTGTCTGATGGATTGCCATGAAGGCATCCAATGTAATAATAAATATACCATGAATACCACAATTATTAGCATATTGACAACACTCTCCATTTCGTTCTCTGCGCTCAATGCCAGTGGACAGACATATCCTAGCAAAGATCTCCAGCTGCAGATGCAGAAAGAGGAGACCGCATTCTTGTCAAATATGAAACCGGGATTGCAGCACACCCAGATGTTGGCGGTCCGCGACGCCATGAAAGGAGACTATTCAGCATTGGAACAAATCCGCCAGAGCCGTAATCAGGCGCCTGTGCTGCCGGAAACTGTTGTGTCCAAGTATGTTACGCCGGATCTCTGCCTCTTTTATCCTGTCCATGCTACTGAACGTAAACGTCCTTTGTTGCTTTATCTCCATGGCGGAGGATGGTGTTTCGGGAGCATAAACAGTTGCGCCCGCTTTTGTGCGGCATTGGCTGAAGCAGGGGACTGCTGTGTCGCTGCCCTGAACTATCGCATGGCGCCAAAATATCCGTTTCCAATGCCGCTGAATGATTGCATTGAGGCATTTGAATATTTGAAACAGCATGCTGAAGAATGGGGATGCGATTCGTCGCGAATTTCCATCGGAGGCGACAGCGCGGGAGGAAACTTGGCTCTGGCTGCGTCAATGTCATTGACCGGTGTCCATAAAGTGATTCCAATTTACCCGGTGACAAAACTATTCACCGAGGTCACTTCGTCGTGGAAGGAGTATGCCCGGGGCTATGGTGATGATGCGGAACTTCTGGAAGCATTTAATGAGGCATATTCTTCCGGTGATTCGCATAACCCACTGGTATCCGTAGGTTTGGCCAGTGATGAGGCATTGACGGAACTCCCTCCTGTACTCATCATTTCTGCCGGACATGATATACTTTTCGACCAGACTGCAGAGTTTGCCCGAAGGCTTCAGCACATTGGTCATCCTCTTTCATATCATGTATTTCCGACTGCGACACATCTCTTTATCACAGTCCCTGGCCAGCCAACTGCTTTTCAGGAGTCCGTCAGGATTGTTTCCCGCTTCCTGAATGAATAAAGTTTTCTAATAATATTCAATCGATATCTTGTGTATAGATTGTAATTGACTCATGTATGTGCTTTTTGATAAATTCTCATTATATTCGCAGAGTCAGAAGAAAAACAATATTTTAGCTCTGGCTGATAATGTTATGGCGGATAATATGAATCAAGATGTAGCATATTTTCTTTCATTTTGCATTGAACAATACAAAAATGAAAAGGGACTGAGTGGTTATGCGGCGATGGAATTATTTTCGAGATACAATGTTTTGGATTATTTGGCAGAGCATTTCGATGTCCTGCATACGCAAAACAGCCGGTGGATTTTAGAAGATATAGATGAATTTATTAGAACGAGACAGTCGAATGAGTAGGATGATATTTCATGGTAGTTTGGAAAAGGTTGTGGCTCCTGAAATTAGGGAGTCAAATCGAACGCTTGACTATGGCAGCGGTTTTTATACCACGACCTCATACGAACAGGCGGAGGCCTGGGTTAAGCGAAAGATGGACGAGAAGAAAGTTCTGTGCGGATATGTATGCGCGTATGAATTGGCAGAGGATGCGCTTCAAAATTTAAATGCTCTTGTGTTTGATGCTCCTATTGAGGAATGGGTGGATTTCGTAATGAAGAATCGCACACAGAAGAACTTTCACCACGAATATGATATAGTTTATGGACCTGTGGCCAATGACCGTGTTTATGCGGCATTTGCTTTATATGAAGGCGGCTTAATCGACAAGCAGACTTTGATTGCTGAACTTAAAGCATATAGGCTTGTTGATCAGTATCTTTTTCATACTGACAGGTCTCTTCTTTATGTCAGGTTTAAAGGAGCTTATGAGGTTACCTTATGAATATGAAAATTACACAGCAAAATGTTTATCTGCTTCTTCCCTCCAAATTAAGTTGGATGGCTGCCATGTTGGCTGAAGACAAAGGCATAACTATCGTGGATGCCATGAAATTGTTGTATTCTTCAGATACATATTTGAGGTTGGAACAGGAATCCACTAAGTTATGGCATCTTGGTCCTGTTGCTCTATATCATGATTTTCAGAAGGAGCATCAATCATAATCTGCTCAAATTTAGCACATTTCGTGAAGAATGGAAAATGTGCTATCTTTGGAAAAATAACACTTATCATGGAAGAGCCAATTTTGAATTCACATAACAAAGCAGAATACGAGCCGGCACACACTGCTGAGCATATCCTTAACCGCACTATGGTCAACATGTTCGGGTGCCCGCGTTCCCGCAATGCCCACGTCGAGCGGAAGAAAAGCAAATGCGACTACATTCTCGAAACCTGTCCTACGGACGGGCAGGTTGCCGCAATTGAGGCCAAGGTCAATGAAATTATCAATGCCGCCCTGCCGGTGACTATACGTTTCGTGTCGAAGGAAGAGGCCGCTGACATTGTCGATCTCAGCAAGTTGCCTGAAGACGCATCGGAGACCCTCCGTATCGTAAGTATCGGGGACTATGATGATTGCGCCTGCATCGGAGCTCATGTGGCCAACACCTCTGAGATAGGGGAGTTCAAGATTATCAGCCATGATTTCAATGACGGGATATGGCGTGTCCGCTGGAAAGTAATCAGCTGACCGCTACCGGAAAAATCAAATAATTGAAAAATTTGTGTCAATGTAACAGAATAAGTCTTATATTCGCGTGTTAACAATGCTGTTAAACATATGTGTTAATTTAAAAGACTAAGTGTTAATACATGTGTAAGGCATTGAAGATTAAAGAGTTATTCTAAATCTTCTGATAGGTGACCAGAAGATTTGCTAAGAACAGGATATATGAAAATGAGGGAAAATACAGAGGCGGCGATTTTGGAAGCTGCCGACAGACTTTTCAAGGAAAACGGCTTCAAAGGTACGACAACGACATTGATAGCGGGGCAGGCAGGTGTTACACATGCCATGCTTCACTATTATTTCAGGACGAAGGAACAGATATTCATAAAAGTCCTGGACGGATATATAATGCAGATGCATGGAGAACTGAGAATGTCAATGTCTCCGGACAAAGGTATGATGGAGACTGTCTGTGAGGTCACGTCAAAACTCTTCGATTTCATGAAAACACATCAGGGGGAGCTGCGCCTGCTGCTTGAGATAGCTGAGACTCATCCGGAGTACCTGAAGAAATATCGTGATGGTATAAGCGTGATGGTAGGACAGGCATTTTCACGACACGATGAAAGATTGCAAGCGGCTGTGTCTAAGGGACTTGTAGCACCAGTGTCGATGGCGAACCTGATTCTGGAAATCATTATGGCAGATTATTCAGTATTTGCTTTGTTGCCGATGATACGCCTGGCATTGGGAAACGATCCGGAGAAGTTGTCCGCATTCCTCGAAGAACAGAGGGAGAATGCCGTGAGAAGAGTAAGAGACTATCTCACTGTCAGAAAATGAATAACTATATCTAAACACATACATTATGAAACCGATATTGAAAACTGTGTGCGTTTCGCTGGCTGCAATATTTGCCGGTTATGTCGCAAGTGCGCAGACTACTCTCGACGAGTGTATCGGATTGGCCTACGACAATTATCCTCAGATCCGGGAAATGTCACTTATTGAGACAACTAAGTACATTGACCTTAGAACTGCGGCTTTTGCCTGGCTTCCACATCTGAAGATTTCGGGCAAAGCGACATGGCAGTCTGAGGTCGTGGAGATGCCGATTGAAATACCAGGGATGGATATCAACATTCCGCATGACCAGTATGGTCTGACTGCAGAATTCACACAGCAGATTTGGGACGGCGGAACCAGCCATGTCCAAAGAGGATTGGCAGAGGCGGGAGCAGAGGTGAAAAGGACACAACTTGAGACCAATCTTTGGGCAATCAGGTCGAAGGTTCAGAATATTTACCTCGGTATAATATTGATTGACAAGCAGATGAGGCTCAATGACCTCCTTAGGGAAAACCTTGAGAGAAACGCTGAAGAAGTCAGGAGCCTTATCAATGGAGGTGTTGCTCTTCCTACGGATTTAGACCAGGTGAGTGTCAATATCTTAAGTTGTCTTCAGCAGCGTGCCTCACTCGAAGCGGATCGCAGGTCCTATGTGAAATTGCTGAGCCTGATGACAGGACGGGATATGACAGGTGTCGAACTTGAAATTCCACAGGAAGCCATTGATTTCCAGGATGACGGAGGCCGTGATTTCGCGACTCGTCCGGAGATGGCTCTTTATTCGGCTCAGCTCAGACAAAATGAATTGCAACTCCGTCAGTTGAATACCCTCATTTCACCAAAACTGAATCTTAGTCTTCAAGGCGGTTACGGACGGCCCGGCATGAATATGCTTTCGGGAGATTTCTCGACTTATTTCGTGGCCGGAATTAAACTCCAGTGGAATATCGGTTCTCTCTATACTCGCAGCATGGACAAACGTAAGATAAAAGTTGACGGGCAGAAGATTGAACTCACGAGAAAGACTTTTGTGCTCAACAACTCGATTGAGGCAGAGCAGAAGAACAATGCTATCGTGAAGGCCCGCGATGTGCTCGACCGCGATTCGGAGATAATTGCACTCCGTCAGAGAATCCGCGAGGCCGGAGAAAACCAGTATCGCGAGGGAACGATAAAGATGAATGATTATTTGTCAATGCTGGATGAGGAGTATAAGGCAAAGGCAAATGAGTCGATGCATGAAGTCCAGCTTATGATGGCTGTTTATGACATGAAGAATACCCTCGGAAAATAGTCCGGCATTGACAGAATGATCATGCAAAAAGACATTGGAATACAATAACATTGAAATTAATTTAAGTTATGGTAAGATATGAAATGCTGGCAGCTGCGGCTGCGTTGTCAATATTGGCAGGCTGTCGGAATGACATTGATTTCGATGCTTGCGGACAGATTGACGCTGAACAGGTTACGGTTTCTGCGGAAGCAAGTGGAAGGATACTTTCTCTCAATGTCAGAGAGGGGGATATGCTCGATGCCGGTTACATGGTGGGTGCCGTGGATTCGGTGCAGACTGCACTTCAGATTCGCGAACTGGAGCAGAGGCGGGATGGTGCAAGGTCACGACTCATAGACATTGACCGCCAGCTGGCTCCTCAGAAAGACCAGCTTGCTAGCCTTGAAAATAATTACAGACGTTATAGTTCGTTGCTGGCCAATAATGCTGCAACCCAGAAGCAGGTAGATGACCTGCGCAGCCAGATCGATATCCAGAAAAGTCAGATGGCCGCTCAGAAACAGACATGGGAGAGGAACAACAGCTCGGTGCAGTCGGAAATATTGACTTATGAAATCCAGATTGCCGAGAAGAAAGACCAATTGGCTAAATGCCGTATCTGTGCGCCTGTTGCCGGTACTGTCCTGACCAAATATGCCAATGAAGGTGAGAGTGTTACCGTGGGCAAACCTTTGTTCAAGCTCGCAAATCTCGCCGAAACATATGTGAGAGCATACTTTACTACATCGCAGCTTGCGGCTCTGAAACTGGGCGATGAACTTAAGGTCATCCCTGACGATGGAAGCGCAAGTCCAAAGGAATATACCGGCCGTGTGATATGGATTTCTTCACAGGCTGAGTTTACTCCTAAGGATATCCAGACGAGGGATGAACGTGCCGAACTTGTTTATGCCGTGAAGGTTGCAGTACCTAATGACGGTGCCCTCAGACTTGGTATGTATGCTTATGTAAGAAAATAAATTCGAAGAACATGGATGCGACGATTGTTGCCGATGACCTTTGCAAGTCATACAAAGAGGTTGCGGCCATTAGAGATATCTCCCTGAAAATCGACAAAGGTGAGATTTTCGGTCTGATCGGGCCTGACGGTGCCGGGAAGACCACACTTTTTCGTATCCTTACGACATTGTCTCTCGCAGACAGCGGAACAGCAAGAGTATGTGGACTTGACGTGGTAAAGGACTATGTCAGAATACGTTCCGAAATCGGATACATGCCGGGGCACTTCTCTCTTTACCAGGATTTGAGTGTCGAAGAGAACCTTCAGTTTTATGCGAGCATTTTCGGGATGGATACGAAATCCAGTTATGACAATATCAAAGAAATATATTCCCAGCTCGAACCGTTCAGGAAAAGGCGGGCAGGTGCGCTGTCTGGCGGTATGAAGCAAAAACTGGCACTATGCTGCGCATTGGTCCACAAGCCTAAGGTCCTGTTCCTCGACGAGCCGACTACCGGCGTCGATGCGGTCAGTCGAAAAGAGTTCTGGTCAATGCTGAAGAGAATACGGGAAAGCGGGGTAAGTATTTTCGTATCAACTCCTTATATGGATGAGGCGGCGCGTTGTGACAGGATTGCAATGATCTCTGAAGGTCATATTTTGGGAAGCGGTACCCCTGACAAGATCCGTGAGACATTCCCGGACAAACTTTATGCGGCAAGCGGCAGTGACATTTTCGGTATTCTTAAAGCCATCAGGGCGATAAAGGATGTTAAAGACTGTTATTCCTTCGGGTCTGTCTGTCATGTATCTGTGGGTGATGGCGGACCTGATGCCGCGTATTTGGAAGGAGCTCTGAAACAAGCCGGATTTGCGGACTGTAAAGTGGTCCCGATAGAGCCTGGCATAGAGGATTGCTTTATGCGGTTGTCATAAGACATTGACCTAGTGGTTTTTACTTGGAGTTTGATCGGAGATGAAAACAGATAACATTGACAAGAGTATTAGTGTCCGCGGCCTTACGAAGAAATTCGGGGATTTCACGGCGGGGGGCCACATCTCATTCGATGTGGCTAAAGGTGAAATTTTCGGATTCCTCGGGGCGAACGGTGCGGGCAAGACGACAGCTATGAGGATTCTATGCGGCCTCAGTCTTCCGACATCAGGAGAGGGAACTGTCGCCGGGTTCGATATCCGGACCAGGCAGGAGGAAATCAAGAAACATATCGGCTCCATGAGCCAGAGGTTCACTTTGTATCCCGACCTGAAAGTCTGCGAGAATATCGAATTGTTCGGAGGAATATACGGCCTGAATGACAGGCAAATAGAAGAAAAGAGAAGGTCAATGCTGCAACGTCTTGGTCTTGAGCAGGTTTCCAATATGTACGTGAAGGAAATGCCTCTTGGATGGAAACAGAAACTCGCATTCAGTATAGCGATGATTCATGACCCGGAAATACTCTTTCTTGATGAACCGACGGGAGGAGTGGATCCTAAGACACGAAGAAATTTCTGGGATATGATCAATGAAACGGCCGAGTCCGGGATTACTGTTTTCGTAACGACTCATTACATGGACGAGGCAGAGTATTGCGATAGAGTTTCCATTATGGTGGACGGACGTATTGAAGACCTTGACAGTCCTGTCGCATTGAAGAAAAAATATGGCGCCAAAGATATGGACGGGGTGTTTGCACTTCTTGCCGGACGCGCTGAAAGAGAATAGATTATGAAATCGATATTATCATTCATCCATAAAGAGTTCCTGCATATATTCAGGGATCCGAGGACAATGCTTATCGTCCTTGTGATGCCAATCGTGCAGATACTTCTATTTGGTTTCGCCATCAGCACTGAAGTCCGAGATGCCGTTGTCGATATTGTGGGAGACCCGGGCGATGCGACTATCCGTGAGATTGCCCCGAAGCTTGAACACAATACCAGCCTGAGTCTGGGCCGGTACCTGAATACTCCTGCGCAGGCTGAAGATCGTCTGAAGAAAGGAAAGTCCAAGGCGGCCATCATATTCGAAAAGGAATATGACAGGGAAAGGGGTTCAGATGAGGGTGCGTCTGTCAGTGTGATTTGTGACGGCGCAGATCCGAACACTGCCCAGATGGTCGGCAATTATGTAAAGTCCGTTTTACTGGAAGGACATTCTGTTTCGCTGCCGAGTCCGTCTGTGAAACTGGTCTATAATCCGTCAATGAACTCCTCATACAATTTCGTTCCCGGTGTCATGGGCCTGATTCTCATGCTGATATGCTCCATGATGACGGCCGTTTCCATTGTACGTGAAAAAGAATTCGGTACTATGGAACTGGTCCTTGTGTCACCGGTCCGTCCGGCATGGATTATAATCAGTAAACTCATTCCATATCTGGTTATCTCCATTTTCAATTACATCACTATCCTGCTGCTTTCCAGATTTGTGATGATGGTGCCGATGAATGGAAGTTTTGCCATCCTTTCCCTTGCATCATTGATCTTTGTGGGTACATCACTTGGACTTGGTCTGCTGATTTCGACGATTGCATCCACCCAGCAGACAGCCTTGCTGATCTGCGGAATGGGACTAACAATGCCGACCATGATGTTTGCAGGAATAATCTTTCCGTGTGAGAGCATGCCGTTTGCCCTGCAGCTTCTGTCCGACATCATACCTGCCAAATGGTACATTATAATTGCCAAGAAAATCATGATTCAAGGTGCTGGATTCATGTCGATTGCCCCTGAACTGCTTGTTCTGACATTGATGATGGTTTTCCTTTTGTGGGTGAGTGTCAAGAAGTTCCAGACGCGTTTGAAATAGTGTTGGTTATTGATGCGAGTTTCGTGCTTGCGGAACTTGAGTTATATAATGAATTGGCTATGGCTTTTAAATATTTGTTGAAAAAAGAATTTCGTCAGTTTCTGAGGGATCCTGGAATGCCGCGTATGGTGATGACGTTCCCGATTCTGATTGTGTTGGTCTTCCCATTTGCGGCTTCCATGGAATTGCGGAATATCAAGCTTGCTGTCATTGACAATGACCGTAGCAGCGAGTCTTCCCTTCTGGTCGAGAAATGCGTGAACTCGGGTTATTTTATCTTGCAGGATATTTGCGAAACTTCGGAGAAGGCAAGGTCAATGATGGATAACGGTGACATTGACGCGACTCTTACGATAAATTCCGGGTTTTCGAAGTATATGGGCGGTGGAACTCAGTTGTCGGATCCTTTGCCAGTAGGGATTGCGGTCAATACGGTCAATGGAACTCGCGGAAGCATTGGCTCGAAGTATCTGACAGGTTGTATTTCGTCGTTTCTGGTCAGCAATGGCGGTCTGGGGGCGTCCGGGGCTCAGGTTTCTGCTCCGAGTATCGATGTCTCATACGTGTTCAATCCATATTTGGATTATAAATTGTTCATGCTTCCAGCATTGATAGTGATCTCCATCACGATGATGTGCGGATTTCTGCCTTCGTTGAATATCGTGGGCGAAAAGGAGAAGGGAACGATTGAGCAGATCAATGTTACTCCGGTGCGCAAGAGTACGTTCATTATATGTAAGATGATTCCGTATGTGGTTGTGGCATATACGATTCTGTTTACCTGTCTTCTTCTGACGCGACTCTCATACGGCTACAGTTGTCAGGGGAGTATCCTGCTGATTTCGCTGTTTACATTGGCCCATATTGTCGTGATGGCTTCGTTTGGGCTTCTTATTTCGAATTTCAGCGACAATACCCAGCAGGCGATGTTCGTAATCTGGTTTTTCAGTATGGTCTTCATGCTGATGAGCGGTATTTTCACGCCGATAGAGTCAATGCCGAAGTGGGCGGAGATGATTACTTATGCGAATCCGCTCAGGTATTATGCGGATGCCATGCGCTCCATCTATCTCAAGGGCGGTGGTCTGCCGGATACTTGGTTTGATCTGGCCTGTCTGATGGGTATCGGTGCGGTCACTACTCTTTGTGCTATAAAATCTTATAGGAAAACATCATAATCATCTACAAGCAAGCTGCAATAGTGGCCGAACTTGCAGATATCTGGATTATTCACTACCTTTAGGGATGTCCTATCTTTGACACTTGATTTTAAGATATAAAGGCTCAAGAGCGCTGCAATGGTGATTCTTGAGTTCGGTCATTGTGTAGGTCTGTTCAGAGAATTCGCCGTATCTGCCTATCTGAAAGAAATTGCCCTTGCCGGGGATCGCCATGAAGAGTTTAAGCGTGTCCATAAGCACTTTCTCAAAAGGTTTTTTATCTTTGATGCTGATTTGAGAGCCTCAAGGCACTCGGATTGGTATTGCATGAGTAGGTTTGATGAATTCATAACTCAAAGTGGTTGAATGCTTTAGATTATTAATAATCAGTGGCTTATGCGAGATTTTCATTGTATAGTTATCAATATTTAGACATTTTTCAGAGTCTTTTCGGACCTTTCATCAACTTGCCAAGCGACAGTTATTGACAGAACAGATTACCCGGCTTCTAATGTTTAACTTTTAAAGAGGTAAAATTTTTATCGAAATATTGATTTATGTACTTTTGTTAAATATATGCCCCACAGAGAAATAACACTCAAAATTTTGTAGTCATGAATGAAAAATTATTATGTAAGTGCACAAATATTACTACAGCGCACAATGTCGTTAGCATTCTCGAAAATGATGATATTGTCTTTCGGCGTCATGATGAAACAACGGACACACGCACGGGAGCATATGGTCCGACTCCTGGCATCGCAATATATGTGTTTGAAAAGGATTATGAAAAGGCGTACTCTCTGATTGAACCGATTATCAATTCCACAGCCGAAAGCGCAAAACCTTTCTGCCCCAAGTGTGGCAGTGAAGACATAGAACATATCGGGCGTGGCAAATATGTCACCTATCTGTATATACTGTCAATACTTTTTTTCTTAGCAGGCTTCGGCTATTTGCTTGCATCTGCGGAGTATAATATCAAATCTGTCGTAATGGACTGGCTGTCATTGGTGATGATTGTATTATTTGTAGTGAGTGGCATTATAGCAGGTCGAAAAAGCAAGAACTGCAAATGTAAACACTGCGGAAAGCGTTTTGACCGTATATGAAACCGCCTGACATAAACAAGTAAACCTCAAATCCGCTATAATATGAAAAATAAAGCCCTATCAGTGCTCTTTGCACTACTGCCTTCCATTACCGCATTTGCCCAAAATTTCACCGGCTCATGGACCGGTATAATCTCTGCCGGAGAAAGCAGTCTCCATATAGTATTCAACATCTCTCAGGATGCTGAAGGAAATACCGTCTGCACAATGGACAGCCCTGACCAGAGCGTCAAAGGCATTCCCGCCCAGATAGTATTCGAATCATCCGATTCCATAAGCATCCGTATCTCGAACTTAGGCATAGAATACAACGGAAAATTTAACGGAGATATGATTTGCGGCGTTTACTCACAATTAGGATTAGAATTAGACCTGGACCTAAAAAACGAACAAATAGTATATTACCGCCCGCAAAACCCGCTACCTCCGTATCCATACACAACCGAAGAAATTGAATTTGTCAATGACGGAGCAAACGCAACTCTCTACGGAACTATCACCTATCCCGTAGGTTACATACAAGGCAAAAAGGTACCTGTTGTCGTAATGGTTACAGGCAGTGGACCACAAAACAGAGACAGCGAAATATACGAACACAAACCATTCCTTATCATAGCGGATTACCTTGCAAGGAACGGATATGCAACCCTTAGATATGATGACCGTTGTGTAGGCAAATCAACAGGAAGATTCCAGGCTGAAACCACAAAGGAAGTTGCCAAAGACGCCGCACTTGCCGTAAAATATCTTCGTGACACAAAGAAATTCTCAGAAATCGGGGTTCTTGGGCATAGCGAAGGAGGAAATGTTGCCTTCATGCTCGGTGCCGACAAACTGATAGACTTCGCAATCACCATGGCCGGAGTAGGCGTTCAAGGAGATGAATGCCTGTACCAGCAAGGTATAGCCATCGCAAAACAATCCGGTCAGGAATACCAATTAACTAAAGAACAGTTAAGGGAATACCTCATAGGCACAATGTCCCCATGGTACGAGTTCTTCCTTGACTACGATCCGGCTTCCGACATAAGCAAAACCACCTGCCCGGTCTTGGTTATGAACGGAGAAAAGGATTTGCAAGTAATAGCTTCGTCAAATGTGGAAGCCATCAAAGGCAATTTGCCGAAAAACAAGAAATCACAAGTGAAAATCTATCCCGGACTGAATCACTTGTTTCAAGAGTGTACAACGGGCTTGCCGACTGAATATATCAACATTGAGCAGACCATCAGCCCGATTGTCCTTGAAGATATTGCAGCTTGGTTGAAACAACTGTTTTAATCAAATAATATGATGTCTAAATTAACGAATTATTGTGTTTATGAGGAAGATATATTCTTTTATCTTTTTTGTTGTACTATCTGGTTTGTTTGCGCACGCAGCCCCGCTTTCTCAACGAAACAATCAGGTGAGTCTACGATTAGATAATAATATTCAACTCGTTATTGATGAAAGGATAGAATTAGTTTGTACGGTTTTCAGATTAGCTGGAGCTCACGAATATATTAATTATCAACTTTTTGATTACATATCAGAAGTGGATAACTTCGTATATAACAACAAGGATCATCCAATTATATCATTCATAAAAGATATCAGAGAGAAATATAATTTCGCCTACAGTATTGCCGCAAAATCTGCCTTAATGGTAAAAATTGTTAATGGTAACATTGTTTACGATAACGCGTGGAACCTTAAAAAAACATTTAGCGAAGAATATGAACAGTGTTGGACAGAAGATATATTTCGTGAATATGTAGGATTGCTTGATGATTTTTATAAAAAAAGCAATTTTCATCTCTTTTTTATATCTCATTTTCAATTCTATGAGAAAATAGTTGAGGAGAGTGCAAAGACAATATCTAAAATCAACGTTCCGGTTCTTGAACAGTACTATCAACGTCGTGTTTTCCCCGTTGATCTATATCTTGGATTAAGCACAGGAAATAATAATTATTCAATACCAGGTATAAACAATCAAAAGCAATGGAACAAACACCTTGCTATTGTAATAGGGGTTGAGTATGAGAACAATAGCGTTCCGTCAATATCTAATAATCAAATATATACTATAGTTCACGAGATATCTCATTTCTTCGTATCGCCATTGATAGAAAAAACGTTTCGTCATTTTTCGTCAGAAATGGAAACAGTATTTTCTGTTGTAAAAAATGATATGTATTCTTTAGGGTATAGTAGTGCTCGTAGTGTCGCCGGAGAGTGGATTAACGAAATCTTCTCTATACGTTATTTTATTGCTACAGCTGAAGATAAAAATAATATAGATGAATATATCGCCGAAAATGAAGAGCGCGGATTTATTTGGTTTGGCAAAGCAATTGATGAAACTATCCTTAATTGCCACGAAAACAGTGTGTCAGAGAGTCTTTCGAAAATAATACAATTTGCCAAGTCTCTTCCTAGTCGCTGGGAAACGATTCAGGCGGAATATTTAAGTAAAAAACCGTTCATTATAGACATACAGCCATCCTTTAAGGAAATTTCATCTAAGACTAAGATGATTAAGGTTATATTTTCAGAAAGCATGATGATGGGCATTTCTGGAATGCTTAAACTTCCTGATTATCCAATGATTCCTGCTGAGTTTTCATCATGTCATTGGGAAAATGATACCACATTTGTAATAAAGCTTAACTCAGACATGTTAATATCTGAAAATGAATTTGGTGTCCGTTTTCCATATTATTCATTTGTTAGTAAAACTCATTATCGGATGAAGGATAATTATGACATGATTTTTAAAGTCCAATAACATAGATTACTTTTATGCTTGTCTCAAATTATACCTTTACTGTATGCAAGGGAAATGAGAAAAAGCGAGCATTGCGAAGATAGAAAATAAATTTGTCAAACTGCCGGGTTACAACCTTGTGTGCGATAACGTCTTATAGGAAAACTACATACATAATCATCTACAAGTAATCTGCAATAATGGCCGAACTTGCAGATATCTCGATTATTCACTACCTTTCGGAGCATGGCTCACTGTGCGGAAGACAGTGATTTGCCATATTGGAGTAAATAATTGATAACCTATTGATAATCTGCTTGTATGAAGAAGATATTTTCCTTTGTCGCATTGATGCTCATCGGCTTGTCGCATGTGAATGCACAGACTGTAATGGTCAATGTACTTGCTCCGACAAGCAAGTCGAAATGCGATGTATATAAGTCGAACGAACAATCAGTTTCCATTAGCGGATACAATGTCAAGGGGGGATTTACATTGGGGTCCCCATCCGGCGGATTGATTGCCGACAATGTCCCGGGAAAGGCTGTGTTCAACCTTAAGGGGACTTATAGCAAGATGACGCTGATTATGGGGCCTTCTGCTTTTGGCTCGTATGGCTCTGGCAATTCTATTGTGACTATTTCGGGAGATGGAAAAAGACTTCTGGATGAGGTTGTTTTCGGATATGATGCCCCGAGGTTTTATACTTTCGATGTTGCGGGTGTCAATGAGTTGACATTCACTATTCCACGTGGAAGCCTGGACATGGCTTTTGGAAATATCAAGTTGTGGAAGGCGGGCGTTACCTCATCCAACCCGAACACGTTGCTTTCAGCTTTGCCGAAGGGAACTGTAGATATGATGAAGACAAATCAGCTTTATTACATGAAGGGAAATGGCGGAGTGAAGCCTGTCGTGGGAGACCGGTTCAAGTCAAGCATGTCCGAGGTAAAGACGATAAGCATTACCCGTAAGGATTATGATTCCGGAATCCAGTTCTCTGTATCTCAGGCTCTTTCGGGAAAGGAACAGGGAACCGCCTGCTTCTGGCTTGACAAGAGGTATGACAAGGTTTCATTCGTTGTGGGCCCGAGAGATAATCAGAGTACCAACTCCAGTGCCTGGCTTATCGTAAAGGCGGACAAGAAGACAGTATATGAAGGAATGATAACACAGAGAGACCTCGCTAAACAAGTGGTGGTCGATGTAAACGGAGCTACGCAGTTGGCATTTACCTGTGAGTACCGTAACAGTGATTTCCTCGGAGGCATAACATACGGCGTAGTGGACATCAAGGCTCACCCGCAAGGAGATTCATCTGTTCCGGCGGAGGGACTTGTCAATTCCAATAGGGACAGGATTTCCAAACTGCCGGATATCTGCCCGCTTATGTCCTCTATCAAACCTTATTCGGTTCGTGGTGTCAGTGCTGCAAATAATACTCTGTTCGAGGGAGAATCCCGTCATTATACATTCTCGATGGGTGGTGAACGCTATTGGGAAGGCCTGCTCCTGACGACAGGCAATACGATGCTGGGGGACAGGGTGGATTCTTATGCGGAGTTTGACCTGGCAGGGGAGTATGACTGGATAAGTTTCGATGCTGGATGTCTCAGCAAGAATCACGTACTGGATGATGACAATCTCCGCATCTATGCCGACGGGCAGCTTGTCTTCGACAAGACCATATACTGCACATGGCCTAACCAGCATCACGAAATCCCTATTTCCAAGTGCCGCACGCTCAGGTTCGAGAAGATGGGCAACGGAAAGAACAAGCAGACTATCATAGGTGTGGGTGACATTATTCTCTATCGTGGCAAGCCTGTTCCTAACAATTTGTTCGAGCATGACGTGCCGGACTGCCCGTTTGAGACAGACCTGATAGACCTTTGCGGCAAGCCTTATTTCCATTATGTCGGAAGGTATGTAAGTGATTTGACCGGATTCAGCATGGACGAATGTTTCCACGACGGAAGCACTATCACGAAGTATTTCCAGATGAAGGACGGAAGACAGATCAACAAGGGTTTCATGCTGGAGACAAACATTCCTCTAGGGCTGGAGAACGTGACGGTCATGGATGCCGTATTCATGGCATTGACAGGAGTCGGCGCGACTATCAGCGGCTCTGACGTTGCGGCATATACAGGCGTCAGCGGCGGAGTCTCAGGCGGAACTCCTACGGCGGGCATCTTCCTGCTCCTGGAGGACAAGAACAGCAAACAGGCTTCGGCTGCGGCGTTCAATCCTTATGGCGAATATGAGAGCTGTACTTTCACTGTTGCCAACAAGATGGAGCACATGGATGAGTTCGATGATGTATTCCAGAACAGGAGTGAAGAGGCGGTGAAGAATCCTGTAAAGCTCAATGTGTTTGCTGATCAGGTACTTGTAGGGGAGTTCTGGCTGGACAACAAGATGCAGCCTCTTACGGTTACTGTCCCGATCTTCAAGTGCCATCAGCTTATGTTCTGGCTTGAGTGCGGTGACAAGCGCTCGGGGCAGTATGTCTTCTATGACTTGAAACTCAGCAAGGCGCCTTGCAACATTGAGATTCCTTCTGAATATACTCCTTCCCTGAAGGTTCAGTCCGAAATGGATGCCAAGTCGGGGGCATCGGATCAGGTGCAGGACGACAAGAAATCCAAGAAGACGAAGCAGCGGCTTGGAGCATCTGGACTGTTCCGGCTTTTGGGACTATAAGCAAACAGACCACTTCATATGAGGTGGTCTGTTTTGTAAATATATGAATGTCAATGTCTTTAGAGGCTCTCTCTGAGGACCTGGATGACTTCGTCCCTGCTGAGAATATAGTATCCGCCTTTGCAGATAGGGCATGCGTCGGCCATGCCTTCGAGAAGCTCAGGTCTTGCTCCGCATTCTGTGATGTTCATGGCAAGTCCAAGTTCACGCATCCAGTTCTCCATAGTCTCCAGACCCTCCATTGCAATCTCCTCGTCTGTCTTGTTGCCTGTCGTAACGTTCCAGACATTGACGGCAAGTCTTCTGAATCTGGCGACTGCATCCGGGGAATTTCTTACCAGCAGGCGATAGTAGGCTCCGCTCACGGCCGAGAGAGTGTGCCCGTGTGTCGCGTCAGTGTATGCTGCAACCGCCTGTCCAAGCATGTGGACCATCCAGTCTGTGGCTTTGCCTCTGTCAATGAGGGAGTTGAGCGCCCATGTGGCGGTCCACATGATGTTTGATCTGGCCTCGTAATCATTGGCATTGACAAGAGCCTTGCGCGAGCTGGTGACGAGCGAACGCATCAGTCCTTCGGAGATGTAGTCGCTGGTGTTGTCGTCGTTGCCGGAGAGATACTGCTCCAGAATATGGCTCATGATGTCGTAGATGCCCGCTACCATCTGGTATTTCGGGACGGTGAAAGTGAATGTCGGGTTAAGGATGGAGAAATCCGGGTTGCGGAAATTGTAGTGCAACTTCAGCTTCTCGGTGTGGTTTGTGATGACTGAGCAGTCGTTCATCTCTGAGCCTGTGCCTGCCATGGTGAGCACGCAACCTACCGGTATCCAGCGGCATGTGAAAGGCTTCCAGTTCTTGAAATAGTCCTCCCAAGGGTCTCCGTCGTGCCATGCGCAGCCAGCCACTGCCTTGCAGTAATCGATGGTGGAACCGCCGCCCACGCCGAGGATAAGGTCAATGTTTTCCTGTCTTGCGAGCCTGGCTCCTTCTATGACTTTTTCAATGGTAGGGTTCGGCATGACGCCTGACAGTTCTACTATCTGGCTTCCGGCTTTTTTCAGTTCTGCCATCACGAGATCATAGATGCCGTATTTCTTTATGCTTCCTCCGCCATAGACCAGCA
>UMKZ01004933.1_pt1 | contig 21125 bp, 27 predicted proteins | sample 1966441 | NCBI WGS metagenome assembly UMKZ01 (sample SAMEA4836189, study PRJEB28245) | human gut metagenome | biome: gut microbiome; material: fecal sample | place: Denmark | collected 2008
GGTAATCTGTGGGATTATACAGGATTCGGGCGAATTTTTTTGTTTGTGGGACAATGATGCACATTTTCATTGACAAGTATCTTGGAGGTGGTCGGTTTGCATTGGCATTGACCTTAATCTTCGGCTTGGAAGTTTGGTGGTGCGTGTTGTTTGCGGGGCTTTTTGTTTGGGCGGTGGAAGCTGGGTGAGAGAGTTGTGGTATTGAGGTTTTTGTGGTGTTGGTTTAGGGCCAGGACGAAGCGGACGGAAATCCTGTACATCTTCTTCGGCATCCACACGGCAAACGTGGTCAAGCTGGTGGACAGGAGAGAACAAAGGGCGCGTTTAGCGGCTGCCTGACACTGACACTTCAGCCAATGTGGATCTCTTGCGGGGGAACTGTATCCTCGCCATGAAAAACAGACAAAAAATCCGGCCGAAACGACCGGAAGCAGATATAAAATTGTAATTTTGATGAGTCGGACGCAGAAATTGAAGGGATTGGTCGCTGCTTCGCTCAGATTGAAAACATTTAACGACAATCCCTACCTAAAATTCCAAAGCATTTGAATTGGTATTCATGAGGAATCTGGCGAAACACTTGCAAATGACAAACATTGTTTTTATTTTTGTGCAAATAGCAATTGTGTGTTAAACAAAGAATTACTTATGAAAAGCACAGTGGAAACACGGAAAGACATTGACATAGTGAAGGCGTCATTCAAAAAAATGATGTCTGATAAAAAGGCTGTCAGTGCCTATATTCGTGAGAAGGGGACGCTTAAAGGATTCAACGATGGTTCAATTCAGTTTGCCAAGCCATTATGATGTTTATGAGGAGGAGAATGGCTATTGCTTCGACACCGATTCTGGAAATACTTACTACGTCACATTCATAAAGTATCCGCCCATTTCAGAGTACTTGTCCGTTGATATCTTTATGATGAACATTGACAGGGCTGATGAACTGAATCATCTGAATGGAGACAAAAATCTAGTGAGAAATACTATTCTTTACATCATCTGGAAATTTTTCTCGTTGCATAACGATGCTCTTATCACAATCTGCGACATCATGGATGGTCGGCAAGCCTGCAGAAAGAGATTGTTCAACAGATGGTTTAATGAGTTTGCCGATGGAGAGCTTTCCAAATTGGAAGCGACATTATCTGTCGAAGGGACAGAAACGTATGCATCCTTGATTTTCAGAACGGATATCAACAATAAAGAAAGTCTTGAAACAGAGTTTTCATTACTGTCTGACATCAATTTCTATACGTAGCAATGCGGGAGAGAATGACTGTCAACATGAAATACATCATTATTTTCATCATCCTGCTGACGGCGGAGATGATTTATTTCCGCATCGCGGACAAGTTTAACATCATTGACAAACCTAATCAGCGTTCGTCGCATTCGTCGATTGTTCTAAGGGGCGGGGGATTATTTTCTTATTGTCGTTGTGGATTTGGAGTGCGGTCTTCGGGTTTCAGTATTTGTGGTTCTTGCTTGCGGTGACGCTGGTTGCCGATGTGAGTTTCATTGATGATATCCGTTCTCTTCCTGATAGTGTGCGTCTGGCCGCACAGTTCGTGGCAATGGCTATGATGTTTTATCAGCTGGATTTGTTGCATTGGGATATGTGGTGGATGGTGATTGTGGCGTAGGTTGTTTGTGTGGGTGCATCCAATATTATCAATTTCATGGATGGCGTGAATGGCATTACCGGTGCGTATGCATTGGCTTCGCTTGTGCCGCTGGCGCTGCTTAATTCGTCAATGGGGTTTGTGGACCAGTCGTTGATTTATGTTGTGATTCTTGCTGATGTTGTGTTTTGCTTCTTCAATTTCCGTCCGAAGGGTAAGGCGAAGTGTTTCGCGGGTGATGTGGGCTCGATAGGTGTGGCGTATATCCTGCTGTTTCTGATAGGTTCTCTTATTCTTGCGACTGGTGATATTACTTGGCTGATTTTCTTGCTGGTGTATGGCGTGGATGGATGCCTGACTATTTGTCATCGTATTATGTTGCATGAGAATTTGGGCGAGGCGTATCGTAAGCATGTTTATCAGCTGATGGCGAATGAACTGAAGATTGGGCATGTCAAGGTGTCTTCGTTTTATGCTTTGCTGCAGCTTGCTGTGTCAGTTGGGTTCATTTTCCTTTGTCCGGTTCTTGAGTCTGCTTGTGGGCTTTCGCTTGTGGCTTGGCATTGGATTTACTTGTTTGTGGCATTGGCGCTGCTTTCTGTGGCGTATGTGCTGTTCAAGATGAAGTATTATCATTTGCATGAGGAGTATTTGGCTTCTTTGAGGAAGTAGTGGGGGTTGGAGGGGGCATTGACATTGACAGAGATTGTTGTTGGGCTGTGGCTGGAGTGGGGCGGATTTGGATATGCGCTGGCGGTCAGGCTGTTTCGGCGTTGTTTGGTGGTTAGGCGTGTGAGGGAGTTCTGGTATATGGAGGTGCCGTCGTGTACGGAGTGGAAGATCAACAGTGCGATGGTGTCGTTCAATCCGAATTGTTAGGTGGAGGTCGGCAAGGAGGGTGTGGATGTGAAGGTGAAGGCGCTTTTGATGTACAGGGGCGTGATGAGGCCTTGTCCGCATCCGAGGTCGGCGGAGTTTATCGAGGGGCTGGCGGCGTATCGTGGCGGACAGTGGGGTTTGATGTATGCGGAGGCTTTTGAGGTGGTGATGAGGGAGTATTAGTGCGGGTGTTGGTGTAGTGTGGTTGGTGATGGCGTTGGAGAAAGGGGCTTTTGAGTGCGGGGCAGTGAATGAGTACGTGTATTTTCATTGACAAGTATCTTGGAGGTGGGCGGTCTGCAGGGGCATTGATAAGGGTCTTGTGGATTGTGGGGCTTTCGCTTGTGGCATTGGCGTTGGATTTACTTGTTTGTGGCATTGGCGCTGATTCCTGTGGCGAAGATGTAATGTCTCGCCTTTGATGTGGTTGAAATGGGGTTTCTATGGTGCGTTTATGACTAGTTCTACAGTTTTTTGATAAGTAACAAAATAGTTTTTATATCTTTGTCTTAATGGTGATGGTATATTCCTCGACTGAACAGTTTATACCATAACTGTCAGCTTCATAGAATAATAGAATTACTGATATGAAAAAGATAACTCTATGCTATTTTAATGTTAACTCATCGGCTTTTACTTTAAATGAATCCCTTGTACGCCGGCTGAAAAGTAAGTTGGTCTCATCTGCGTCCTCACGTATGATGCCACTGAATAGGCAAGCATCTGATAAATCAGATGTTATTTCCGATTTTTTGACAGTCTTAAATGATAATATTATTGCTGGAACTTATCTGCGTATAGCAAATAGTGCAGATGTCCCGATTGTCACAGAGGAGATGTTGAGAAAGAACCAATTCAAAGTTAGTACGATAAACAAAAATGCAAATAAAGATGAGAGGACCTGTCTGGATTATTTCTATTTTTGCCTGTCGGATAGCAGGTTGATTGTTACTTTAGATTTGCGTTCGACGATTTCTCGCTTCGAAACTTATGTAAACTGGTTGCTTAATACAAAGGATTCGGGAGAGAGTATTAGTTTTACTCCTACAATTAATCAAGATACTATTTCGGTAGCTGATCTAAAAAAGATAACGATAAATACAAACTCTTCTGTTTTAGCTGCTGGAGATAATACTGCTGGAGGGACAAATGAGTCCTCCGTTATAAGTATTACAAAAAAGGCTCTTAGAAAGTTGTTTTCTGATACGGATTCTCTGGAAGAACTTATTGAAGATAATATTTGTTCTGCTAAACTTGTTCTTAATTTTTCTAAGCCTAAAAGTATGTCTGTTGAGGAGTATAAGTCCAGGACAACTGGAGCATCGTTAAAACAGATTGAAGATCCTGAAAACATTAAAATTCAGACTAACGGGAAGAAATTGAAGGGCTCAGATGTGCTGAAAACAGAAATTATCGATGTTGAAGAAGATGGAGGCGCAATATCCGAGCAGGAGATATATCAGAAGATGATACAAAAGATAAGATTAAGTTAGTATTCTGCATGATGATTTTCGCAATTTGGATTTCAGAATCAGTACATTTGTTGCTGTCATGAAAAAGTTATCTATATACTTGTTGATATCAATAGTCTTGGCCGTTGTTTTATCCTTATACACAAGGGTGTTAATGACGGGCGATGTTTTGGATACCTTATATACTGTGGCGGGTGTCATATTCTCTGTTGGAATGAGTCTTACCGTGTCTCCGAAGACGGATGGTGTAGCGAATGAAACTATTAAGAAGTCTATCAGGTATTCATACAAGAAGATTAGAAATTCTTTCATGTACTTTTTCTGTATTGACACTGTTCTCTATGTTTTAACGGAGTTTGATTTCAGTATGTGTTTAGCGGCAATTTTGGGTAACTGCTGTGCGATTTTCCTTCTTTTCTCAGTTGTTTACTATGTCTACAACTTCAATTGCCTTCAGATACTAGGTGAGAAGATTGAGGATCAGGTGATGAAAGAGAAGAATAGTCAATAGATACCTAGTATTGGGGGATAGTTTCGGAATGCTTGTTGATGATAACGTGGATTATTTGTTGGGCATTAGGTTCTAGAGGGACAGTGGGGCGTGAGTTTGTTTATCATATGCTAGATTATCGTTTATGAACTTTAGTATGTTCTTGTCTGCATTGGAAGGAGGCGATTGTTCATTCTTATCTGTGGTGTTATTTCGGTATTAATTTTAGGAATAGTTGTTAACGCGGTTAAATGCCGGCATTCTTGCAGGTTCCTATCAGAGAGTACACTATCGCTGCGCAATATGCAGATAATCCGCTTCGCCTTTTTACTTACCGATGAATCTTTGACCTATTTGGCAAAGCAGGTTTCTGACTTATTGGACTACTCCGACGCCAATGGTATTATTGATTACAATGGTGATGTGAACGACCAACTTTATAAATTATTTGGCAATGACGATAAGAATCAACAGTATGTACGAGAGGTTCTTACCTCAAAAGAATAATATACAGAAGAGAGGCTGTCCAGTAACTCACAATTGGCACAGTCTCTCCTATTGTGCATATTATCCCAATATTACATTACAATAATTTCATTCTCTTCAAACCAGCCTTTTCTGATAGTTTCAGTTTTTACTCTCTCTGGATTATTTGTATACATCACAACAGCTAATGAGTTCTTTGCTCTAGTACATGTAACGTAAAATAATCTTTGAGTTCGTTCAATGGAGGTTTCCTTACCATTTTCTTTATTTTTCAAATCTACATTAGATAAATCTTTAACACCAAATAGTTTGTCATAGCTAAATAAAAATCCTTTTATTTCAGAATCATCTATAATAACCATTACTCGATCAAATTCAAGACCTTTAACCCCTTGGTGTGTATCGAATTGTGAACGGTGGTTCACATAATCATCATAGCTGCGTACCATGTTAATTGGTAAATCCATTACTTCTACCCAGGCACGTAGTTCTTCTTCTACTGTATCTTCTATGTCCGATGGGCTCAACATATACGCTTGTCTAACAACATCCGGTACTGTTAATAGTTGAGATTTTATAATTTCATCTACCACGACACGGATAGTTCCATTCTCATTTACAAGATTAGCAACCTTTATTGCTTCTTCTCTGCATTTCAAATAAAGTTCATATGGTTTTTCTGTATTCTGTCCGCTCAATAATGGCGAGTATTTTTTCAAAATATCTAAAGCAACTCGTCCATCTTCTTTTATAGATTCTGCAATTGGTAGCACTTCCTTTGTGAAAAATTCTATTTCTGATACAGACCCCTGGAGGAATGTCATCTGATATTTTGAAACTTTATAAAGTGGAGCAAAAAAACGAGAAAATCCTAACCTTCGTGCAGCCATCATGTGTTCCAATGTTAAAACTTTAACTTCAGTACCTTTGGTCGTCCATTTTGCATCTTGGGTTTGCTCACTCATAATCCTCATCACATTTTGCTCTATTTCATCTTTATTTAGCCCCTCTCGTTGTTGTATAACAAAAAGCCTAATCAAACCATCATTAGCATCTTCACGCGGTCTTTGTTCTGCATGAAGATCAATATCCTTTCCAATATTGTTGGCCAACTGGATTATCCGTTTAGCACAGCGATAATTCATCCTCTTTACCGGCTTCTCCCACCCGATAGGAATAGAATCTTCTATATTCTCCTTCCCATCTGCATAAATTCGTTGCTTCTGATCTCCAAGTAAACCTAAAGTAAAGATATCAGCAAAGTTTCTTTGAATTGCAAAGAAAGTATCAATTAGTTCTTTTTTCGTATCTTGACTCTCATCAATCAATAGTATCGGATATCGTTGTGCTATGATTCGCTGTAACATTTTGTTCTCAAGAATCATTTGAGCAGATATTTTAATGACCTCAGCATGCTTCAATGCATTATATTCAGGATTGCTGCCATTGGGGTTATACACAAACTTTTCTATTATCTGCGCTTTTTCTAACCGTTCTTTCTGGTATTCAAACTTTTCCACGTTGGAAAGATATGTTTTGGTAGTCTTTTTATTTGTTTCTTTTAACTTCTTTTCCAACGCTTTTAAATCTTCTTCAATATAAAAACAATACAATCTTTTTATATCTGCCTGATAATACTTTATAACATCCCAAACAAAGCTATGAATTGTTGAAATATGAAAAATAGGACTATAATCCAATCGGTTGATTATTTCATCTGTGGCAGCATTCGTAAAGGTAATAACAGCTACATTCTTTCCTTGCAACAAAAGGTCTTTACCAATACTATTATGTATTTTTTTCAAAAGAAGAACCAAAGAGTAAGTCTTCCCTGAGCCTGCTCCAGCAAAAAGAAAGAAACTTTTACGCGGTGTTGAAAGAATGCACTTTTCTAGTGTCTCATCTACTTGAAAGTCTATATTATTCTCCATTTCTGTTTCCATTAGAATCTAAATATGACTTCATCCATTCAAGCCCTTCCTGAATATATGCTGGGGCAACCAAATCGACAAAGTCGTCTTTATAAAGCAGAGAAATAGCAAAGTCAGCCTTCTGAAAACCACTCTTGCTTTCCAACTTTTTAAATATCTTATTTTGTAATTCATTAGCAGAATTACTATGTTTCAATAGATTCGCTATTGTGGTAATAGTACCCATTTTCTTTAACCCTTCCTGTCGAAATAATTCAAGATTGGTAAATATCAATGCATCTTCAAATGTATAAGGACATACTTCAGTCAAGTCGTCTTTATTCTTATTCCACTTGACGTTTACCGGTGTTTGGAATGCTATCCTTACATTATTCACAAGCTTTTCTTTTCCATCCAATGCCAACAAATTGTCTATTTGTTCTTTTCCTGAAAGCCAACTTTTAATGGAGGGATTACCTGTCTTATAATCATTTCCTTTGGCTGTAATCACGGACGGATGTTTTTCTTTTCCGTCTTCTATTTTGATTGCAGCACTTTAAATGTACCGTCCATATCACTTTCAAATGTACCGGGTGTATCAGAATGAAATGTACCACCCGTATCACTTTGAAATGTACCGCCTGTAGCGGAATCAAATGTACCGCCCCCAGTTAACCTAGTGCCAGCATGGTTGGGGGGGGCAGACCCCTTGGAATGGAATGGTCGCGAACGGTTTGACAATGTAACTTTGTGGTAACAAGAATACCACAGAGTTATGGCAAACGTAAAAGCGACAATGACAGACATCAGAGTAATTATCCGCGAGCTCTCACGCGGGACATCACTACGAGAGATGGAACGAAAGCTGCAACTTAGCCGCACATCTTTAAGGAACTATCGTGACCGCGCTGAAGCGACCGGCAGGAGTGTGGCTGATCTCCTTTCCTTGAACGATGCTGAGCTGCAGGCAATCATGCAAAAAGGCGACGGCCATCGTGGCCGGGACGCTGACAGGTATGCCTTTATGCAGGAGAACATTGAAGGCTACGCAAAGGACATGATGCGCAAGCACATGACCTATGACGTCCTGTACGAGGAATATCTTAGGCGCACGGACAACCCTTACGGATATACACAGTTCAAGGCAATCATCCAGGAATACGAAAAGAACCACGACTACAAGTACCATAATGCGTACGAGCCAGGCCGTGAGATGCAGTTTGACTTCGCCGGCGACAATCTGTGGATAGTCGATAAAGATACCGGAGAAGCGATACGGGCGATAGTACTGGTGTGCGTCCTGCCGTATTCAATGCTCAGCTATGTGACCGCATTGCCAAGTGCAAAGATGGAATATCTCTTCCAATCGCTTTCAAGGGCCGTCAGATACTTCGGTGGTGTGGCAGAGATCTCAAAGACGGACAACATGCGTCAGTGGATAAAGAAGACTGACCGTTACGAGCCAACTCTGAATGAAGCCGCCAGCCAGTGGTGTCTTCACAACGGTACCGAGCTGGATGAATGCCGCTCCAAAAAGCCACGGGACAAAGGTCCAGCCGAAAGCCTTGTCAATCAGACATACAGATATTACTACAGCCGTATCTGTCGTGACACATTCTTCTCCTATGATGAACTCAACAGCAAGTTGGATGAGTTGAACGATATGTTCAACAACAAGACCCGCAAGAACAAGACGTACAGCCGCAGGGAACAGTATGAACGAGAGGAACGTTCCTATATGCTACCGTTGCCGCCAAAGCCATTCCTCCTGAAGTATACAAAGGAAATCACCATTAACTCCACCTATCACTTCCAAGTCGACAAGAACCACTTCTACAGCGTCCCCTATCAGTATATAGGCAAGAAAGCGAAGGTTATATACGACGCGGAGACGGTGGAAGTTTGGATTGGCCTCGACAGGATCGCAGCTCACGACAGGAAGCACTCCGACGGATACACGACAGTTGAAGCGCATATGCCTGAGAAGCATATAGCATACAAGCGTTCAAAGGAAATAAATGCCGCCTATCTGCTGTCAAAGGCCAGCCAAGTGGGTCCTCATACGCGTGAATCCATTGATTGTATCCTTAAGTCCGCTTTGTTTGTACAGCAGGCCTACCGTTCCTGCCAAGGTGTACTTCGCCTGGCCGGAAAGTACGGAGCGGAACGTCTTGAGGCGGCCTGCAGAAGAATAGAGCCAAAGACGGCTTCTACATATAAACGCATCGAAGCAATACTTAAGAACAATCTGGATGACACGCCTCCGGCACAATCAGATATGACACCATACATACCGAAGAATGACAACGTAAGAGGGTCGTCTGCATATCAATAGGATATCCACGCTGGCACGCAAATAAATACAAACTAATGAACACACAAGAAACAATCCTCCAGTTGGAGGGACTTAAACTCAAGGGCATGGCGGAATGCTACAAGGCTCTTCAGGGCATTCCTGTAAACCAATGGCCAACTTTGGACACATTCATGGCAAGGCTTGCCGAAGCCGAACAGCAGTACCGGAACCGCAAGCGGACTGAGATGTACCTGAAGACCAGCAAACTGCGCTATAACGCCGTTATGGAAGATGTCATCTGCTCGGAGGAGAGGAATCTGAACAAGGAGATGCTGCTCAAGCTTATGGACTGCACCTTCATTGACAGGGCGGAGAATCTACTCATTGACGGCAAGACAGGATGCGGAAAGTCCTTCTTGGCATGTGCTGTCGGAAGGCAGGCATGCTTCATGGGACACAGAGTGGAATACTTTTCCATGAACAAGTTCATCGAGCGGATAGCGCTCGCCAAACTTGATGGAAGTCTTCTTAAGGTCATCAATCATATCGAGAGAAATGACCTCGTCATCTTTGATGACTTCGGACTGCAGCCGCTCGACAACAACTCGCGTCTAGCCCTGCTGCAGATACTTGAGGACTGCTATCAAAGGAAATCAGTGATCGTGACATCACAACTTCCCGTTTCCAAATGGTATGACTACATCAATGAGCCCACCTTGGCTGACGCCATTATGGATCGCCTCACCGCTAACGCAGTTCGGATTGAACTCAAAGGAGACTCAATGAGAAGGAAAAATCAAAAAAAATAATAACTTTGCCGAACCGAAAGCGACCATATCCGAAGTGGTACATTTGAAAACGCTCCAGAAGGTACATTTAATGTGATATAGTCATCTATTTTTGTGTCAGTCGCATCTATATCTGTCACAATCAAGGTTGCAATTCCAATTTTTTCAATAAGTTTACGGAAACTATGCGCATGACGACCATTTACCTCTATGACAGAAATATAATAAGAATCTAATCCGGCTTTTGCGAGAAAGCTGGGAACAAGTATCTTTTCCGCAGGGCCTTCAACAAAAATAACAGCATCCGAGAAGAATATATCGCAGTGAGTTAAACGTATATATCTTGTTACAAATTGCTTTGTTTCATCGTCTGTTCCGAATGTGCTAGATAAGTTTACAACTTTTGAAACAGGTATCCTTTCGCCAACATCTATTACTCGTTTGAAGTAGCGCATACAATTCAAGTCAAGTTCGTTGACAACATGATTTGAATGCGTACTTAACACAAGTTGTGTGCTTAGCCAAGGATTTTCTTCAATTAGTTTATTGTTACACAAGGCTTCAAAAGCTTTCTTTACAAATACTTGTTGTGCTTGGGCATGTAAATGCGCTTCTGGTTCCTCTACAAACACTATATGAATGGGCTCAATATTCTTTCCTTCACTTAAATCTCTCAGCCATTTTTCCCTGAAGTCAATCAACTTTAAATAAATAGAGATAAGATTTCTATAACCAAGCCCATTGTACTTCTCAGGAAGTACTAATTCCTCCATACCTTGAATAGCAAATTGAACTGCTGAGTCATGTTTTATGGATTCCTCAATCTGAATCTTACTTCGTATTCTTATCTCTGGATTCTGGAATCCAGGGTAATTGATGTTCTTCAATTCTCCAACAGGAACCTCGAAAGTCTTTTTTAATTTTTCATCATATGTTTTGTTCGCTGTTGCAATACCTCCAAGGAGTTTCAACCCTTCACAAGTCAATTCCTCATCTTCTTGCCCACTGCTCTTATAGTACTGTTGAAACTGTTTAGACAACGTATCTATATCACTGTCTGTTTGTCCTTCCGGATCTGAAAAATCTCTTGATGCCAGTATAGTATCTACTTTGATTAGTCCGTCAAGTGGATTGTTGCCTATCTCATTGTCTGGCGTTGATTGCACTTCGTCTTCGTTATCAGGATCAAGAGAAGGATCTATGATGTAGTATTTCACATCAAAATACTCTCTAAGATTTAGACCTTTGCCTAAAAAATCTCATAAATTTTTTGGATATAAATCTGGAGAGCCAGCTTTCTCCCATTCTTCAGTACCCTCTAAAGTTTTTGCCTTTATTTTGGCATCCTTGTAAACAGTATAGAGCTTTTTTATATCTTTGGGTTCATATTGTCCACGGACACCAACCTTTTTACCATCCCAAGAACTAAGTGATGGTATCAAGTGATTTACTCGATATTGTTCTCCATCTTCGACATTTATCCAAACATCCATTGATGGCACAATGTTATCCCATTGATGAGAATCCAATAATGCTTCATCTACAGAATCATGTTCGAGCCATTTCTCGCCAATCTCATTAATTGCTGCCCAATTTGTTGCGGTAAACTCTTTTAAAGTGAATCTATCTGTGTTTTTTAGAAACCAAACAATAGCACTAATAGCGGAAGTCTTGCCACTATTATTTGCACCAACTAAAACTGTTTTCTTCTCGTCAAAATCTATATGATAATTTTTCAATTTTCGATAATTCCTAATATGAACAGATTGTATTTTCATGCGCTACTTGCTTTTGTAAATGTTAAATCTATAACCCTATTTCATTGAGCAATCTTATCACCTTATGTACCTCAGAATATGCCTTCAAATCCTCTGGCGATTCCTGGCAGAGTTGGCATAACTTTCCTGAGTTTGATATAGCTCGTTCCAAATCACCATTCTCTGTCAGGTATTTATAGAGGTTGGTGCGTATGAAATATCGTTTTGTCTTTTCATACCCCGGCATATATTTCTGCAATTCAGGAAGCAATTGGTCGTAACTATCGTATCGCCGACAAACCACATTAGGCAAGAAGTGGAGCAGGAACCAAAACTCCGTGCAAGGATTCGTTTCTACAAACATCACCTTTCCGGCATATTTCTTTTTGCTATACTCTTTCTTTGCTCGTTGGTACAGTTGCATTTCGGAAGGATATTGATACAGCCTGTCCATATCAAACAGGCATACAATATAATCATATTGCTTGTTCAAGTAAGATTCCACCAGTTTCAGTATATGATTGATGTCGCTGTGCTGCGGAAAATCTGGAGCGACCTTAAAGGTATAGCGACACGCAATTCTCAGAGAATCGAAATAAAACCATTCTGTTTCGCCCTCGCCTATGATGGCGATACTTTTTGTTACTGTCCGTCCCATATCATTAGTTATTCAGGTTGATATACTGACTACCCAAGAACGGCAACTTTACCAATTTTCCCTGCTTGTAAGCATTATATGGGGAAAGATTCTTATGCAGTCCCAAAGAAGACAGACGTACTATTTTAGTTTCGCCAAGTTCGTCTTTATCGGTAAACCATATCGTATCACGGCGAATAAAATCTTCGTTGAGAAGATTGATGTCGTGTGTGGTCAGAAGCATTTGGGATGTTCCATTACTGTTTGCCAAAAAGACTTTTAGGAAATAAGCCAACAGCTCATAATGAATACTTGTCTCCACTTCATCAATGGGTACAAACCGATTGGTCTTTAACAAGAAATTCAGTATCACCGCCATTCCCAAGAACCTCATGGTACCATTGGACTCGTATTCTTCCGACAAATCATATACTTTATCGCCTGCCTTATGCTTGAAGGTCAGTTCCGTATTTGTAATTTTTCCCTTTCTAAGCATTTCAGCCTTTGCATCTTTATCAATAGGGGCATTCTGAATCAGTTGTTCCAATTCAGGTGTAATCAGCTCTTCCTCTTCATGTAATACCACATCTTCTATATTGAAATCGGACGCTTTCAAGAAATTTAAAATGAATTTCTTCAAATCTCCGGCCTCGTCTTTGTCCAATCGTGATTTGACATATCCCGAAAGCAACATACCGGGAGCCAGTACATCTTTTACCTGCTTGGCAAAATAATCATACACATCATTTAGCCTGGTACGTTCCACATTGCTTTTGCCAAACGCGGCAAGCACACTACAATTATTGATAGTGTTTCCGGAAATTACATCCTGGCTTTTCTTTGTCATTTTCAGATTTACGCCAAAGTCGATAGTCGAGGAATCTGTCGCGGTATCATAATTTCGGTTATACAGCTTGGTCGGGCGAATGGAATCATAAACAATCAATGTCTCGGAATAGATATGCTTTGCATCCAATTCAAAACTGAGGATGTACTTCGACTGATTGATATAGAATATCATTGACATCTTCGTCTTTTCGTTCCTTGAAGTGTCATCCAACATGAAAGGGACAACCCCAGTTTTCTCAGTCCTGTCTTTAGGCATTCTCAAGACTAGCATCTTGAAAAATTCAATGGCATTTAATATATTTGTTTTACCGGAAGCATTGGCACCATAGATGATGCCCACTTTCAGCAATCTTACACCATCCTTAACTTCATACGAATACTCATCAGACATAAAAGTATCTGCCGATGGCTCAAAACTGATTTTCTGAACCGATTTAATGGAGAAAAAATTCTCAATGCTGAACTCTGCTATCATAATCGTTGATTTTATCTATTGCATGGTGCAAAGGTATAAATAAAATCTCACACGGCAAACTATAAACCCGATTATTGTAGAAAAACTACGCAATGCGAATACAAAATCAATAAACATCTATTTATTGGGGTCCTAAATTAACCATCTGATTATCTCTGGAAAGTGTTGGTCGGTTTGAGGACGGTAAACGAATGTGGATTATGCAGCCAGAGAAGTTAATTGCAATGCCATTTGCACCATTTCTTGATTTATTTAGGGATTGTCTGCTGCTTCGCTCAGATTGAAAACATTAAACGACAATCCCTAGCCTGAACGACAGTCTCCGATATTGGCTCTGGTCGGAGCCGACCGATATGCGTAAGAGCTTTTACACCCTCAGCGGATGAGACCAAAATTTTGAGCACTTCGAGGATAAAAATACTGGTAAAAATGCTTAAAAGCAGTAGAAAATCTTGCTTATTAAAATATCATTTTATACTTTTATATCTAAATATAAAATGTCATTTTAATATTTATGATTAACAAAGCTCTACTGAAGCAAATCCTTCTCGACAATCGTCGGGAAATTGAAAGCTATAAGATTGTCCACAGGGACATTGTTACGGAGGGTTTCAACTGTTATGTTTTCGTAGGTGTACGCAGGGCTGGCAAGTCTTTCGTGCTTTACGAAAAGATGCAGCAATTATTGCGTGATGGACATGGTTGGGACGAAATGCTCTATCTGAGTTTTGAGGACGAACGACTGGTTGGCTTTACCTATGAAGATTTCAATGCCATTCTGGAATGTCACATAGAAATGACCGGCAAGGATAATCCGATGCTGTTCCTTGATGACATTCACAACATTGATGGTTGGGAGAAGTTTGCTCGCCGTATGGCTGACAGCAAACGTACTGTTTGGATCACAGGTTCAAATGCAAAGATGCTCTCTAAGGAAATAATGATTACACTTGGTGGCCGTTACATCCCAGTAGAAGTTTACCCTTACAGTTTCAAAGAGTTCCTTCGCTCACGTGACATTCCATACGATGAAGAAACTTTGATGAGTACCACTGGCAAGTCTCTGTTCCTACGTGAATGTGCGGAATACTTGAACTGGGGTGGATTGCCAGAAAGCGTACACCTTCCTGTAAAGCGAAGCTATCTGAGCAGTGTATATCAGAAAATATATCTGGGAGATATTTGTGCAAGAAACAAGATAAGCAACCCCAACCTCTTGCGCTTGATGATCAAGAAGATGGCAGAAAGCGTAAAACAGCCGCTCTCCTACTCCAGAGTCACCAAAATCCTGTCAAGTGTTGGAGGAAAGATTACCATACCTACTACAAGCAGCTATATTGAATACTGCGAGGACGCATGGCTCTTGCTCAGATTGCACAACATCAGTGCAGCCCTTGCTGAACGTGAGACGAACAGCAAGTACTATTTCATAGACAATGGTTTGTTGAGTCTTCTCTTGGTTGATCCAACAACGACTTTGCTGGAGAATCTTGTCGCTCTTTCGCTTTTCCGCAAATACGGAAATGACAAGGACAATGAGCGAGTTTTCTTCTATAACCAGAACGTGGAGGTTGACTTCTACGTCCCTGACGATGAACTTGCCATACAGGTTTCTTACTCCATAGAGGGATCAGACGCTACTGAGAAACGAGAGGTCGAAGCCCTGCAGAAGTTGCCGAAAGCCTTGTCTTGCAAGCGAAGAATCATCATCACATACGATGAAGAAAGAACCATTGAAGATGAATATGGAATGATTGAGGTTATTCCATGTTGGAAATGGCTGATTTACGGTTTCCGGCCGAAATGACCGGAAACAGATATGAAATTGAAATTTTGATCCGCGTTATGATGCGAATTTCTGGCTTTGTGCTGCGACGTTGGACCCGGAGGTTCATGTTCAAGGTCAGGAGAATGCTTACAAGGAGGTCATCAAGACGGCCGTTGGCGGTGCTGCAGGTGTGATTCATGCGGTGGACTGCGCTACGACGGATTGTCAGCCTAATGAGAATGTGGAGGCTCTGCGCGTGTTTATGCTTGCCAAGAAGATCTAGTGCCGTCCGGTTTGGAAGCCGATGCACAAGCAGCCTGTGTATGCGGGTGCTACTGTATATACAAATGGTGTGGAGGAGGACTTATTCAAGGTCGGTTTCTGCTTGCCTGCAGATCCTTATGTGACGGATGAGGATGTTAGGTATATTGTGGAGTGTATCAAGGAGGCCATTGTCAGGTAGTGTTTTTGTTAGGATAGGCGGAGCCGTTGTGGCTTCGTTTTTTTGGGGTGATGTGTACTAGAGATTTAGTGTTGTATGATTGTGTGGCCGAGTGGGTATGTATGGTAACATTGACTTTTTGTATTTTTGGGCAAAGTGGTTGGATGTCTTTGGTTTGCTATTTTGTACCGATTAAACGATTTAGCTTGCACAAAATGTGCATTATGGTGTGGTTTGTACTACTTAAAACGTTTTTAAGGTACAGTTTAGGTCGAGAAATAGTAGAGGAGAGTGGGGAGGTTTCGGATTGGTGTCGGATGTGAGGGATTGGCATTGACAAGGATGTTGGAGCTGTAGCATTGACCAGGATGTTGTCGGGACGGTGCCACATCGATTTTTGCAATTGTTTGATTCATAGTGAGTTGTTGAATTCGGTGTGGATTAGTTGGCAAAAAAATCAGAGGAAATCCACGCTTAAAATAATTGGTACTTGATTATCAATGTGTTACAGAGGGGGCTGTGGCGCCGTCCCGCCTGATGGAATTCGTTCCTCATGCCGTTTCTTGCGTCCTCGCTCGCAGAAAATTTAAATATTTTTAGTACCTTTAAGAGTTTTCTGGGAGGCTCCGGAGCGAGTTATATGTGAAGGAGAATACTCATTTAAATGATGTATGAGGAAGTTGCCGGCGTCAAATCCGGGCGGTAGCATTGACATTGACTTTAACATTGATAATTATGATTGACAAGAATCTTGTTGCGGAGCTGCTGGGGAAGGCGGCGGTGAATCCGCGGTTGAGGCAGAATTTCGATTTGAGGACTTCGGCGGGGGATGGTAGTCAGCGGATGCTGAATGCGTTGATGCCGGGGACGGTGGTGCCGATTCATAGGCATCCGAATTCGAATGAGAGTGTGATGCTTCTTTGCGGGAAGGTGACGGAGGTGATTTTTGAGGAGGTGTTGTCGGAGTCGGGAGTGCGGTCGTTCCGTGAGGTGGAGAGGTTCAGCATGGATCCGGCGGCGGGGAATTTCGGGTGCGTGGTTCCGTCAGGGGCCTGGCATACGGTGGAGGTGCTGGAGCCGTCGGTGATTTTCGAGGCTAAGGACGGTCGGTTCGGCGAGGACGGTAGCGAGTCGGCTTAGGGCGTCTTTTCGGTTGCGTGTTGACTTGGATAATCGGCGTTGACGGGAGTCTTGTCCGGGAACTGGTGCGGCTTCTCGTCTGGCAATCGGATGTTGGCTTGTCCGGGCCTCTGGGGTCGGCGGATTCCGTTGTGTTTAAGTGGCTGTAAACCAGTGAGTTAATGAAAAGCAAATCAGCCGGCCCTGCCAAAATCGTAAGCGTCTCCGGAGTTACGTATTGCAACATGAACCCCGAAAGTTATTTGCCTAGCTTTCGGGGTTCATGTTATTTATTTACTCTGCTCTTTCTTTGTCCACTTGTCCGGAAGGAGATTTCTGAATGCCTCGACTTTCTTGTAGGCTTTCAATCCGTCGGACTGGATGGTCCCGGAGTAGCCCCCAAGTTCATTGAGGATCACCTCTTCGCTGCGCGAACCGTTGACGGATTGAGCCGCGGCTGTTCAAACGAGCCTTTCTCCAGACGCTTCTGGTAAAGAAGGAAGCCGTCGGTATCCCACCGCAGAAGTTTCACGCTCTGCCTGTTCTTGGAGAAGAACACGAAGACGTCCCCTGTCATTGGGGACAGGGGCGCGAGCCCGACAGAGATGAGCGAAGCGAACCTCCCACGGCTGCACCTCCGCCGGGCGCGATACAGACCATGTAAACGGCGATGTCAAATCTTCAAACAATAAAAAGACATTCCCGTTATCTGCCTGTCGGGACGGTGCCACGCCCTTGATTATAATGCATTGATTTGCAGGATGTTATAAAAATACGTGTGGATTACTGGCAAAAAATAGCCTGTGAATCCATACGTAAATTAAATGGTGTCTGATTATCAATGTGTTACGAGTGTCCATGTGGCACCGTCCCGCAAGGCGTCAGATGAAAGCACGTCAATATGTAACTCCGGAGACGCTTACGCTGAAAGAGCGACAATCCCTACTCCTGGCTCTGCGGCCTCTTGTCACATCGACGAATCGCTGCCGTGTATTCCAGATTGCTCTTGTCCTGCTGGCTTGTCACCATCAGAATCGGCTTCGAATCATAGTGGAAATGAGGCACATTCTCCATCGTGTTGTAACCGATCTTGTTTATGCTTGCCTCATCAGGAATCGAAACCTCGCCCGACTTGGAAATATAGTCATCGGTATAGACAAAATCCTCATTGATTATGATCAGTTTGCTGTAATCATTGCCGGTGATGTCGGAAATGTCCGCCTTGAAACCTGTCGCTATTACAGTGATATGGATAGAGTCGCCGACCTCGGGATTGTCATCCCAGATAAGACCCCTCTTGGACTTGTCCACCTGGCCGGTATATTCGGCAATCATCTTGCTGATCTCACCGAACTCTGACATCGTAAGACCCTGGTCATTCTTGCCGGCAGTGATATTCACCAGAAGATTCTTGGCCGTCTTTAGGTCGAAATCATTCAGCAGGGGAGACTCAAGCGCCTGAGTGACAGCATCCTTGATTCTATTTTTGCCGCTGCCTTGACCACAGCCCATCAATGCCATGCCGCTATTCTTCATCATCGTGATGACATCCTGGAAATCGACATTGATATAACCCGGCTTGGTGATAATTTCAATGATACCCCTCACCGCCGTAGCCACTACCTCATCCGCCTTAGGCCAGGCCTGCTGGAGAAGCATGTTTCCGAAGAACTCATAGAGCTTCTGGTTGTTGATAATCAGCAGACTGTCCACATTGCGCTCAAGCTCATGGATACCGTCACTGGCCTTTGCCAATGCCAGACGGCCCTCCTCCTCGAAAGGAATAGTGACCACTGCCACAGTCAGAATGCCCCTGTCCTTGGCCATCTTGGCAATCACAGGAGATGCACCGGTACCAGTACCGCCGCCGAGACCCGCCGTAATGAAAAGCATCTTGGTCCCGGAATCAAGAACCTTCTCTGCAATGATATCCTGGGACTCTGTCGCTGCCTTTCTGGCCTTGCTTGGGTCAGTACCAGCTCCAAGACCATCACCAATGGCAACCTTAATCGGAACATTGCTCTTTGCAAGTGCTTGAGAATCAGTGTTGCAGACAATGAAATTGCAGCCCTGAATCTTCTGGTTATACATGTAAGTGACAGCATTGCAACCGCCACCGCCGACACCGATAACCTTAATCATTGAATTTTCCGGTATCCAATCCGTAGGGAGGACACCACCTATATAGTCCGTCATGCTTCCTGATTGTTAATTTCCTCGTTAATACCCTTGACAACTACCTTGAAACGGTCCCAGAGACTAGGTTTCTTAGGCTTTTCAGGCTTCTCTTCCTTCTTCTTCCCAGGATCCTCGGCCTTTTTCGTATGTCTTACCTGTCCGTCTGAAACAGCGCCAGGAACTTCGCCCGAAACCGCGCCTGAATCCTCACAGGAAACTTCGCCCGAACTTTCACCCGATTCTTCACCGGAATTATCTCCGGGAACACCATCATTGACAGACTCCTCCACATCAGCAGGATTCTCCCCCTCAGGTCTTTCCACAGGTGTCTCAGCTGGATGTTCGGCATCCTCGTCATACAGGCAGCAATTGATATTCTCATCCCTGCTCAGGAGCAGAAGGCCGGCGATGGTCGCAGCGTCAGTCTTGAGGATGTCCTCGCATCCTGTGGCCATGAAACCATGCCTAGGATAACCGATACGTACATTGTATCCGGAAAGATCCTTGATATAGTTCGAAATGTTCAGCATTTCTGCACCGCCGCCCGTAATGACAATACCCTTTCTGAGATCCATTGACAAGCCGCTGGTCTGAATTTCATAAAGCATCGCGTCAATGATTTCCTTCATGCGGGTAGTGATGATTTCCGAAAGATATTTCACAAGGATCTGTTTGTACGCGCTCATGTCATTGGTCTCGATCTGGATTGTCTTCTCGCCCAATGTCAGAAGTCGGTCAGGCATACATCCGCCGAAAGCCTTCTTGATATTGTCAGCAAGTGACTCGCTGATACCGCATTCCGTGCGGATATCCCCGGTAATCGTATTGCCTCCGAACGGAATTGCAGCATAATCCACAAGCACCTTCTTCTCGAAAATGCTGATGGAAGTGGCACCGGCGCCAAGGTCAATGAGAGCGACACCGTTGCTGGTCTCCTCCTCAGTAAGGACAGCTTTGGCCGTCGCAAGAGGAGAGAAGTAAGTACGAGCGATAGCAATACCCAAGTCATTGAAAATCTTGGTCAGATTCACTATAGGTGCCTTCTTTCCGAGGAAAACCTTGAAATGGCCGGAAAGTTCCTCACCTGTCATGCCGACAATGTCATTCTCTATAAGCTGGATGTAGTCCTCGGTAGAGAAAGACTGGGCAATCACGCTGTACATTTTCTCCTTGCTTGGATTCACGCTCTCCGAAATCTGGGACTGGGCCATCGACTTGATGGCATCCACCTCCTCGGTAGTGATGCAGTCATCCGGCATCTCTCTTTTCAAAGTTCCTGTAGCATCGACCTGATGCACGTCGCAACGCGGCAGACCAACGACAGCCCTGGTAATCTTCAGGTTGAGCTCCTCCTCAGCAGACATGATCAGATCCCCGAGAATCTTCTTCGCCTGACGCGGATTCACCACGGCACTGTTTATGATGCCGCTGGACGGAACCGCCTTATAATAGATAATCTGAGTGTTGTTACCCTCGACACGGGCCACGGCGAGGGCTATTTTACTGGACCCCAGGTCAACAGCCGCGATCATTTTTTCGCCTAAACTATTATCTGTAGCCATTTTATCTTATAATTTTTCAATGTTTCTTATCTGCAATATATCTGTCCGTCGATGGAGACATTGACATATGAATATGCTTTTCCTTCCTTTGCCGGAGCGATAAATCTATAGTATTTCTCGATTCTCGCAAACTTCTTTTCGAAATTCTCTGGACGGCCGAGGTCGAACCTCTCCTTGCCCTTGCGCGGAACCAGAGTAAGCCTCCCTTTATCCTGGACATGAATCTGGGCTATCGAATCATCCCATTTCCTGTTTTTTCCGAGAAACTCCACAAGCCCCAGAATCCCGTCCAGCCACTGTCTCTCCGCAGCCGTAGAAGGAATTCCCATGAAATCGGCCTTTATCCTGAGCGGAATTTCCCCGTCCACTATCGGAACTCTGGACGTATAGTT
>UMKZ01059791.1_pt1 | contig 20953 bp, 15 predicted proteins | sample 1966441 | NCBI WGS metagenome assembly UMKZ01 (sample SAMEA4836189, study PRJEB28245) | human gut metagenome | biome: gut microbiome; material: fecal sample | place: Denmark | collected 2008
ACAAGGGCTTAATCCTTTTCCAATCTATGGGGATATACGGTACCAAATCTATCACCTGTAAGATGATAAATGAGTTTGCAAAAGATAAAATGAACGCAACTTTTCACACGTGTAATGTATCTCCCAGTGAATTCTTAAAAGCCTTTTTTGATTTAGGTACACTCAAACGGTTGAAATTGACCCGTAATCGCATCTCAGAAGACAACAGCGACCAATTGAGCGGGATTTCTTACGCCAAGGAAGAGCGAGTCTTGTCCTCCTTTCTCGGAAGAGCAGCCAATACTTTTATTGAGCGTTTAATCCATTTCGGTTTAGACAAGTCTGCGATTTTTGAATTAGAAAACGGCATATCTTACGACAATGTTACTGCAACAATAGACATCGGAGATGGTAAAGAAAGAACTGTTAATCTGCATAAATACGATAATCTGAGCATTCTTGAATACATACCCAGCCAATACGAAAAAGACAACGGTCATGCTGACGAGAATACCATCATTTCGTACTTATGTGCACGCGCGACAGAATACATTGAAAAAATGGATATGACTATTCATGTGATATCAAGACGCTAACGGAGGAGCTATCATGAGCGAAACACATTTTTGTGGTGCCTTGATTCTTGCAATCACATTCTTACTGATTATACGCTATTCTTTGCGAAAGAAAAATTCTTTTCTGAACATCCGTGAAATTGTCTGTGATTACTGGAAAATGCTTTCTTCTCTACGCCATCGCGTAATTTTTATGGCAACACCAATTAGCTTTGGAATTGGTCTGACGTTAATTTCCCCAATTAGCACGAGTGTTCTGGAAACGGTATGTACGGCAATTTCAATTTTGCTGGGGTTATTATTTGCCACATTAGGTGCAATCGCCAGTGGAAATGAGAAAAAGAAAAAGGGTTATCCTGCTTACGGTACAGTGTTCAATGAGACAATCAACACCATACTATATTTATCTTGCTTGTCCATTACGGATTTAGTAGTTCTTTTTATGGGACTAGCACTTGTGCCTTTATATGGAGCTTTGCAGCAAAACTGTATTGCTATACTACATTTTATCGGCAGCGTTACAGTATACTCTTTAACATTTTCGATTTTTTTGAATTGCTTGATTGTAATCAAGCGAATAGCGCGATTACTTACAATATAGTGTAACCTATAACTCGTTCGAAATTAGAGAATATTACCATGTACCCAAAAGCCTCTGCCAAATCAAATAGCAGAGGCTTTGCGCGTTTCCACAGTTCCACTTTCCGATAGCTATAATGGTCTGAAACGATATTGGGGAACCGCTTCTTTGATTGGACGGGTAGCGGTCCCCGCTACCAAGCTGATACCCGCCAAATATGACACAGCACAGTATGAAACCAATCAAAATCGTACTATGACGATAATGACAATTGACCATCGTGTTCCACAGTGGTTATATAGTTCGATAATACTATTTCAGGCGATTTTCTGAAGGATTGGGTTGCGGTTCAGAAAAAGTTGTATGCAAGAGAGACTATGCAGGCTGAATATTTTTGAAGAGTAAGATTATGTAGCCTAATTGAATTGTATTAAATGCGAGGAACCAGACTGCGATAATCAACTGAATTTGCGATAACATCCCATTTGGCAATCTGCATCTTCTTGATTTTTCTTCCATCACCAAAGTCGAGTAAATCTGTTCGTGATAAATTGTTCAGAATTTTATTTAGGCTTCCAATCCCCGCAGAAGACAAAAGAAACGCCTCCGCAGGATTACACAATTTACAATATGCCCAAAGCTGCCCCAGGTCGTGTAAATTTAGTTGCATTTTTTTGCTTCGATAAAAGCAATTGCAGCTTTGTTTCCCTTTATAATTATTCCTAGGACATCGATCTGAATGTCTAGCCCAACTGTTTGAGGATAGTCGGCAATTATACAAGTTCCATATGCCGAACTATTGCTCGTCAAATGCAGCGGCTTAAGTCTCTCCGACCAATATTGGGTTACTCCCTGCGATGCCCCGCAAAGTTGGCATGCTGTCAATTTTTACGAAAACGGCTTTTCGGAAGATGTAGGCCGAGCCCTGTTTGGTGAGGGCGTTCTCTCTGCACAGCCGGATTTGTGCTCCCCCTGCAATACCTCGGACGGCTTTTTACAAAAGCGCTGGCGCATTGCAGATGGAAAACGAATTCTGTTAAAGGCTGGATCAGGCATTTATCAGCAAGAGCCTTACAATGAACTTGTGGCAACAGAGCTGTATGATAGCCTCGGTATGCCGCACGCACCTTACTGGCTTGTAGAGCAGGGGACACAAACTATGTCCGCTTGTGAATGCTTCACCAAAGAGCATACTGAACTTGTCACCGCAGCTCAATTTATGCGGTTACAGCCGCAGCAGCAGGGGGTATCTAACTGGCAACACTTTAATGATTGCTGCAAGGCAGTAGGCCTACTGGGAACGCAAAAAGAGGTCTGCAATATGCTGGCTACCGATTATATCTTAGCTAACACAGACCGACATCTTGGAAATTTTGGCTTCTTACGGGATTCCGAAACGTTGGAATGGAAAGGGCTTGCTCCCATTTATGACAGTGGTACAAGCCTTTGGCAGAGGACCCTTACCCGATCCATCAGCGCAGAGGCAATGGCTCCGGCTAAGCCCTTTGAAACTTCGCAGCAATCCCAGCTAAAGCTGATTGCGCCCTATGTGGACTTGCCGCTGGAACGCCTTGATGGATTTTCCAACAAGGTGGAGAAAATTTTCCAATCTACCGCCCGGTTTGATGATGGACGGGCTGAGAAAATCGCAGCTGCTGTTGAAGGCAGAATCCAAATGCTGCGATCTAATAGGGAATAATCTGAAAAAACCTGAAATACAAGATATGAGAACCGACTACAACTTGTAGTCAGTTAGGAACAGCGGCAGTTATACGTTGATGTTTGTTGACTAATAGCAGTCATACATCAACTGGTGACAAATTGTCACCAGTCGATTATGAAGCGATAAAAACAGCGTCCCCAGTGAATTTAGGGGGACGCTGTTCTTATATATCCCATATGCACTACTTTTTTCAGATGGCTTTTCCTGCTGATTAAACTCTTTATCAAGGGGGACCGTCTTTTGGAGGGCCTGTAACTATCTAGAACATGAGGACTATCAGCAATAGAAGCCGTAACTGTGGAGTTGCCCGCATTGATGGGAACACTTGCGGAATTGTAACTATACAAACAAAAGACCAGCTAGGTCTCTTAGTTTACATAGTGGTAAGAGGCTTATCGCATCATATTGAATTCATTATGTTCAGTAGGCTCTGGTAGCTGTCCACATCATGGTATACAACATGGCTGGTAGACATCTCATTGAACAGTTTTTTGGCGCAGGAGATTTTTGCCTGCTCGATGGGGCGCAATTCAAGGGTCTCCATCGTACCTTTGGTTTCAGCTACAAAGAAAATGTGCTTGACGGTGCCTTCGTAGAATGCGATTGCCCAGTCCGGCGAATAGTTGCCTACCGGCGTGGGAATCTGGAAGGTTCGGGGCAGCTTGGCATAGACACAAACTTCCTCCGCAGCATCCAAATCTTCGGCAAACTTACGCTCAATACTTTTTTCGGCCGAGCCATCAGTAAACACATAGTCTTGAATTGCCTTCTTGGCAAGAAACGCCTTATCAAAGCTTTGGGTTGCCTTTTCTGCCGTAAAGATAGAGCTGTCGTATTCTCCCTCAATGGTATTGTAGGAGATATGCTCCACGATCATAGTAGCCTTCTGCTCGTTGACCAGCCGGATCACTTTAGAAATAAACTCCTCCGGGTTGTTCTTGAACATATAGAGCTTGTCAGCACGGATACCTTGCAGGATGGCAGATGCCGATTTGCGTGTCAGTTTTGCGCCATCGGCGATTTTGCCAATCAGATCATACTTGATCTGGCTTGTTTCTGCGTGCTTGAGGGTTTGCGTCCGGGTCTTTTCGCCCGTAAAAGAATCGCCGCGGTCAATTTCGTACTCATTCATGTTCGCCTTTTGGCGTCCAATGGTAGTCGTGTACTGCAGTTCCGAAACAAACAGCTTTTCATCAATGTGGGCAATGGCCTTGCGAATCAGCTCGGCACTGTCGAAATCCACCGTATAGGCATACTTGTGGTTAATTTCACGCCACAACGCCTGAAACTCTTTCTTGGCAAAATTCTCATTCAGCGGATTTTCTTTCACTTTCGATTCATGACCATCGGTGAACATATCCTTAAGGATGCTGTCGTCATAAACCGCCTGAACAAGCGTATGAATCCCTTCGGACATAGGTTTCAGCTCATCGGGCAGCTCCGCGACCTGATTCATTGCGACATCTCGGCGATACTTGTCCGTGACTCTGCGCTTCATATCCACATAGCCGTTCTGAATCAGATAGAACTCTATGGCATCAGCCTTTTCACGGTCAATCAGGGTAGGCACATCGTTTACCTTGACATACTTGCCCTTGAAGTACTCACTCGTAGCAACCGTGGGTCGGTCATAAAGCACCGTTTTAATATCCGATTGCAGGTCTGCAACGAAGGTTTTGTAGCTCTCGCTGGCAACAACCGTCAGTGTGTTGATTTCATGTACGCTGTCGCCGCAGCTCTGCACATCCATACGGTTGCCGTTTTGGTTGACGCAAAGGCGCAGACCGCGACCGACTTCCTGCCGCTTTGCGGTATTGCTGTCAGAATGCTTCAAAGTGCAGATTTGGAACACATTCGGGTTGTCCCAGCCCTCGCGCAGAGCAGAGTGGGAGAAAATGAACCGCGTAGGTTCTTCAAAGGACAGCAGCCGTTCCTTGTTTTTCAAAATCAGGTCATACGCTGATATATCATCGGAGAACTCGCTACCGCGCTTGAGCTGGCTGTCAATGCTGCGCCCGGTTTTCTTATCAATGCTGAAATATCCCTTGTGTACGCGGCTGACATCGCTGCAGGTAGACTTCAAATATTTCTGATACGGCGTATCGAGCAGGGTTGTATACTCGTTCAGAACATTGATGTACTCCTGCTCAAACATCTGGCCATACTCGCCCAGAACCTCATTGCCGTCAGCGTCATACTGGCGATACTTGGCGACCTCGTCAATAAAGAACAGGGACAGGCACTTGATGCCCATGTTGTACAGCTTTTCTTCTTTTTCAAAATGCGACAGAATCGTTTCACGAATCTGAATGCGGCGCATATCTTTTTCGGACACATCGCCCACCACATCGCCGGCCTTAATAACCTCGCCGTTGGTAAAGGTCACAGTGCCACGCAGCGGGTCAATTTCGGAAATGGTATAGCCCTTGTACTGCTCCATTTCCTGCGAAACGTAGTAGAGGTCATCGCCAACGCCAAGGATACGGTTTTCACGATTGATGGACTTGTTGTAGGCAATTTCCAGTTCGATTTTTGCCATCGGCGGTTTTTTGCTGGAAAGCACGATTTGCTCCAGATACAAATAGCTGTCCGTTCCGCGGAAGTTCTTGACCTCGAAGCCCTTGACCTCAATTTTCTTGACCAGCCGTTTGTTGAAGGCATCCAACGCATCCAGCACATACACCAGATTGTGCCGTTTGGCGTGGGTGGCAGAATAGTTGAGCGAGAACAGCGGGTTAAAGTTTTTCAGCGCCTTTTGTGTAACATCGCCGCCCATCTTCTGCGGCTCGTCCAAGATGATGATAGGGCGGTTTGCTTTGATAACATCAATCGGGCGGCGGGAGCCGAACTCGTCCCGTTTGGAATAGATGATACGCGCCTCTTTGCTGCGTCCGTCCTCCTTCAGCGAGGAGGCGAACGCCTGCGTGTTGATAATCATCACATTGATGCCGGAATTGGAGGAAAAGTTGTCGAGTTGGTTCAGGTTGGAGCTGTTATAAACGAAGAAACGCGCCTTCTTGCCGTAATACTCCATAAAATGGTCGGTGGTGATTTCAAAGGACTTTTTCACGCCCTCACGGATCGCAATCGAGGGAACGACCACAATAAACTTGCTCCAGCCGTATTTCTTGTTCAACTCGAACATAGTTTTGATGTAGACATAGGTTTTGCCGGTGCCGGTTTCCATCTCAATGTCCAAGCTGCAGCGTCCCATGTCATTTACCAACTCCGGGGAGAGCTTGATGTTGTTCTGGCTTTGCAGGGTGTGGATATTTTGCAAAAGCTGATTATCCGAAAGCGCCACAACCTCGTTTTTATAACCGGAATCCCGCAGCAAATCATCCAATTCTATTTGTTCAGGATTATCGGCGAGAGGCAAAAAGCTCAGCTGTTGCGGCTTCTGGCTCAGGGTGCCGGTGTCGCGGATATAAGACACGCCGCTACTGTACGGCTGGCCCGCAAAGACGTTGACCACAGCATCAACCGCATCGGTCTGGTATTGCTGTATTTTGAAATTAAACTTCATCCTTGTGGTTCACCTCCTGCTCCAGCATAAGAAAGCGGTCAAAATCGCTCTGGTACAGGCGGTCTTGTACCAGCCGGTATTTTTCATACTCGGTTTCTGCGTGGAGCTTTGCCTGCTCGGCGCTGATCTTACCGGGGCCGGTCAGCAGCTTTTCGCCGTTAAATTCCAAAAAGCCGTCCAGACGCCTTGACCAATCCTCCATGCTCATGGGGATTTTGCGCCGCGCCTGCAATTCGGCATAGTCCAGATACAGCGATACGATACGCTCCAAATAGTCCATTTCCTCTTGGCTCAGGTAGTTTTTGGCAACAGTCACATCGGCTTTCAAAATTTTCCCGTCCGGGGCATTCTCCCAAGTGGTCAGCCCCATGTGTTCTTTGGCGGCATCGGCGCGCTCGTAAATCAGTTCAGCTGCCGTGTGGCGATGCACGGCAAAGTGCATCTTGTTCTGTACGGTCTGGAAGAACTGCCGTGTTGTTTTGGCATTTTTGTCGTAGTCGAATGCAGTGGCATACAAATCCGTAACCTTTTGGTAGAACTTGCGCTCTGACAGACGGATTTCCCGAATCTGCTGCAGCTGCCGCTCAAAATATTCATCGGTGAACATATGGCCTTTTTTCAGCCGCTCCACATCCATTGTCCAGCCCTGAATGGTGTGGTCTTTGACAATCTGTCCCGCCCATTTGCGGAACTGCACAGCACGCTGGTTGTTTACCTTGAAGCCCACAGCAATAATAAGCTGTAAGTTGTAATGCGTCACTTCACGGTTTACCTGCCGTGCGCCCTCTGTCTGAACTATTCGGAATTTCCGAATAGTTGCCTCCTCTGTCAGCTCTCCGTCAGAATAAATCTTTTTGATATGCTCATTGATGGTGGGAAGTCCCACATCATACAATGCCGCCATCATCTTCTGCGTCAACCAGATATTCTCGTCCTCATACCGCATTTCATAGCTGGCATCGCTCTCGCCGGTGGAGGCCACAAAGGTCAGATACTCGGCGGCAGAGCTATGAATGGGAAGGTTCTTTTTCTTGTCCGCCATATCACAGTACCTTCCTGACGGTGTCGGGGCTGTAGGTGGCGAAAATCTGGTCGAAATTAGTGGCTACGCTGTCGCTTGCCATAGAGCTGTCGCGCATGACAAAGTAGTAAGGCTTCTGTTTGGCGATGGCTTTGATGGTTTCCTCCGAAACATCGCTGTCGAAACAGGCAATCAGGTAGTTGTCCTCCACATTGAACACCTTCTTGCCGGCTATGGTGGTTTCCTCAATTTTGCTGGAGAGCAGCACACCCAAATCGAGCATTACTTGGAACAGCAGATCCTCCGGCGTTCTGTCCTCTTTGATGTTATCCTCAAGGCGGGAGAACATATTGACCTCATACTCCGCAGGGTTATAGTAGACATCCTTCATGTTGGAGGTGTCGCACTTCAACACGCGAAAACCGGTGTCGAGATTCTGCGCAGCCAGCCCAGCTTCTTCCTTAATTTTAGCACCCGCACGACGGATACGTTCCTTGCCGATTTCGCAGATGTTCTTGTAGCCCGCTTTGTAGGCTTCAGATTTTTCAGCGCATTTTTCGGGAAGTTGTACCATAATAAATTTACAGCGCTTGCTAGTTTCGCAGTTGTACTTAATCACAGCGTGAGCAGTTGTAGCAGAACCGGAAAAAAAGTCTAAAATCACATCCTCGTCTTTCAAATCCAGCATTTCAAATATTCTCATAAGCAAAAAGACCGGCTTTGAATAATCAAAGATACCACCTTTAGAAAAGAGGCTTTTAATTTCTACAGTTCCATTTTGATAGTTGATTTCTGGCTCATCCCAAATTGACTTTGCTTTTGTTCTTCTTTCTTTATCACCTTTAATGAGATAGTCTTTTTGATAGACATCCCAACAGGTCTCACCATTTCGTGTGACAGATTTTCCAAGTAAAAGATGTCCTTCTGCCTTCACCTTGTCCCTGCTCCACCGCCAAGTTCCATCTTCCATTGTACTTGGCTGAATAGGAAGGGCTTCTTCACAGTATTCATCGCTTTTTTCTAAAGAAATCAAACCGGTTTTGGGGTTAATATAAATTGGATAGTAGAGTTTTGGTCTATCACTACGTCTCCAGAATCCCCCCCTCATTCTCAAGCCCAAAAGACGATAATTGCCTTCTGCATCACTAAATTTATATTCGGAACTCATATCTTCTGTAAGAAGGTGTCCAACAATCTTACAATCCAATCTGTTTTTTGAAAAAATGACCAGATACTCGTGCAAACTTGCAATTTCTGCTGTCGACATAGAACCACGAGGATTACTTTTAACAATTATTTCTCCAAGATGATTTGCTTCACCAAACACCTCGCATCCAAGTTTAATAACATTTTCGATTTCATTCTCATCTATACTAATGAAAATCACACCATCATCACTTAACAGGTCTTTGGCAAGTCTCAAGCGAGGATAAATCATATTCAGCCAATCGGTATGGAAACGCCCGTTTGCCTCGGTATTCTTTTCTAATGCTCCGACAATCTGGTTTCCATCAGCGTCATAATTTCCGCTGGTGTCGTTCCATTCCTCACTCCTAATTCCAAATTCATCATTATAGACAAAGTCATTGCCGGTGTTGTACGGAGGATCAATATAAATCATCTTGATTTTACCAAGATAGGTTTCCTGCAAAAGCTTCAGCACCTCAAGATTATCGCCCTCGATATAGAGGTTTTCGGTAGTATCAAAGTCCACGCTGCCGGTACTGCAATAAGGTTTTCCTTCACTATCTGCCCCAGTGGGAACTGTTTCATCTTCACGAACAGGGCGCAGCGTCCTGTTGATGGGCGCATTGGCAAGCAGAACGGACTTCTTTTTGTCCGGCCAAGTGAACTGATAGCGTTCCTCGTTGCCGTCCACGACCTTACAGGAAATCTCCTGCATCAGCACATCCTTATCAATCGCCCGCACAACCTCGCCGTTTTCGTTAATCGTTTCCGTCACCGCATTGGGAAACATCGCCGCCAATTTTTTGAAATTCTCATCAGCCTTGTTCGCTGTCTGCATTCTCAATTTGTCCATTTTCAGTCACCTCTGTTGTTTCTTTGGGATTGAGATTGATTATAAAATCTGTCAGCAAAATTGCATTTAACGAAGCCTTTTTGTTGGGGTACTTCTTGTACCAACTATGCGCAATGCCATTACGGTTTGGTACGCCTTCCTTCACATCCTCAACTCCATAACATGTACTGATTATTAGATTATTATAAAAATCTCCAAGGATTTCTTCGTATCCATTGTCTACCACTAGCGCTTTAATATCTTTTTTCAATTCTTTATTACTGCGCGTTTTGGCGGGCATTTTTTGTTTCAGCATACCTTCCCACAAAGTGGCAAGGCAAGCGATTGTTAGTACATATTCTCCACGCAAATGTGCATTTATTGCTTGGTTGACCATCTTCTTAACATGCGACTCCATGGTGGACTTCCTGCAACGCTGTTTGATTTCATGAATCCTTTTATCATCATAGTAAGATAAAATAGCTTTATCAATTCTTGCAGTACGCCTTTTGCTTTTTCCCCTGCTCGTTTCTAGAATTTCATCTATTTCATCAAGCAGACTAAAACTTGCATACAAACCTGCATAAGGGAACCAATGACATTCGTAAAGCGGCAGCAAATAATGATGCTTGTACTTCTCTATTTTTTCGCGAGTGATGGAAAAATTTGCTACTGTTTCTAGCGCTCGAAGGATCGGCGAAAAATCATATCCGGCCAGCCAGTTAAGGAAAGGCGATTGTGTCCATGCTGAAAGCATGTTGCTCATTACGATTGAAGCGTTTCCCACAGTTTCTGCTATAGATGCAAAATAGGAATGCATTGGTTCAAGTGCCGTGCTCATGACCTTTTGGTAAGATGCAACTGCATTTGTCGTTACATTTAATGAATCTATATAGGAAGAGTGCTGTATGACCGAGCTTGCTATTTTTGATGCTTCAATATCGGCAATTGTGGGAATAATGCCTTTGGGTAAAGCTGCTATTTCTTGTTGTGCATTTATCACTGGCTGTATACAATCCTTAATTGGTAGCAACGCATTTTGGTCATTTATCGCACTTGATATGAGTGGATTTTCTGCTTTTTCATTTTGCTTGTCTATGGTTATTCCTCCTTTAGACTCTTAATTCGTTGTATCAGCTCAAACTTCTTCTTCGGCTGTTTTTCGGCCCGTGCCTGTTTTTCCAGCTTGGCGATTTCTTTTTCAATCTTCTGTCGGCGCTCATCGGCGGCAATCTGCTCATCAAGGGTATTGCCGTCTGCGATGCTCACGCCGCCGATGTCCACTACGATGTTTTCCCAAACTTTATCAAGGGTCAACCCCCGCAGCTCTAGGGTGCAGCTTTCGGTGGGCTTCCAGTCCGTCTGCATCAGTTTGGTGCGGTAGACAGCCAGCTTACTTTGCCCTTCAAATTCCAGCACAAATAGAATATTCTGCGGAATCAGCTTCGATAAAGCGGCAATCGTTTTCTCGTCAAAGTCTTTTTTCTTCAGCGCCACAAGCAGGACAAAGAAGCTGCCGACCTCCTCTCCGGCAGGAATGTTGATTCGGCCCGGAGAAATTTCGTTGACTATGGTAATTCTCGATATATCGGCATCGATTTTGTCTTTGACCGCTGTATTCATCTGAAATTTGGCATAAATCGCCTTTTTAGGCAGCTGCTTATTCATTTCAGTTGACTTTGGAAGTCCGAGCATGGTATCACCTCACCGCACGACTAAGAAGCAAATCAGTTCAAAGTCGTCAAGTCCTTTGATTTCGTTTGTCAGGAAGCTGATCTGCCCGCCGCCCAAGAAGCTGTCAATATCGCTCTCGTCCTTTACCTCGATGATTGAGGCAATGGCGTCGCCAAGCAGTTTGGAAAGGCGGGACATATTTTTGCCGTCGCGGGTTTCTTTGTTAAACGGCTTATAGGCTGCGGGGATCGGCTCTGTCTGCCCTTTGCAGAGAAAACGCATTCTATCCAGCATCTGCTTCGGGGAAAGATGGTTACAGACAACCTCGCCATCATCCCCGATATAAACCATATAGAAGGGATGCAGCCGGTTCTGGTTGTCGATGTTTACGCTGTTGGAGCGATTCTTCAAAACGAAAATGACACCGGCAGGCGCGTCCTCACCGGCAGGTACAACCGAGTGCAGACCGAAAGGCGTTTTTTCAATATCTGGATGGTTCTTGACATATTCCAGCAAGTCCAGACGGAACTCGTTGAGCCCTAAATCCATAATGGAAATGCCGGTGGTCATATCCTCAATATCGACAACCTCGTCCTGCAGGCGCTTCAGCTGTGCTTTTCGGTATTCAAGGTCGGTCTTTTCGTCATTGCTGAGCAGGTTATCGTCACCCGTGGCGGTCATATCCACGATTTTCATACGGGTTTCAACTCTGGCTTTCAGGTTGATATAATCGTCAAGGGTCACATCAGGCCAGAAATTCACAAGCTGAATGACCTTGTTGCGGCTTCCGATACGGTCAATACGCCCGAAACGCTGAATGATACGAACCGGATTCCAGTGAATGTCGTAGTTGACGAGATAGTCGCAGTCCTGCAAGTTCTGACCTTCGGAAATGCAGTCGGTGGCAATCAGAATGTCGATTTTCGTATTGTCGCCGGGCATCAGCAGCTCTTTGTCCTTGGATATAGGAGAGAAGCAGGTCAGAACCGTGTTTAAGTCAGACCGCAATCTCGGGCAGGTAGTGCGCCCCTCCACATTGCCGGTGATCATGGCGGTATTCAGACCAAATTTTTCTTTTACAAAGGGACCGACATTATTGTACAGGTATTCTGCCGTATCAGAAAACGCCGTGAAAATGATAATTTTCTCGTTTCCGGGATTGATAGGCGCAGTGATTTTATTGTTGATCACGCGGAAAAGCTCGCGCAACTTCAAGTCGTGCTCCGGCGTGATGTCGCGCACCATATATGTAAGCAACTCCAGAACTTCGGCGTCTTTTTGCAGCTCCTTGCGCCACGACTCATAGTCCATATCCGCAAGGTCGATTTTGACCTTTTTGCCAAACGCGAACAAATCATCAGTATCCTGATCGTCGCCGTCAAACTCATTCACATTGGAAATGTCCGTCAAATTCAATGTGGAGCCCGTGTGGTGGTTAAAACGGTTGATGGTGTCGATTGTGCTGTCGATAAGTCCCTTGATTCGTTCCAGCGTTAAATTGAACGAATAGACAGAGCTTTCCATACGTTTCATCAGGTTGATGGCCATCAATCGCCGGATGCCTTGCTCGCGGCTGGCCTGCGTAAAGCCCACATTGACAGTGTTGTCGCCGTAAAGCTCCGCGTATTTTTCCATTCTGCTCGGCAGAATAAAGTGGGAGGGCGTGTAAATCGTCAGATTCAGAAGCATCAGCTGCTCAAAAATCTCGTTGTAGTTGATGGCATCCTTCAAATCCGTCAGGTGCGGACGCAGCGAGATAGGCTTTAGGCGCGTGGGGAATGTGCCGATGTCGCTTGTGTCATAGTATTTCTGAATGTGCTTGCGGGAACGGGCAATCGTGACGCTGTCCAGTAGCTCAAAGAAGTCGAAGTCTAGCATCTTGAGCAGATTTTCGGTTGTGCGGTCGCAAGGCTCCCACTTGCTCCATGTATTAAATGCCCGCTGCGCATTTCTGAAAATTTCGTCAATCGAACGGCTGGTATTGAGTTTTTCGTCAATATAATCGGTGTGTCCTTCGTAAGCCAAGGCAAGCTGATTTTTCAGGTCATTGAAGCGGTTGTTGACCGGCGTGGCGGAGAGCATCAGCACCTTTGTTTTCACGCCTGCACGGATGACCTTTTTCATCAGGGTTACATAGCGATTGTCCTTGGTTTCTTCATCCGGGTTTTCAATCAGCTTGCCGCCGTTGCGGAAGTTGTGGGATTCATCAATCACAACAAGATCATAGTTGCCCCAATTTAATCTGCTAAGGTCCAGACCGTTTGAATTGCCGTGGGTGCGGTTCAAGTCAGTGTGGTAAAGCACATCGTAGCGGAGTCTATCGGCAGCAATCGGGTTGTTGACATAGTTGTCCTTATAGGTGTTCCAGTTATTCGTCAGCTTCTTGGGGCAGAGCACCAGAACAGATTTGTTACGGTTTTCGTAGTATTTTATAACCGCAAGCGCTGTAAAGGTTTTGCCGAGACCAACGCTGTCTGCAAGAATACAGCCGTTGTATTTTTCGAGTTTGTTTATGATGGCGAGAGCGGCATCCTTTTGGAAGTTGTAGAGCATCCCCCAAATCTTGCTTTCCTTGAAGCCGGTTGCCTCGTTTGGCAAAACATCCTCGGACACATCTTCCAAAAACTCGCTGAAAATATTGTAGAGAGTCACAAAGTAGATAAAGTCGGGCGAGTTCTCATTATAGGCAGCCGTGATGCTGTCGATCACCTCATCTGTGACGACCTGAAGCACCTTGCTGTCGTTCCAGATTTCATTGAAGTCAGCAAGCAAAGTGCGGGCAAGGGACTCGTCCTTTACAATTGTGGTGCTGATTACATTGCCTTTTTCGCAACCGAGTTCAACCGTAGTAAAGTTGTTGATGGGGGTATAGCCTACGCCGTCAACTACAATTTGTCCCTGAATAGATTTGTCACTGACATTTGATTTGAAAGTGACCTTCTGCCTGATCCACTCTGCACATTCTCGTGCAATAGCTTTTTGGGTCAATTCATTGCGGAGCTTAATTTCAAATTCAGTACCGTAAAGATTTCGTTCACGGGTTAAGCGCGGAATGTAAAATTCACGGCGTTCTTTTTTGGCCTTTTCTGTCACGAAAGTCGGAGATGTAAAAATAAAGCGGAGTTCCTCAATCTGTGATAGCTGCTCCTTCAACTCTTGAAAGGCATAGATAGAGAAACAAGCCGCTGCAATGGATAGTTTGCTGCCTTGCTTGATTTCCACGGACAAATCGTCTTTTAGAGTCTTTGTAGTATTGTTTATAAGCTCCATTTTTCTACACCCATCCTAATTATGGCAAAGTTTGTGTCACATAAAGCATACTCTACTCAGCTTATGCGTCATAAAACTCCATGATTTCATCGGGCGTACAGTTAAGTGCCTTGCAAATGTTACCGATAATTTCGGTAGTTATATTTTCATCTCTTGCAAGTTTCATCATCTGATAATGCGTAATGTGTGCCGCTTCTTGCAAGTCTTTTTTTCTCATCTTCTTGTCGATTAAGATTTTCCAAAGTTTATTGTATCTGACAGCCATAGCGATTCTCCTTCGGCAATATACTATCATTCAAAGATAAAGAACAACCAATTTAACATATTATAGCATACTTTCCCTGAAAAATCATAAAAAAAGACGGAAATTCAAACTTATTTGCGGAAAATCAAGCCACAGCGTTGAGCATTTATAGTTAAAAAGCAATTGAAACGCATAAAAAAGGTCAAGATGTATTTTTATTGGTTGTTATGGGGCAAGATATGAAGAATTCAAAAGTCAGACGGTTTGATATCATTGCAAGGAAGATGAAAAGCCCACAGGCTAGATCTTATATCCAGCCTGTGGGCCTTGTGTATGATTTGTCCTTTATCTTGTCCTGCGGCTTGCCCCGAAGCTTATGCCCAAGTCTATTGAATAAGATACCCATAATGGCGCATCTGGCGGCGGATAAGGGCTTCACAGCGGTCGCAAATTTCTTGGCTATAGGCGGTTCGATAGCTGTCGATGAGCACCTTTACATCGTTTGTGCTAAAGTTGAAGTGAAGCTGTATGCCGTATAATTCCTCAGCAGCATCTAACTGTTCGTCAAAACATCTCGAAAAAGGCTTGGCTTCAACGGTTTTTAGACAATCCTCTAAGCTTCTTTCCATGGGAAAATCCATATTGGTATCTGCCAAAAGAGACAAGCCGTTATCAAATAATGGGCATAGCGCATAGATGTCGTCTGCGGCGTTGTATTGAACGGCAATATTATTGGTGTGGCGATCTTCGTTTAGGAAGAACGCATCAATCTCCAACATTGAGGTCAGATATCGCCCGAACTCTTGCAGCCCGGTTGTTTGTTCAACAAAGTTTACCAGAAATTTTATCTGGTTCTTGATTTCCCCTTGATGAGCTGTATCTACTGCAAGACTCCCGCCGGTAAATTTCCGATACAGCTTTTCCAACGGAATAAGATCATAGCCATCCGCGAGAAAATCAGCGCTTTTACAGCCACTGTAAACTCGGTCTTTGTATTTGATTTGCGAGTACTCATAAACGACAAAGGGGTACTTAATGGTTGACTTTGCCAGCATGGCAGAAACAATCGTTTCCGCCAGCCCCTCATAACCCATGTGGTCAGCCTTGTACCAATACCCGTCACATTTCCATTTTAACTGATTTCCCTTGGATGTATGGTTCAGCGTTTCCTGCGGCTCAAGCCTGCTTAAATCAATCATTTCCATAGACCCCTCCTTACGCAGCGATGTTACGGATCATCTGCACCCACTGGTTGTCCCCAGCCATGCGCCCATTGGTCTTTTCAATAATCAGCAGCGGATCATAGAAAGAAACGTCCATCTCCCGAAGGATGCCCTTCAAACCGGCTCGACTGGCGGGTAGGCATCTTTCTTTCAAGAACTCCTCGAAATCGGCCCAGGATGGATTTTCTACAACGCCAAACGCCCGCAAAGGGATTCGGTCGGTGTAGTTCTTCATGCGGACAACTTCGTGCTTGAAATCGATGTCGATGACCGTACATAGCTGCTGACCGTTCATAAAGTTCATCCGCATGGTAAAATCCGGGTCCGTGCTGAAATGCTCGGCGTTATAGATATACTTGTATATGGTCTGGCGCGACACGCCGAACTGTTTTGCAATCTCGGTGTTGCCGATGCCTTTTCTATGCAGCTCCAAAACCTCTACGGTCTGGTCGGGGGTAAGCTGCGCCTTGCGACCTGCGTTGCGCGGATTGGGATTACTGATTTTTAGTGTTTTTGCAAGTTCTCGCAGCTCATCCAAATCAGATGTACCAAAAATCTCTTTTATTTGCTGTTGGTAATCGCTCGGCATACAGTATCCCTCCCAAGTCGTTTTCTACTATTACTATATCGTGATTTCGGGAAAATGTCAACATATTAAAATATTTACACGTCTCTTACTGATATTAACCACGTGAGAATTTAATTTGAATGATATCTTTAGCGAATCGGATACTCCCAAAAGGAAAAATCGGGAGTTCCTACTGCTTAAGCTCGTTCTCCCGATTTGCATTCTATTTCACTTATATGATGAGTTTTTTATGCTATTGAAGTAATCTGATATTTTGAATAACGACCATGAGTCACAATTTCCAAATCACCGCTTGCAACCAGTTTTTTCAATAAATAGCCGGCTTGATTTGCGGATATTCTCAGCTTTTCCATAACATTCTTCTTTTTGATATACTCATTTTCCTTTGCTATTTTAAGGACAAGCGAAGTCTGGCTGTTTGTCATCTTGTCGAAGCAAGCAAGCATAAAATGAGCCAATTCTTCTATCACGGGAATGGTAACAGAGTTCCCTAATTGCTTGTATTTTTGACCGTCTGTCATTCCTTCCGGAAAACTAAAAGTATCAACACCGTCTTTCATGAAGGCATACCCGATAAATCCTTGTAGCCGCCCCCATTTGGTAGGAGTCATAACACGAATTTTCTCATTGTTTAACTCGGTTTTTTTAGAAGGAATCATTGTTCCTCCAACGCCTTCTTTCGGCTGGTAGATCAGATTTTGTTCCTTACCGGAACCTCCGGTAGCAAGGATCGTATGAGCAACGGGATGTTCCTCATAACGCATCGGCGCAAAACAATCAACACTGTCGATTCTCTGCTCGACAGTGTTGACCGCAAATCTGAAGGTAGGTAAACAGGTGGGCTTTGGGGATGCGATACGAGCGCCCGATTTTCATCGCCGGGATTTTGCCCTCGTGCAGCAGCTTGTACCCCGTTTTGGTGCTGATTCGCAGGGCATCGCACATCTGCTCGATGTTGGAGAAAAATCTGCAATTTTTCCCCAAAAAAATACCGTCCCCTCTCCTGCCTTTTGCACTTGTGCAAGCTACACAAAACCACAACCTGTTTCTTTTGCAAAATGTAGAAAGTGGGCGGAGAGTGTTGACAAAACAGGGAAATTAGAGTATAAAGAAATCACAACAAAAACGTTTTTGGAACACAGCGGTATACACGGTACCGAAAACGGTTTTGGTTGAAAAGAGAATCAGGAGTGAGCAGGCATGGCAGTTTCGATCCGCGACATTGCACGGGAAGCCGGAGTCACGGTCGGTACCGTTTCCCGCGCACTCAACAACTACCCAGATGTCAGCCCTACCACACGGGAGCGCATCGTGGAGACCGCGCAGCGGCTGGGGTATCACCCCAACCAGATGGCGCGCAACCTTTCCTCCAAGCACAATCACAATATCGCGCTGGTGCTTTCCGGCTTTCTGGAAGAAGAGCTTATCAACGATTTTGATGCACTGCTGATGAAAGGCTGCTTCCACTACACAGTCAACAACGATGTGGAAATGTCCATTCAGGTTATCAACACCAAGATCCAGACCGAAAAAAGTTTTGAACAGCTCTGCTATGAGCACAACATCGCCGGCGCGATCCTGATGGGTTTGAGAACCAACGACCCTTACTGCGAACTGCTGGCGAAAAGCAAATACCCCTGCGTGACCATTGATATTGAGGTTCCCGGTCCGAATGTCAGCTGTGTGATGATGGACGACATCAAAGCGTTTGACGAGCTGACCCAATACCTCATCGACAAGGGACACCGCAAGATCGTGGTGGTACATGGCCGCAAGCTGGCTATGGTCAGTATGCAGCGCCTTGTGGGTGCGTACCAAGCTATGCAGCGCAATGGTTTGGAGCTGCCCCGCGACAACATCATCTACACCAACTTCGGGCGGGAGGAAGCCCGCGACGGTGTGAAGGAATACTTCCGAACCCACAGCCCGGACAGCGCCACGGCGTTCCTCTGCATGAGCGATATGCTGGCCATTGGCACGATCGAGGGGCTGAAAGAACTGGGCTATAAAGTGCCAAAAGACTACTCGGTCGTAGGCTTCGATGGGTTGGAAGTCACCAACTACACCGACCCGGCTATTACCACCATTGACCAGAACATCCAGCAAAAAGGCTACGAGGCTACTCGCCTACTGTGCGATATGATCCGCGGCAAGCGCAAGGCACAGCGGCTGGTATTGCCCCACACCCTGACGGTGCGCGACAGCGTCCGCCCCCTATAAAACCGAAAGCAGCGGTTAAGGCCGCTTTTTTCAGACAGAGATACAAAAACGTTTTTGCAGTAACTTCTTAAGCCAAATTTCGCTGCAAATATTTTTTAACCGCGAAACAAAAACGTTTTTGCAATAACTTTTGGAACATTTGGTGCAACCGCACCGTGTTAATAAAACAAAAAAGCACAAAGGTAAAGGAGAAACATTATGAAAAAGAAGCAACTGTTCGCAGGCGCTCTGGCCGCTGCCATGATGACCGCCAGCCTGGCCGGCTGCGGTGGCGCTGCATCCTCTGCTGCAACTTCCACAACCGATGGCGATACCGCCAGCAGCACGGCATCCGCTGATACCAACAGCGGCGTGGTGGAAGTCACCATTCCCTCCTACAAAACCGGCGAGAACGCCGGTGCGGCCTTCTTTGTGCCGCAGGTCGAGCGTTTTAACGAGAAGTACGCCGGGAAGTACAAAATCAATCTGGAGAGCGTACCCCAGGATAGTATTTTCAATGACCGCTTAAAGCAGCTGGCACAGCAGAACAAGCTGCCGGTGCTGGTGGAGGGCGGTGACCCGGACTGGGTCAAGAACGTCGTTATCCCCAACGGCCTTGCCTACGACTTGACCGACTGGATCGACGCGACCCCCGCCATCAAGGATGTCCTGATTGACGACAGTCGTGAATACTGCTCCAATGAGGATGGCAGAGTCATGACTATGCCTCTGGCAACGGTACGTCCCATCGGCTTCTTCTACAACTCTGATATGTGGAGCACCGATGCTGACATCAGCGCTATGAGCATGGACGAATTTGTTTCCGCGCTGGGCGACCAGAAGATTGCCTTCTCCACCGCCGAGAACGGCTGGGTTTCCGCCTTGTTCCTGACTGCGCTGGTGGCCGAGGAAGACGGTGGCGTAGAATGGCTGAAGAGTGGCACCGAGACCAAGATCACCGACTTCAACCAGCCCTGCTTCATCAACGCTGTGGCCAAGCTGCAGAATCTGCTGCAGAACAACGCAGCCTCCAACTCGGTAGGCGCAGCCTACGCGGATGCCGCCAACGCTTTCATGAGCGAGCAGGCCGCCATCATTGCCAACGGTCCTTGGATGTCCTCTGACTTCGAGAGCTCCAACTCCGACAAGTGGTCCAACGGCTTTGACGGCGCGAAGGTCCGTGCCTCCCTGTTCCCGGGCGACATCGGCATTGCCGACACCGCCACTTTCGGTGAGTGGTGGATCTCTGCTTCTGCCCCTGAGGATGAAATTGCCCTTGCAAAGGCTTTCCTTGAGTTCATTTACAGCCCCGCTGAGCTGGAAGCCTACATGCTGGCCGAGGGTGGCGACACACCGAAGCTGACCTACTCCGACGACTTCAAGGCAAAGCAGGGCGAAACCCAGGTGCTTGCTGATCTGGCAGCCGACACCACTACTGATACCGTGTTTGTCCCCCGCATCCTCGATGTGATCCCTGCCTCCGTTGCCAACACCGAGTTTGGTAAGCTGCTGCCCAGCCTGGCCGACGGCACCTGCACCCCGGAGCAGTTCGCCCAGTGGATGAGTGACAAGGCCGCGGAAGCCAGCGCCGAGTAATCCGCGCAATCCGCGCAAGAACAATATGTAATTCAAGGCGTGTCGCCGTCCCGTTGCATACGGCGGCGGCACGCATTTTTTGAAAAGGAAGGAGCTGCAAAGCCATGAAAACCGCCCCGAAAAAAGCAACGCGCATCAAGGCGGGCCGCATCCAGCGTGCAAACTACAAATGGATCTATCTGTTCCTGCTTCCCACCATCGTGATCTTTGCGATGTTCTATTTGATGCCCATTGCGCAGGTATTTGTGACGTCGTTCACGAAATGGGATGGCTTCAACGCACCAAAGTTCAACGGTCTGACAAACTATATCAATCTGTTTACCAACAGTTCGTTCCTCATTGCGTTGAAAAACCTGCTCTGGTGGTGCGTGATTGCCCTGACGCTGCACGTCGGCTTCGGCACATTGGTCGCTTTTGTACTGTACCAGCGCCCCCACGGCTGGAAGTTCACCCGTACAGTGTTCATGATCCCCAACGTCATCAGTGCGGCGGCCTGGGCGATGATCTACAAATTCATTTTCAACAATGATTTCGGCATCCTGAACTCGGTCATCCGCGTTTTTAACCCGAATTTCAACGTCCAGTGGTTCTACAAATCGCCGTGGGCGTTCTGGGCTGTTACGTTCACCTGGCTGTTCTATGCAGTCATCGTCACGTTGGTCGTGCTGGGTGATTTGATGAACATTCCGAAGGAACTGAATGAAGCCGCCCTCATCGACGGCGCTACCGGCTGG